>Ga0213864_10000692_pt1 | contig 15272 bp, 11 predicted proteins | sample PICome_5_FD_160078 | JGI IMG/M metagenome (GOLD analysis project Ga0213864, IMG submission 160078) | Coastal seawater microbial communities near Pivers Island, North Carolina, United States - PICO247 | ecosystem: Environmental > Aquatic > Marine > Coastal | place: USA: North Carolina... | reverse complement strand
ATTAAATAATAAACAAAAAAGAAAAAAAAATACAACAATATATTATTATTATTAACATCAATAATATTAATATTAATTTTGACAATATTATATACACATAGAAATTTAAATGAAAGAAATTTATTATTTATAATCATAATAATACAATCAATATCATTATTAAGTATAATAAAAAAAAAAATATACATATATTCAATAATTAGCAAATTATTTGGTATTAGTTTATTTTTAGGAATTATATTATTTGAAAATATTCATATTATAATATTATGTATATTAATATTATTAATAGCATTAATAACAAGAATAAAATATAAATTTTGTTTATATTATCAAAAACGGTCAAGTATTATTATATACAGAATAAATAATATTATATATATAAGTTTGATATTAATATATACATATAAATTAATAAATCATAAACATTTTTTAAATAAAAATTTCTTATCAAGTTTAAATTTCAAAACTTTATTATAATCAATCAAGATCAACAGATTTGTAATAATTATAATAAATAGAAGAATCTGTATTAGCTCTCAAAATACCTTCATCATAATAATTTTTATCATCACTTACATTATCTTCACCTACATTAACATCACCAGTATTATTTTCACATACATTAACATCACCAGTATTATTTTCACATACATTATCATAATTATTATTTAAATTAGCAGATAGATCATAAAACTGACTAACATCAGAATTTTTCAATTCTGCAATAAATTCTTTATAATTTTCAATAGTAGCATTTTGACGAAAAGGTTTAATAGGTTCTGGTGTAACAAAATAAATATAATAAATACCAACAAAATAAGAAATAACAGAATTGTACATATTCTTGAACTTAATACTCATAAGATGATAAATATTATTGAAAATCATAATTATATAAAAATAAGTATTATATAATTATGTATTTCAATTTTTTTATGAAGTAACATTAAATTCAAATATTTTCAACAATCTTATTTACTTCAGATAAATTATTTTCAATATTTCTATTTTTTTCATCTTCATCATTATCTTGTTCATCTAATACATTATTAGATGTAGATACATCACTGGGTCCATCATCAATAGAATCTAAATTATTATTAGTATTATCATCAGGAAGTGGTTTTAAATCAGTAACTTTATCATCATCATCATCATCCATACAATAATTTTGTGTAATAATTTTATTAACTTTAGTAGCATAACCAACAGGATTTTCCAATATAAAACCACTATTTAATAACGCAGTATCATACATAATATTAATAAGATCAACTAAAACAACTTTATTATTTTGATCTTTAAATTTATTAGCAATATTAATAATTAATTTATGATTGATGTTTAACTCTAATACTTTTCTTGAAGACATAAATTGATCCATCATTTCATTTCTAATTGCCTGTGCTTTCATAATTCTTTCCATATTTGCTGTCCATCCAAATTCAGAAGATGATAACATACATGGTGTAGTAGTTAATCGATTAGAAACAACAACTTCACTAACTTTATTATTTAATACAGATTTAATAAATTCAATAAGATCTTTATATTTAGCATCATCTTTTTCATCGGATTTGTCATCTAATGTAATTTTTTTAGAAACATCAGCTAACTTTTTATCATTGTATTCCTTAACATTTTGAATCATATATTCATCAATAGAATTGTCAAAAAATAGAACATCATATTTTTTTTCCTTTAATTTTTCAATAAAAGGAGATTTTTCTAATGTGTTGATATTTTGACCAGTAATATAATATATATCTTTTTGTTCTTCTTTCATAGATTCAATATATTGATCAAGACTGATATATGAAGTTTTGTTATTAAGACTATAAAATCTTAATAATTTTATCAATTTATCCCTATTTTTTTCATCTTCATGAATACCTAATTTAATCATTTTACTATAAATACCATAAAATTTATTATATTCATTAGTATTTTCTGCTATTTCATTAAATAATTCAATAGCCTTTTTAACTATAACCTTATTAATACTCGAAATAATTTTATTTTCTTGTAATAATTCTCTAGATACATTTAATGGAATATTATCACTATTAACAACACCAACTAAATAATTTAACCATGTAGGTACTAAGTTTTCACAATTTTCTGTAATAAAAACATTTTTTACAAATAATTTCATATTATTTCTCTTAGAATTATCAAACATCGCTATATTATTTTCAGGAATATACAAAACACAATTCAGATCAAGTTGACCTTCCGTATTAAAATGTTTACAACCTAAATAATTACCACTATTAATAGATTTATAAAAAGATTCATATTCTGTTTTTTCTACTTGATCAGGTTTTCTCATCCATATTGGTTTAACATCATTAATAGTAACCCATTCTTGAACTTCGGTTTTTTGTGTTGTCATTTTTTTTTCTAATTTTTCCTCTTCTTCTAATGTTTCAATAACTGGTTCATCAGTATCTTCATCTTTAGGTTCATCATTATTATCAGTTTCAACATCAGCATCAACTTCTGTTTCAACAACTTTAGTTTCTAAAATTTGAATAGGATAACTAATAAATTGCATGTATTTTTTAACAATCTCTTTAACATGATGCACTTCTAAAAAATCACTATGTTCTTCTTTGATTTTTAAAAATATCTTAGTTCCACGTTTTAAACTACATGTTTCATTTTCACAAATCGTATACGATTTATTAGAATCAGATTCCCATACATATTCCTTATCATCATCATTTTTAGTAATAATTTTAACATGATCAGCAACTAAATATGAAGAATAAAAACCAACACCAAATTGACCTATTTGATCAACAGTATTACCAGAATTACTCTCTTTAATTTTTTCTATAAAAGATTTTGTTCCAGACTTAGCAATAGTTCCTAAATTATTAATAAGATCATCTTTAGTCATACCAACACCAGTATCTTCAATAATAAGAAGACCATTAGATTTATCAAAATCAATCAAAATTTTTAAATCAGAAAGATTAGTTTCTAATTCAGAATTAGTTAAAGATTGATATCTATATTTTTCTAATGCATCACTAGCATTAGATAATAATTCTCTCAAAAAAATTTCACTTTTACTATAGAATGCATTAATAATTAAATGCATTAATTGATTAATATCAGCATCAAAATTAATTTCTTCTTTACTCATGTTGAAAATAATAAACAATATTATTTTAAGTTTTTTTTCAAAAAATATTAAAAATACAAAAAAAACTAAAATATAAAATAATAACAAAATGCAAAAAAAAACAAAAATATAAAATAATAATAAAATGCAAAAAAAAACAAATAATAATAAACAATTTGAAAAAAAGTTATATTAACATATAACAATAATATAATATAAATATGTACATAAATGGAATAATAAATAATATAAAACCAGTAATAAATAATATAAAACCTTTAATTAGTAATATAGAAATGTCTTTAGAAAATTATAATAATACTGAAAATAACAATAATATATATATAGAAAATACAATTTCAAAAAACAATGAAATACAAATAATTAATACATTGTACAACAATTCCAATTTTTCAACAGAAATAAATATATTAAACAAAATACCCGGATTATCATTAGGTATACCTTTGAATATATTACAATATATTTTCACACATATTCATTACAATTATAATATAATAAATTTAAATTTAATATGTTTACAATTCGGAATAGGAATAGCAACTTATGGAACAGATAGATTTTTAGATTCATTTTCTATAGATAATACAACAACAAAAGATAAAATTATTTATTATAATTATTTACAAAAAAACAAAAATTATATAATATTATTATTATTATCTTCATATATTTATGTTTCAACTAATATATTGTATTATGATAATACCGATCAAGTTTTCGCATTATTATGTACAACTTTATTTTATAAAACAATAAAAAAAAAAATAGGAATATTAAAATCAACATATATAGCATCATTATGGACATGTGGTTGTGTAATATTACCAAGTATAATACATGATAATAATTATAATATATATAATGATTATGAAACATATTTATCATTATTTTTATTATTATTTGGTACAAGTAATATAGCAGATATAAAAGATATTGAAGAAGATAAAAAAAATAACATAACAACTATACCGGTATTATATGGTGAAAACAAAACATTGTTATTAAGTTACAGTAGTATAGCTTTATTTAGTTATTTATTATTTTCAAAAACAAATATAAATTATTAATTATTAATTATATTAATAATATTAAAAATGTCTAACAATAATTATTCAAAAAATATTATTAATATTAATCCAGAAATTTATACAATTGATAATTTTTTAACCGACGAAGAATGTCAACATATAATAAATATATCTAAAAATAATTTAAATCAAGCATTAGTATCAAGTGATAAATCAGGAATAATATCAGATGGTAGAACAGGACAAAATTGTTGGTTAAGTCATAATTATACATATATAATAAAAAATATTTCAGAAAAAATATCAAATTTATTAAATATTTCATTAGAAAATGCAGAATCAATACAAGTAATATATTATAATAAAAATCAAGAATATAAAAATCATTATGATGGATGGGAATTAAATGGTTCAGAAAGATCAGTAAGAAATTTATTAAAAGGTGGTCAAAGAATATATACAGCATTATGTTATTTGAATGATGTAGAAAAAGGCGGTGGTACAATGTTCACAAAAATAAACAAAATAATAAATGCTGAAAAAGGAAAATTATTAGTATTCAAAAATGTATATGATAACAGTAACGTAAGACATTACTTAAGTGAACATGCAGGAATGCCTGTTTTAGAAGGAGAAAAATGGGGATTCAATTTATGGTTTCGAGAAAAAAAAACAAATGAAAAATATGAATATAGTTTATATCATAATAACATATTAAACAAATATAATGATTCAAGTACTTTTGAATTAATAAATACATCAGAAATAACAAATCCAGAAAAAGGAAAAATAAATTATATACCAAATATTTTAAATTCTAATGATGTAAATAATATATTAAATCTATGTAATTTTGACGAAACAAAAACTAGAAGTATATGTTGGTTAAATAATGAACATTTATCAGAACTAATAAATAAAATTTCAAAATTAATAAACATAAATTCAAACTATTTCGAATCATTATGTGTTACAAAATATACAAATAATAAATTTCATAATGATCATCAAGATGCTTATGATTTAAATACAGAAATCGGACAAAAAAATACAAGTTCAAGAGGACAAAGATTAATGACAATAACAGGATTATTATATAATACAAAAATAAGATTCAGAAAATTGAATAAAAATTATATATGTGATAAAAATTCTATATTATATTATTACAATTGTACAAATAATACAAATATAAGAGATGAAAAATTAATAAAAAGTTATGAAGGATTAGAAGAAAATATGATACTATTTAATATATATGTTCGTGAAAAATCAAAAAAAAATAACAAAATATTAAAATTAAATAACATAAAAGAAGAAGAAGAAGAAGAAGAAGAAGAAGAAGAAAAAGAAATAGATTATAATGAAATAATAGATGAAATCTATAAAAAGGAAAATATTCATACAAACAATTTGTACATCAAAAATTTTAACATAACACATAGAGGTTGTAAAGATTTATTAAACAACACATTAAAAGAAATAAAAAATTTAAAAAATGAAGATTCATTTTTGATAAAAGAAAATATAGAAAGAAATTACAAAATAGATGAATATAATCCAGTAGTAGTAGAAAATGTATTAAATAATAAAATACATAAAATTATTGAAAATTATTTTTTTATTAATATTAAAAAAAATTTGTACAAATTTGGTGGAGTTCAGTCTGATAGATATTATATAACAGATGAAATAATTACGCGTTTATTACATATAGAATTATTACCATTAATAGAAAAAATAACAAATAAAAAAATGAAAGCAACCTATAGTTTTTTATCAGCTTATGTCAAAAATGCAGATTTACCACCTCATACAGATAGAGACACATGTGAATTTACTTGCTCTTATATATTAAGTAAACCAGAAAATAGTAATTGGAATATATATTTTGACAAAACAAAACAACCAATCAAAAACAAAGGTCGTTATAATTATAAACCAAATAAAGAAGATTGTTATGAATTAGATTGTAGCGCAAATGGATTAATGATATTCAATGGCGAAGATCATATACATTACAGAGAAAAATTAACATATGACTATTATAATATAATTTTATTACATTACAAATGTTTATAAAAATAACAAAATAACAAAATAACAAAATAACAAAATAACAAAATAACAAAATAACAAAATAACAAAATAACAAAATAACAAAATAAATAAATATTAATTAGTATTATTATTAATACTTATTTAAATGACAAATTACAAAATATTTGATAATATTTTGAATGAAAATCAAATAAATGATTTAATAAATCATTGCAAAAATGATTGTACTCATATAGATGGACAAGTAGGAAATAGAGTCAATTTAAATCAAAAAAAAAGAAAAGATATATTTATAAAAAATTCAAGATACATAGAATTTCTAGACCATAGTGTATTTGAAGAAATAAATGAATCAATAAATGATATATTTAATATAAAAATAAAATATAGAGAATTATGGAAAGTAGGATATTATAATGGTAAAGAAAACTCATTTTATAATATACATACCGACGATGCAGGAGATACAAAATATAGGAAATTATCTTTAGTATTAATGTTAAGTGATAAAAATGATTATGAAGGAGGAGAATTATATTTTCCAAATTTAAATATAAATTTGAAATTAGAAAAGGGTTCATTAATAATATTTAATTCAGAATTACTACATGGTGTAAAAGAAGTAACATCAGGAGAAAGATATACATTAATAAGTTTTATGTTTGATAATAATGGAAAACAAATTAAAGAAAAATTAAATGTAAGAGCAAATATAAATAATTATATACCATATTTAAAAAAATTAGATATATCATATTCATCATATGAAAGAAAAGATGATTTTTCAAATACACAAATATTAGGTGATATAGATTATTCAGATAAACATAAAAATAATTTATGGACAGATCATGATGATTATTATTTTGAAAATAATAATAGTGAAACATTATTAATATCATTTGCAGGTATGGGTTGGAAAGATTCATTACCAACATTTATTTTTTATAATTTTTTAAAAGAATATAAAACAATAGATAAATTATTTTTACGAGATGTAACATGTAGATATTACATAACAGGGTTAAGAAATACAACACAAAATTTCAAAAGTACAATTGATTTTCTAGATACATTTATAAAAACAGGAAAATATAAAAAAGTAATAGCATTTGGTTGTTCGGCGGGTGGTTATGCAGCAATATTATATGGAACAATATTGAAAATAAATAAAGTGCTAAGTTTTTCACCACAAACAGTATTAACGGAAAAAAAAGAAATATTAATAGGAGATAAATATAATGCACCAAAAACATGTAAATGGTTATCAACATTAAACAAAAATAATCAAGAATATCAAAAAGCATTAGATTTAAAAAATTATTTACCTTTTGATACTAACATAGAAATACATTATGCATCACGAGCAAATCATGGTTCAGATAAAAAACATGCATTATATATAGAATCAAAAAATTGTAAAATAATAGAACATAATAGTAATAATCATATGATAGCATTAGAATTAAAAGAAACTAATAAATTAAAAAAAATTATAGAAGATTTTATAGCATAAATAATATATATATATATAGCATAAATAATATATATATATAATATAAATTATATATTATGAATAATAATGTGTGTTTGAATTTAATGATGATAGAATCAGATATAACAAAATTATTAAACAAAGAGGAAAATTATTTAAACTTTTTTATTGATAATTTGAAAGTTTTTGAATACAAGTTTTATAATTTATTTATTGTTATAGATTCTGCTAACAAAAATGAAGATCCTGTAAAATATGATTTTTCTTTTTTAATAAATGAGTTAATAAATAAAGATATAATAGATAATTCTACAGAAATAAAAATAGATTATTTAAATTGGAAAACTGAATTTTCTAAATTGGAAGAAATTATATTCAAAATTTTTAATACAAGAGATTTAGATATAAAAAAAACTTATAAAAATGCTTTTTGTTATTATTATTCTTTTTATAATTGTCCTAGCAAATATATGTTTCATATAGATATACCAAAGAAAGGTAGAGTTTGTTACAAAAAAAATGACAATATTATTTCACATAATTTCATATTAAAATCATTAGAACTTTTAAAGAAAGAAGAAAATATAGATTTTATATGTTGTAGTACAGAGCGCGATCCAATAGTTAAATTACCTTATAATAAAAATAACGAAATATTAAACAAAGAAGTTAAATTATTCAATAATGATGGTTCATTAAATAATAATGGAATTGATATTTTAAATAATAGTTATAATTATCAGATATATTTTGACAATAAACCAAATTTATCTCTACAATGTTATACAACAGATATAGATAAAATCAAATCACAATGGTTTTGGAACAAAAATCTTTATAGATTTCAAACAGAAAACGCATTAACAAATATGCGAAAAATGAAAACTATAACATTATTACCACATAATACTTCACCTATAAAAACAGTTATGTAATATCATAATAATATCCATAATAATATATCATATAATAATATATAGTATTATATATTATTATATGATATATTATTATATATTATTATATAGTATTATATAGTATTATATATTATTATATGATATATCAGCCTTATTATTTGGAAAAATTTGAAATATATGATATTTTTTATAAAAATAAAAATTTATGTATTATATGTCCTGGTGGAGAAATATCAAAAAATAATGTAAAACCATGTATAAATATATTTTTTGAAAATAATAGAATACCATGTATTTGGAAAGGAAAAGTTCATATATATGAATTAAATTGCGAATATAATGAATATATTACACTTACTATAGAAGATGAAATAATTGATAATATAAAAGTTTCATTATATCCAGTGTTAAAAGATGAATTAATTTTAACAACAATGGTAAAAAATGAGGATAATTATATAGTGCAATGGATTAATTATAATTTAATGATAGGATTTACAAAAATTATTATATATGATAATAAAGATTCATCAGATACAAGATATCATTCAATTGAAACAACTAGTAATTTAGAAAAAATATTAAAAAAATATATTGAGAATGATGAAGTAATTCTTATTAATTGGAAATATCCAAAATGGTTATATAATTGTATATCTGGACAATTTACTCAACAAAATCATTGTTTATATGCTTTTAGAGAAGCAAAATACATGGCGTTTAATGATATTGATGAATATATTAATTTGACTAATTATCCAGATATGAGTTTAAATGTAAATAAAGTGCTTGATAAAGTTATCAATAATACTGCTGGAGTAAGAATTTGGGGTAAATATTTTCAAAGTAATGGTATGAATGTAGAAAAATACGAATTCTTAAAAGTAACAGATTATTATGTAAGTAGAATGTGGAACCCAAATAATATGGCTTTAAAAGATGAATTGCTTTTTAGAGATTGTAATTCTCCAAAATGTATTGTAGTTCCAGAAAGAACTTATAATGTTGGAACACATGGTTTTATGGGTCAGGGAAAATACAAAGGATATGATATGAAAACATTAGATTTATTATATTTTAATCATTATTTTTTTCTTAATAAAAAAATGAAAGGTAGAGATGGATTTGAATGCATAACAAAAGATGATTCACTAGTTAAATTTTATGATATATTAACTAAATTAAATATATAATTAAAATAAAATATTCATTTATATATTATTCAAATAATATATAATTTGTCGTTTTGAAGCTTTTTGATTATTTAAACAATTATCTAATTGAGTATTATTATTATCAGGATATATAAACATTGGATACTTATATGTATATGTTGTAAAATTAGTATATTTATTTACAATTCCATATATACCATTTTCACTGTCGGCTGTCGAAAATATTTGACCATTATAAACATTATCACTATGTTTTAAATAAAAATTTAAAACTTCAATTGCACATTTCCTATTGATAACATAAGCTAAACAAGAACCAACATCCCTAACTTCTCCCCATTTAAAATATGTATTTAAATTATTCCAAATGTCTTTAGATTTATTTATACGTGCAAAAATAATTGCAAGTTGAATTATTCCATAATCTACTGGTGCATTTTTAACAACTTCATCTGGTGTACATTTCCAATATTTTTTAAATTCAAATGTTAAATCATCTTCACAAATCATAGCATATTCATCCTTACTATTCATTACAAATTCAAAAATAGCTTTGATATGTGAACGAATACAAGCATTTTCTTTATTACATTTTATCATTTTTGTATGATTGTTATTATTATATAAAAATGCTTCAACTCTATGAAAAGAAACATCATTTTGTTGAAACTGTAATTCAATTTGTTTACGTCTATCTACTGCATTTTCAAGATTAATATAATAATATTTCATATAATATATATAATATATGAAATATTATTATAATTTATTGATAACTTATACATTTTCATTTTTCTAAAAATTCTTCTGTAAATAAACTATCTAATGAATATTCTTTTATAATTTCATTTTTGTAAGTTTTACATAAATCTTCATATGATAGTTCTGGATTTAATATAAGAGAAAAAATAGTAAAGTTACTTGTTGTTCTAATTAAATATTTACATTTAGAAAGCAAATAACTTTCTATAAGAGCTTCTTCTCCTTTTATTTTATTACCATTTGTTATGTAATTATTATCATGTATACCCTTAGTACCATTTGATCTTATACATGCATAAGAATTACAATTAAAATTATTAGAAAATAAATTATGTGTATCAGCACAATCAGTTGCTAAATATAAATTATTAATATTTTTATTGATAAGATATTTATTAATAAGATCTAAATTTGGACCAGCATATATTAATCCTTTACCACCTACATATCTATCAGTTCTTCTTATATGAATACCAAATTTATTTATTATATCATATTTATTACAATATTCATCAATTATATATCGATAATTATTATTTAATTTACATACTTTATTGAACATTATATTCATTTGTTTTCTAAATGTAAAATTATTACTTTTTGCTAATTTTAAAATATCATTTATTCTTAATCCATTTTCATTAATAATTTTACAATTATTAGATATTAATACATTTTTTTGATCAAAAAAATAATCAAATACATTATCATTAGAATTATTCATATATTTAGGATTTTGCCATAAAATATATGGAACACAATCATTTTTTATATTTACAAACGCATAATAAATAATTCCTAATAAACAACTAAAAAATCCAGCATTACGATTAGATTTAATAACTGTTATTTGTTCAACTTCATTTTGAATTTGATTTGGAATCTGATTTACTATTTCATTTTGAATTTGATTTGGAATTTGATTTGGAATCTGATTTACTATTTCATTTTGAATTTGATTTGGAATTTGATTTGGAATCTGATTTACTATTTCATTTTGAATTTGATTTGGAATCTGATTTACTATTTCATTTTGAATTTGATTTTTTGTTTCGTTTAAATTAATATATTTACCAGTTACAGTTCCACGACCAATATCAATATCAATATTTTCTATTTTTTTAATAATTTTTTCTTCTACTAACTTATTAAAAATAATAGTAGGTTCTTTATTCCAATATTTTATCCATTTTTGATTATGTAAAACATTATTTACAATCAAAAAAGTATCATGAGTAGATATATTTTTACAATTGTTAATATCAGATAAAACAGTATCATAATCATATCCTCCATCTATTAAAATAATATCAAATTTGATTTTATTACTTTCTATAAATTTAACTAAAGTTTGTTTAGAATCCCCTTTTATTAAGATATGTCGTTTTGAATAAAAATCATCTATATATTTTTTTCCAACATTAACACTCTGAAATGCACCATTATCAAAACTATGTACAATCAAAGTTTCATTTAATTTCAAAAATAATTCAGCAGAATGTCCAGCTAAAAATCCAATTTCTAAAACATTTTTAATATTTTTAAAATCAGTAAAATGTTTTTTGATGCTAGCTATAATAGCATCTTCATGTTTTTTAACTTGAGTAATATAACCTTGTCTAATAGTTATACCTTTAGATTCAATATATTTACTTAATGGTAAATCAGTTTCTATTTTTTCAGATACATGATTGACATTATTATTATTATTATTATTATGTCTAATTACACAAGAAGATAATGATGTAAGTTTAGGTATTTCAATTTCAACACTTTTATCTAAATACCATTTATTAAAAGATTTCATTCTTTTAATTTTGTGTTCAGATACATCATAATTAAAATGTATAATATATGGATTATTAGGTAATTTATCTCTATAATATTTACCATTAGGAAAAAGGTCAAGATCTAAATATTTAACTTTCAATTGATTTTCATATCTTCTTAAATATTGTTGATCATTATTAAAATTATTAATATTGTTAGATACAGTTTTAAAATCAGTAATTTTCAAAGTTTTTTCATTAGATTTCATATAAAACATACCAGTGCACATTGCTCTAGAATTATAATCTTGATTATCATTTTGTATAAATAAATCAAAGTCACCAATATTATCAATAAAATATGGTATAGGATTATTTTCAAATACTATATCACCATCAGTAAATATAACATCATTACCTTTAATTAATTCATTATTAATTGCATATATTTTATATGATGTTATAGTAGCCCATTTTTTTTTACCTTCACTATCAGGATTCTGCATAGCTTTATATTCAACCCAATTTTTAAGAAATTCTTCTTGAACATCGACTAATACAACATCATTATAATAATATTTTTTCTTAAAATAATTATAAGATTTAAGACCAATACAATAAATTTTTAATAAATTTTGAATACCAATTTTTTTCATTGATATTAATAAATTTTCAGTCAAATTCATATAACCATCATTAGTCAATGTAATCAATTTGATATTAGTTTTAAAAATGTTATCACGAAAGAATACTCTGAAGCTAATATTAGCACCAAAAAATTTATTGTTTACCCAACTATATTTATTTTTATCATAATTAATTGTTTTATTTAAATAATAACAACAATCTTTATCAGATAAATAATGAAGATAATTTATATAATGTGATACAGTGCTACCATCATGTCCAATAAAGTATGTGCTATTAGCAGTAATAATATTAAGTATTAAAAATTCAACAACATCATAATTTTTAAAATCAACAAAAAACTTTTTATAATCAATATTATGTATTAATTCTTCTACATACGTTATTTTATATTTATTAGATAATTTATTCAATAAATCAGCATCATTACGATCAGACATAATATATATAGGTAGATTATTCTGTTCTTTATTATTAATATATTCAAGTTGATTAATAAGTGGATTAAAATAAGAAGAACTATTAGCATCAATAAGTGATTTAGGATGTCGTTTATCACCAAATCTAAAATGAATAGAAATATATTTTTTAAAAAGATCAATATTATTAAAAATTTGATAAAATGATTTATGTAAATATGTAAGAGATTTACATATATTAGACATTAATATATAATTTTTTTCAGTCGTAAAATAATTATAAAAACATCTACTAGCATTAACCTTATCAATAAAAATATATTCTTTAGAATTATTAGGCAAATCATTAATATATTTAGTTCGTCCATTTAAAAAATTCTGGATTTTATAATAATTTTCAGGTAAATTTAATGATATATCAATTAAACCCAAATGAGAAAAATTAGCGGGAAATTTAATGATTTCACATATGTTGTTATCTTGTATAATTTTATTAATATTATCAGGAACATTACCATAATGAACATCAATTCCATTAGTTAAATAATTTAAGTAAGCATCATCAAAAAAATCTAAAAATCTTCCATAATCCCAATTAGATTTGCCGCAATGACATAATGGATGTTTAATTAATAAAATTAATTTTCTATTAGTAATATTAGCTAAATATATAGCTTGTTCTAAAGAAAATAATTGATTATTAAAACCAACTCCTGTAAATAATTGAAATATTAAATATTTCATATTTATATTTCTTTAGAAAAAAATATGTACAAACCTACACATACCGTAAAAAATCCAAATATTTTTCTTAATGTATATAAATCAATTTTAGTAGTATAAAATGAACTAAAATATGAAAATATAGTAAATATAACAGCCATATATAATCCTGCAAAAATATCAACATTACCATTTTTATAAAATTTATATGCAGCAAAAATACCAATAGGTGGTAACAACATAAATAAAGAAGTTCCTATTCTATCTTTAATATTTGTCATTAAACCAAATAATGTAAGCAAAGGTACAATAACAATTTCCGCACCACCTCCTATTAATCCTGCTAATATACCACTAATTATACCAGTAATAGTAAGACCAATATAATAATTCATTATTATATTAAAAATATAATAAAAAATTGAAAAATGTCAATTCTAAAATTGTTTTTGAAAATAAAAATATGATAACAATATTAAACTTATTTCTAACAATTACAATTCAAAATAATCACATTTATAGATTATATGATGAATATAATAAAAATAACAAATTTTTATTTAATATAAACGAAAATAATGAAAATTTAAATAATGAAAATTTAAATAATGAAAATTTTTTAGAATTTCAAATGATAAATTTGTACAAAAATTTTAAAGATTCAAAAGAAAATATAATTGTAAATATTACAAATATTACAAATATATATAACCATCATACAAAAAGAAATTATACATGTTTTTACTACAAAAAATATGTATCAAATTTTGATTATAGCTTAATTAATATTTATACATCAGAAACAAATAATTTAATAAATGAATCATTATCAAATTATTCAGTATTTTGTGTAATAAATAAAAGAAAAACAAACATATTTTCAGAATTTTTTGGTATTGTTATTGTAATTTTATTAATAATATGCTTATGTAGACCAGTTTCAGAATCATCTCATAAATATTATATGTTTTAATCTACATCATCAATACCTCCCATACCTCCAGGCATTCCTCCACCCATACCTCCAGGCATTCCTCCACCCATACCAGCCATAAGTTTTTCTTGTAATGGTTTCATTTTTTCTTTTAATTCCTCCATTCTAGAATCATATTCTTCTT
>Ga0213864_10000687_pt1 | contig 15296 bp, 16 predicted proteins | sample PICome_5_FD_160078 | JGI IMG/M metagenome (GOLD analysis project Ga0213864, IMG submission 160078) | Coastal seawater microbial communities near Pivers Island, North Carolina, United States - PICO247 | ecosystem: Environmental > Aquatic > Marine > Coastal | place: USA: North Carolina... | reverse complement strand
TCCTCGTAAATCTCCATCTCCTCCTCGCAGAGCTCCATCTCCTCCTCGTAAATCTCCATCTCCTCCTCGTAAACCCCCATCTCCTCCTCGCAGAGCTCCATCTCCTCCTCGTAAACCCCCATCTCCTCCTCGCAGAGCTCCATCTCCAGAAGAATTACAGATAAAATTACTAGAAGATGAATTACATAAACTTAAAACTGATCCAATCGATGAGGATCTTGGAGAGGATTTTGGATATAGTTATGGAGAACTTGTCGACTATAGAAACGAGAAGATTAGAAAACTTGAAGCAAAAATTTCAAGATTGAAAAGTGCGATGTAATCGAAACATAAGTCAGATATGACAAGTGAAATAATAGTTATTTTTGACATTCAGAATTCTAAATGAATAAATAAAAAATGATTTTTGAAAGTTATATTTTAAATAAATATAACTTTATAAAAAGATGAACTCTAATACTAACCAAATGGTTGTTGATAACATCATCTCTTCTGCAAGAGATATTTTCGAACCTTATGTTCAAGACAATAAACTACGTGTTACCGATGTGGATCCCGAGAATGGTTTGGAACTTATGTGCTATGAGGATTGTGATGACAATTCAGATGAAGTGGTAAAAAGTTGTAGAGGTATTGTATTTAATGGTAATGACATACTGATGAAAGTATTCCCGTACACAACCGAGATACGTGCAGATGATAGTCAAATTCTAAACAAACTCGACAGTATACACAACATCAGTCATATTACGGACTCTTATGAAGGTGCTCTTATTCGTGTATTTCACTACGACGGTAAATGGTACACAACTACACATAGAAAATTGAATGCATTTAAAAGTAAATGGGCGTGTCAAAAATCATTCGGTGAGATTTTCGCAGAGAGTCTACATAATGAAATGGTACACAATGAAACATTTAAAAAAAGTATCGAAGATGCTATAGGTGAAGATATATTGTCTAGATTTTATCATACTTTGAACGAAAGCAAACAATATATGTTCCTTGTTCGTAATATTCATGAGAATAGAATTGTTTGTGATGAATTATCACATGATAAAGTGTTTCATGTTGGAACCTTTACAAATGGTATATTTGATGATGAAACTACACTTCATATACCAAAACCCAAACGACACACATTCATAAATAATGAACAACTTGTGAATTATGTGAAGAATATTGATATTCGATATCAACAAGGTGTCATTATTTATACAACAGATAATAAACAATATAAGATTGTGAATACAGCTTATAGTAATTTGTTTAACATACGTGGCAATGAACCCAGTGTTAAGTTTAGATATCTACAACTACGTTGTGACCCAATACGTGTAGCAATGTTACAAAGATTGTATCCAGAATATTCTCCTCACTTTGAAGAATATGAACGTATTCTTTATGAACGAGCATGTTTTATATATGAAAAATATGTAGACAGATTTATCAATAAACAGATTGCAATTACAACACCGGATGAATATCAAATTGTTAGAGCTTGTCACGGATGGCATATTTCAAATAGACAATCAAATAAGGTTAATCTAAATGTAGTTATTCATTTTATGAACCAACAATCCCCTACTTTGTTAAATAAGATAATCAGAAACGTAAAGGTGAACAAGATGAAAATGGTATAAATGAATATGAATATGAATATGTAAAAATATATCCGTTTTAGGATATATTTTTTAAAAAATAATAAATGTTAAAATCATTTTATGATTCAATAGTTCGAAAATAAATAACAATGATTGTAAAACAAACTACAAACATATTTTTTTTGAATATATTGACAGTTATGACAAAAAATGTTGGGAACATATAAAAGAATAAGATATATAAGAAAATAAACATTGTTGATGTTACATATTATTGAATTTATATGATATCATACAAACCTCGAATAGAACAGGGACTGAGTATGGTACCATCTCCATGAATATATGTACTTTAAAGATGAATGAATGTGTACATAAAGGATATATACATTTATATAAAAATGATTTTTACGATAGACTAATTATGAAAATTGACCCCTTACGATAAGACCAATGGCATTGGAAGCAAGAATCAACGAAGTCACAGATTGTTGTATTTGTATGAATACCATACAAATCACAAATAGAGCAGTGACTGAGTGTGGTCACGTGTTTTGTCTAAGTTGTCTACTGCAGCACACAAGTAACAAAAACGATTGCCCTATGTGTCGAAGTACGGTAGGACCGCCACCCAACAATGTGTTGACTTACGGAAATATCGTGAACACTATTTTAAGCAACGAGGCAGTTTATGATTTTGTTATAACACTACTTTCAAGACAACAGGGACAGAGACAACAACAGAGACAGAGACAACAACAGAGACAACAACAGAGACAGAGACAACAACAGAGACAACAACAGAGACAACAACAGAGACGGAGTACCAGATGCGGGTTATGTCGTCAATATGGACATAACCGTCGCACATGTAGACAAGTGTAACAACATTTAGACAAATATAATGTATATAATGTATATAATGTATATAATGTATATAATGTATATAATGGGTCATAATGTATCACCTCCACGTGGTGTGACCTGGGTACTCTAAAGAGTAGCGAACGATACACTCTCACTTAAATAGACAAATAGTGATAGTTACAAACACAGAACGTATATTATTGTTTACTTAAATAATAGCAGTAACCTGATATAATTAACATATACATCATGAGGGTGGCAACAAACAACTTTGACCAACAAAAATAATCAACATGTACTTGTTTTTCTTTATCAAAATATTTCGAATAAAGCATGAATGGTCTCAAGTATAATAAGACAACCATAATAAAAAAAATTAATATTCCATGTTTGTGATAAGTTTTAAGTTTTACTGTGGATAAACATATACCTTTATTATCTATATCAGACTTTAAATATTCTACACGTTCTTCAAGTTTCTTTATATAATCTTCATCTGACATTTATATTATGATAAAATAAAAGTAAGTTTTAATCTAAAATTTGTGATTAATGTCAAAATAATAATGGGAATTAAGTCAAACTGGAATACCTTTGTAAAATCTATATGTAATGATGTGTTTGAGGAGAAACATATATCAGATTATGCATATAAAAAGATTGCTATCGATATATCGTTATATCTTCACAAATTCAAGGCAATATGCGGTGATAGATGGTTAGATGCTTTTATAAATTTAATTGTAAAACTAAGAGAAAACGATGTCCATTGTATATTTATATTTGACGGTAAAGCTCCACCAGAAAAAGAAGCAGAACAACAAAAAAGACGTGAGGAAAGGGAGAAAATGCGTGTTAAACTTATAGATCTGGAAGCTGCATTTGATATCTTTAAAGAAACAGGAAGGGTAGAAGAATGTATTCAGACGATGTTTGATAGACGACGAAATAAAACTGTTACTGATAAAATTGATGAATTATGGATTGAGAAAAAAATTGAATCAAAGAAGAGTCAACTTTATACAATTTCCGATAATGATATAATGAAAGCAAAGGAGTTATTCGATATTCTTAAAATACCTTATATTACTGCTACGGGGGAAGCAGAGAAATTATGTTCAAAATTATGCATTGATGGACATGTTAATGCTGTGTTATCAGAAGATACAGATGTAATGACTTACAATACACCTATATTTATTACAAAATTTGATATATCAAATGGTAATTGTATAGTTATTCGGAATGAAAAGTTATTAGAAGGATTAGAATTAACCAAATCTCAACTTGTTGATTTATGTATTATGTGTGGAACAGACTATAACTCAAATATACCAAAAGTTGGTAGTAAGACTGCGTACAAATATATTAAAAAATACGGGAATATTGACGAGATTAAGAAGAATACGAAATTAGATACAGATATATTAAAATACGAACGGTCAAGAGAATTGTTCACCACCTTTGATGATTGTAGTTATGATATAAAAGATATAAAGTTTTGTGGCCAACCTTGTAAAAGTAAAATATATGAGTTTTTTAGTAATAATACTGTAAGCATATCAGTTGATAAAGTATATATATGTTTTTCACCAGAGGAAGAATTGGAATTTGTTATTGAATCTGAGAGTGATTCTGAGAGTGATACATAATATTTATAATTTAAAACTTTATTTAATATAATAAACAATGTTTTCTCTATTTTATAATACGAGTAATGATGAAAATAATGCAGCGATAAAAATACAGAAAGTATTAAGAGGTTATCTTGTTCGAAAAAAATATAAGTCTTCTAAAACAGACACGATATCAGGAACCAATGAATACGAAACCATTGATACTATAAGTGAGAGTGAGAGTGAGAGTGAGAGTGAGAGTGAGAGTGAGAGTGATATACCAGATAATGATAATGTGTTTTATATACTACATGTCGATGACAAACCACTTTCTTATATATTAAGTGATAAAAAGGTTGCACATAAGACAATGTGGAATTATGCAAGACGAATAAAGTTTAATCATTCTATTGACAAACGATGTTTCATACGGGAAAAAAGTTATAATGAATTAGAAGTAGTTGGTTTCCATCGTTTATTTACGGTTACTATCGAAAATATAATATCTAATTTAAAATTATATAAAGTATATGTTAAAATCTAACTAATTCTAATTTATTATCATATAATAAATGAAACATAATATTATTTTGGATTTAGATAATACACTTATATATTCAGAACCTTATAGTCAGTTTAAGAAAAATTTTAATAAACTAAGTTCTAAGATTACAGATTTTGATTTCCGTAATATGGATAAAGATTATATTGTATTTGAAAGACCTGGTCTACAGGATTTTCTAGATTTTCTATTTGAAAATTGTAACGTATCTGTATGGTCTGCAGGTAGCAAACCTTATGTATTGAACATCATTCATAAGAATATAATAAATAACAACAAGCGACAACTTGACTGGATATTTTTTTCCGATCACTGTGATATGTCCTATAAGAAATCGAACAAACACAAAGATTTAAACTTGTTATATGAAAATAAGTTACTGCGTAATTATACAGAAAAAAATACATTTATAATTGATGATCATCCAAAGGTTTTAGAAGCGAACGGTGATAATTGTGTACATATTGAACCGTTTAATATAAATAATGAGGATAGTGAAAAGGATACGGTTTTGTTTGACATGGTTGACATATTAAAAAATAAACTTAATATATCATAATATCATAGTAAAGATATTATGATTAAAAATTATATTAATAATTAATAAATATGCAAAGAAATTCTGTTTGTAAAAATGAAGTAGATTATTATACAATGGAAGATATGATTGATATAGAAACATCTGATTTAGTATTTGTGAAATTAAATAATAATATTTTCTGTATGGAACTAGATTCATTTAAGAATATGATTCGTTTCTCTCGTGAACAAAAGAGAAGAGGAACTCGTAATGAACATTACAATCAATACATTCATCGTGAATGGTATTACCCTATTCTTGCTGCACCAGTGACATATATAACAGAAAAGAATTATAACAAAATCAATTCAAATATTAATAACACAACGGACAGGTATTATAAATTAGTACATAGAAAAAAAACTAAATTCATAAGAGACGAAATAATACATGATGTTTATGAATTGGTTCCTGCTAACTTCAGTGTAGATGAGAATGGTAATAATCTTATTCAGAGTAGACGTGGTAGAGGAAGAAGAAGTATAAGTAATTTTCCACCACTTCCACCTCCTCCATCATCTCGTAGGTCGCCATCTCCTCGTAGGTCACCTTTAATAGCACCAATACAACAAAGAAATTACACAGTTGTACAGCTCAAACAAATATGCAAAGATAAGGGAATCAGGGGTTATAGTAAAATGAAGAAAAGTGAGTTAATTAGACATTGTCAGGTGAACAATATGTCGTCCTCAACATTGACTGTAAAGGAACTTCGACGAATATGCAAAGATAACGGGATTCGTGGTTATAGTAAAATGAAAAAAAATGAACTATTAAATAATTGTATACCTCGTGTATAATTATAAGTTATAACTTATAATTACATAATACTTTAATAAAAATTAAAATGATTATAAAAACATATTTGGTATTTTAAATAAATAGAGAATGACAAAACCTATTGAAGATATATTACGTTCTCGTTATGATGACGAACAAAATGTGTCTACACATGTATCCATGATAAACCCGAAAGGCAAGTTTACATTGAGTAGACGTGATTACAGTATGTTTTGGGATTCTTATTGTAACTCGATTATAAATGGTAAAGTACTCGGTATTGCTGAACAGATGTCTATTTATATGCCTGTCCTGTCAGATATCGATATAAAAATAGAAAATAATGAATTATTTGACGATAAAGAACATTTATATAATAAAAATCATGTTTTACAGTTAGTGAAAATATATCAGGATATATTAAGAAAAATAATTGTAAACGTAAATGAAGAACATTTATTATGTGTCGTTTTGGAGAAACCGATATATTATATCGAGACTAATAACAAATTATATGCTAAAAATGGATTTCATTTACATTTTCCATATATGTTTATACGAAAAACAGAAATGTCACAATATTTAATACCACGTGTAAAACAGATTGTAAATGACATAAGATTGTTTAATGATATTGGTTTCGAAGATTCCGGTAAACTGATAGACGATGCAATTACAAATGTTCCTTGGTTGTTATACGGAAGTCGAAAAAATCCAGATATGGATCCTTATACTGTGTCGTATATTATTGATTCTAACAGAGAAGAGAAGGATATAAAGAATGGTTTATCAGATTTTAAATTGACCGATTTTGGTGGAAAACCAATAGAAATAAACAGAAATAATGTGATTAAAAAATTACCAATGATATTGAGTGTTATCCATATAGGTAGAACTGTATATAAATTAAAGGAAAGTGTGACAAATGTCATGCAAAGAACACACGTTAGACAACGGGTATCAAATACAACCGAACATAATAAAATATCTGTTGAAGAAGCTATTAGAGAAAGCAAAAAACTTTTACCGATGTTATCAGATGAACGAGCAGAAATTCATTATGACTGGATGACAATTGGTTGGGTATTATATAATATAGGTGAAGGTTCCCCCGATGCATTAGAATTATGGTTAGAATTTTCTCAACGATGTCCATCAAAGTATGATGAGAATAATTGTATATATGAATGGGAACGTATGAGAAAAGGAAATTATACAATTGGTACATTGAAAGATTTTGCCAACAAGGACAATCCTTACATGTATAGTCAATACAAGAGTGATAAAGCAAAGGAAAAAGTAAGAGAATCACTGGAAGGTTCACATAATGATATTGCAAAGGTATTACTTGCTATGTATGGTGATATATTTACTTGTGCTTCTATGGTAAATAAAACATGGTATCAATTCAGAGACCATATATGGGAAGAAATGGAAGAAGGTATTGAATTGAGAAAGAAAATATCAACAGAAATCGTTGGGTTATTCGAAGAACAATTAAATGAAATATGGGGAAAGATAAACACTTCTCAAGATGAGGCAGAGAGATCCTATTTACAATCTCGTCTTAAAAATACACAGAAAATGATTAGTAATTTGAAATCCTCACCATATAAAAATAATGTAATGAAAGAATGTATGGAATTATTTTATAATCCTAGATTTAAACATAATCTTGACCAAAATCCGAAATTAATTGCATTCAAGAATGGTGTGTATGATTTACAGATAAATGAATTTAGGGACGGTCGTATTGAAGATTTTATCAGCAAGACACTACCTATTGAATATAAAGAATATAACATTATTGACAATGAAGTTCAAGATGTATTGGATTTTCTAGAAAAGGTGTTTCCGGACAAGAGTATTCGTACATACTTTTTGAATATATATTCTGATATATTTGTAGGCGGAAATAACCAAAAGAAAATCTTTATGTGGACTGGTGAAGGTGATAATGGAAAATCAATAACTCAGAAATTCTTTGAAATGATGTTAGGACAATTGTCTATAAAGTTCAATACTCAATATTTCACAGGAAAGAAGGTTTCTTCGGGTGCGGCAAATCCTGAACTGGTTAGAGCTGCACCTCCTGTTCGACATGCAACAATGGAAGAACCTGATGCAGACGAGCAATTAAATATCGGTGAACTTAAAAAATTAACAGGTGGTGATAGTTATTGGGCTCGTGATTTGTTTGAAAAAGGAAAGGCAACACGTGAAGTTTTTCCAATGTTTATGTTGACATTTATATGTAATAAATTACCGAAATTGAAATATTCTGATAAGGCAACTTGGAATCGTATTCGTGTAATTCCTTTTGAGTCTACTTTTGTGGATGACGGTGATTATCCTGAAACACATGAAGAACAAATGATTGAAAAACGTTTTCCTATGGATAAAGAGTTTAGTCATAAAATACCAAATATGGTTTCAGCGTTTGCTTGGTATTTATTATCATGGAGACAAACAAACAAGAATTTCAAATATGAACCAGAAAAAGTAAAAGAAGCCACTGCTATATACAGAAAACACAATGATATTTATAGACAATTTATAGAAGAGAAATTAATCAAGTCACAAAATTCTTTTATTACGTTGTCTGAGATTTATATATATTTCAAGGATTGGTTTAAGGAAGGATGTCCAAACATGACTATACCTATTAAGAATGAGGTAAAAGAATATTTTGAAAGATTATGGGGGGTTGTTATGAAAGGTAATAAATGGAAAGGTTACCGAGCACGAACTATTCAAGACGATATCGAAAATGGTAATGTTGTGTTGGAATAAACGATTTTAAATTTTATTATGTTTTATAATAAAATGTATCAAGTTATTTTATATAATTTGATTTTATGTTTGTAACTTTCTTATCATTTCTTGGTCTTTCTTCAATAGTTTTATCATTTAGAATAAATAATTTCGAGATATATTCGAATTTGGTTCACATGTTATTGTATCAACGATTTTTATAAAAATCGTCACATTAAAAGAAATGAATATTGGATGAATATTTAATTCTATAATATAATAAATGGAATTATTACGTACAGAAGACTTTCTCGGGTTTATCTGTATACTTTTTTTAACCCCACTATTTTTTGTGTGGTTTAGCGATTATAAATCAGAAAATCCTTATGTACAAAAATTACTTGTTTCAGGATTACCAATATCATTATCATTTATTGTTCGTAGAATGATCTTTAATACATTCTTTTGAGTATCTAAAAAATAAATCATAATGAAATAAAAATGAGTTTATTTGATAATCCAATGGTTGATAGTGCATCAAAATCAATGTCAGAAGAACAGAAAGAACATTATAAGAAACTAGGGGAAGAAATGTATAATCATATTGATTTCGAACAGAGTAAGATACTTAATAATATCGACAATTCAATGAAAGAGTCTGGTAGGTATATATATCTTCAGATTCGTAGTGGTTTACACCCTTCATATCTGGAAGAGAACGAGAAAGATATAATGTCCGAAATATATGGTAAAGGATGGTATAAAGAGTTCGGATATAACGAAGAAGATTTAAATGATATTGTTACTTGTACACCAATACTGACAAAGAATGTTAAAGAATAGTTTTTTTATATAAAGATGTACAAAACGACACAACGAATCAATAATCGTATTTTAACCAGACATAATAAATTTGTATTTGGTTACAAGGTACTATCTGGACGTAAAACAGCTTGTACATACTTATACAAACATAAAACAGGATTAATCCTGGACAATACAGTTCCACATCGAGTACCTGTATTTGAATATAACATTAATACAATGTTAGAAGATATGTTTTCGGTATTTCCGGAAACAAACATATATATAGCAGGAATTCAAGATGAAGAACAATTTGCATTATTTAGACATTTTGGTTTCAAAATGGTTAAGATAAATAAATCAAATATCGAAACTAAACCAGATAAATGGGATTTTCTTAGACAAGATATGTTAGATTTTACACACGATGATTTATGGGATATCATAATCGATAATAATGGTTCTTTATCAGATTTTCATCAACAGATTGAATCAAAAATTATCAAACAATATGATTTATAACGATTAACGAAAATGGATACAATTTTTAAATATAATATTTATTATAATAAATGAATGAATATAAGAATATAGATAACTTCAAATGTAATTTTAGTTTTAGTACTAGACGAAATAGAACTATACCAAGTTTTTCCAGAACTGGTTCCGATGAAACAGATATAATACAATGGTCAAAAAACGAGAATAATAAAAAGGAAATAAATGAGAAATATTGGTCCGTTAAGAAAAAAAGTCACAACTAATCAAAATATTTTGATTAATTAAAAATGATGTTATAATATCCGAATTATATATATTATAACAATGTCTGTTAAAAGAAAATTATATGCGGATGAAATTAATGATATTCTTGATTTCATCAAACCAAATAAACATATTCCTCTAAGTACAGCAAAGTCAATCGTCACCATAACGAAAAACAGTTTGTATGAAGTATTATCTAATCAAATAGTATATCCTGAGATAATTCCTGAATTAAAAAAACAATTACATAAATATTATATTAGTAGTCTTATCCAACCAGGTGAAAGTGTAGGGGTATTATGTGCTCAAAGTATAGGTGAAAAACAGACACAGACAACGCTGAACACGTTCCATAAAGCTGGTCAGTCAGAAAAAACAATGACTATGGGTGTACCTCGTTTTCAAGAACTTATCAATGCAACTCGAAATCAAAATATGACAAATCACAAGATATATTTAAAAAACGGAAATTGTTCAATTAAAAAAGCAAGAAGAACTGTGGGTACGAATATAATTGGAATTAAATTCACTGACATCATTGATGATATTGATATAAATTTAGATATAAAAAACGAACCCTGGTACGATACGTTTAAAATATTATATAATTCAGAGTTCGAAGATTTAACTGTATCTATACGATTTAAAATTAATTTAACTAAAATTTTTCAGGTGAAGTTAGACTTTGAAAAGATTTGCGAGAAAATTGAAGAAACATATGAAGATTTAAAATGTGTGTTTTCACCTTATGAGAAAGGAATAATCGATGTATTTGTGAACACACAAGAAATTCACATTCCAACTGAACAGAATAAAATAAGACCAGAAGATATTACCTTATATTATATCGAAGAAGTAGTTATACCTAATCTTGAAAAATTACAAATATGTGGAATTAGTTGTATAGAAGACATCTTTTTTACTAAAGAAAATGGTGAATGGATAGTAGAAACAAACGCAAACACAAATGAAACATCTAGTAATTTTTTTGATATTTTAAACTTACCAAACATTGATTATACAAGAACTATAAGTAACAATATATGGGATATATATGAAACTCTTGATATAGAAGCAACCAAACAATATCTGATAGAAGAATTTATGAATGTAATGGATGGTATTAATTTATGTCATACTAAAATTCTAGTGAACAGAATGACTCACGGCGGGACGATATCATCTATTACTAGATATACATTAAAAAAGGAAGAATCTGGACCAATGGGTAAAGCATCATTTGAAGAGACAATGGATAACTTTCTGAACGCGGGATCATCTTGTGATAAAGAAACAACTAATGGTGTGTCTGCGTCTATTATATGTGGTAAAAAGGTAAATATTGGTACCGGTATGGTTTCGATTGGAATTGATATTGATTGTTTAGAAAAATCAAAAATATAAAATATCATATGTAATAAATGGAAAGTAATTCTTTAGCAAATCAAATGTATTCAGGTACTGCATCATTTGGCAGAGCATGGGCTGTTATTCAAGCAATATTTTCTACAATATTCGGAATAGTATTGATTATTGTGGGTGTTTATATCTTATCATACCGTTATAAATTGAAAACTACTATTGGACAAGTGTTAGAAAATTCTTCTTGTCAACATAAAATACGTAATGATAAAAATGAGACAATATGTACTTCAACAATAGATTATGAAATAGATGATAAAAATTATACAAGGAGTATCAGTACCGGTTCAACTGAATTTACAGAAGGTAATGATATAAAAATATGGTATTCTCCGAATAAACCTGGTGAACCTGAATATGATCCTGTCTCACCCTGGGTTGGATGGACAATTATAATAGTAGGGGTACTAATTATTCTCGGTTCTTGGCTATGGGTATGGTTGACACGTACATATAAAGTAGCTGCAGCTGCGCAAGGTGTAAAGGGTGTAGTTTCTATGTTTAAATAAATGTTCTATTACTCGTTAAATAGTAATAGAACTTAAGATTCAAGAATACGTCGTATTTCACTAATATTTTTATTGATAGTCATTTCAGATAAATTAACCTGTTTAGAGTATTGTTTGATAGATATTGGTTTTTTGTTTATCATTATCCAGTAATAAATTAATGATATAGATACCGATTGTGGTCGAGACCTGTTTAGTTTGGATGACCTATTCTTTATTTTATGATACAAATCATATACTTCTTGTTTTTGTTCCTCTGTTGATGAAAATTGCGACATGATATCGCTGATATGATGTTCCGTAGTGGATACAGTACTTTGAAAAGGAATATCTTCATCCATATTTATCTTTACAATTTTCATACCTCTTAGACTTGATTTTTTAGTGATATTGAAAATTTGTACAAGGTTCTTAGGTATTTGAAAATTATTAACCATTTTATATGCATGATATACACAAGCAAATATAATAGATTTTCTAGAATCACCTCTGAATATCTGACCTTTTGTGACTTTTGCATAAATTTCATTTGCTTTTTCAATTATATTACGACTAAAACCCATGTTTTCAACATCCTTGTTTATATTTCGTTGGTGTTCTTTTCGTTCTTGAACCCTTGTTGGATCAGATTTCCTTTTGTTATCTGATGAACCATAATATCTCCATTCTTGGTCTTGTGTAATCGTTTTAATAGTTTCACCGCATTTTGTACATGAAATATTATCATTATGGTTTACTATATCTTCATGTGAACATGATGATTCATTGTCATCGTTATTTTTCTTGTTATATATATCAAATATATTATCGAATATATCAAAATTATCTTTATCGTTCATTTTGTTATAGTATTATAATATAGTTTGAAAATCAATTTTCTTCTTGCCTCCTTTTATTATATTATATAGTATATATAAAAATACAAGTAGTGAAGATACACTTATCACTAATAATGATGGTGATATCGACTTAAAATCAAAGAATCCTTCTTTTTGTTTCATATATCCAAATAAATTTTCTGATTTACCTTTCGGTTCTATATCATATGTACCATCATATTGTCTTTCCCCCTCGTCTTTTATATCTTTCCCGTTAGTGATTTCTCTCTTTCTAAAGGAATCTAACAGATAATTTGTTCTTTTTATATATCCACTATTTTGTCCACAAGCATCTGTGCTGTCTTTATCAATATTGAATATTTGATATGTAGGGATGTTCATTTATTATATATTTATAAATTATTTTATAATAATATCATATTATCGAATGTACCTGTTACAACCTGATGTGCGATTATAAGTGTATTCTTTTCACTGAAATGTTCTTTAATAGATGAAAAAACATCGTTAGTTAAATCTTCATCTAGACTAGATGTACATTCATCGAGCATTAATAATGGTGTATTAAAAATCTCTGATAATGCAAGTGTATATGCTAAAATAACACGTGACAATTCACCACCACTTAACATATTTAATTCTATTTCCATACCTTTGTATTCTACAGTGACATTGATTGTTGGTTTAACTTGTTTTTTAGTTTCCTTAAACGGTTGTAATTGAACTGATATTGGTGTGTCACTAAAAAATGATTCAAGATATACATTTGCATGCGTGTTTATACTATGAATTACGTTTGTGATAGCGATACTTTCTGATTCAATTATTTTATCTTTCAATTGTATACTTGCTGCATATATTTTTCTATATTCTAATTCATCCTCTTCTAACTTCTTTATCTTGGTTATCCACTTATTATATTCCTCTAACTCTTTTTTATTTTCTAGCCATTTCTCAATATCATTCAATCTATCTTCATGATACTCTTTTTTAACCTGTAACTGAACTAAACTGTTTGTTTTATCTTCAATCTGTTTACGTAGATAATCACTAGATATGATACGGTCATATTTCTGGATGTGTTTGTTTTCTACTTTAGAAATTATATCAATATTCCTTGATAATTCGTTTTCTATATCACCTATTTCATGTTTTAACGTTTCACATTTATCCTTAATATTTTTTTCTTCTTGTAATAATTCATATAACTTTTCTTCTTCTAGTGTCACATCTATTTTAGTATCAGTGTCTAATAGTTTATCTAGTTTTATTATCATGTTATTCAAATCATTTTCGAATGATTTATATGATTGTGAAAACTCTTCGTTAATCAAATTTCGTTTGTATTGTTCTTGTTGATTCGCAAGTTTATGTTGTTCCTTTTTATACTGGTGTAAATATGATATATCTTCATGTAGTGATTCAGATGTAATGTCGTCATCTAAACTCCATTCATTTACTAAATCATCTATTTCTTTTTGGAGTTTATTGTTGTTATGATATATTTGAATCATTTGTTCCGTTTCAATTTTGTCTATATTTAATTTCTTCAATTCATTAGTTAGTGATTCGATATCATAGTCATCTCTAGGGATGTTATCTGTTTTTATTAGTTTATCACCATTGAGTTGTAGATAACTAGAACAACAAGGACAAGTATATACCTTTTCTGTTGATATAGTATTTAAAAATTTTTCTTTTTCATCTATTTCCTCTAATATTCTATTTAGTGTATCAGTTTGTATTGTGATATCATCTGTACATTCTTCTATCTGTTCTCTTAATTTTTCAATGTGTTTAACATCCTTTATACATTGTCTTAAATTTTCAATATGTTCTTCTATATCCTTTTCACTATCATATTCAGACCATACTTCTTTCTCTATGCTTTTTATTTTTTCATTGATATTTTTTATTTCTTGAATCTTCATATCTGAAAGTATCTTTGTATTTTCTTCTATGTTATCCTTTAATTTTTGTATCTTTCTGTTTTTTGTCAAATAATTAATCATTTCTTGATAATATTTCGTTTTATCTTGATGAGACTCATATTCTGTATATTCTAGTTTAAGTTTATTTAATTTACATTGTAGATTATTAACTACTTCTTGTCTACCTTGTATATGTGTAAGTAATAAGTCGAGGTCATATAATTCCTGTTTCATGGTGTCCGTGTCCATTTGATACATTAATA
>Ga0213864_10000686_pt1 | contig 15318 bp, 24 predicted proteins | sample PICome_5_FD_160078 | JGI IMG/M metagenome (GOLD analysis project Ga0213864, IMG submission 160078) | Coastal seawater microbial communities near Pivers Island, North Carolina, United States - PICO247 | ecosystem: Environmental > Aquatic > Marine > Coastal | place: USA: North Carolina... | reverse complement strand
TTAAAAATACGTTCATTTGCTGCAAATGGTACCTTATTCCATTCCTCATCAAATACACCTATTTCATAGTATTCAACATCATCTCTTCTGTTCCACATTTTCATGGTTGTGACTAACACTTTATCCACATATGACGGTCTTAATTCCGGGTATGTGGGTGTTAATTCGTGTGCAATAGCGCTACCCGTAAATAACGCTATTGCAATTATGGTTTTTATTACTGGGCCAAACATACTGCTGTAACATTCGCCTTGTATTCACCACCTGGTAGTGGTTCATCAACACCATATGTCACTTCTGATTCAACCTGAAACCATACGGTTCCGGCAACTGTCAGATCATATTCTGTGTGATTTTCATATTCCACTTTTGCAGCTTCATACCCTGACATATTTGTATCAGATGTTGAGGATACTGTTACCTCACCATCCCATGCAACAGAGTCTGTGAGTGATGGACTAGTGGTAAATGAATTTGGCCATGATATTTTTGCTGTATAATAGTCAGCAATTGTAACATCATAACGGATGATTGGATGTACGCCACCATCAGCTGGGGTTGTACTTAATTCATCCGGATTTGGGTTTCCATACACACCTGCAACATCAGTATAAATTGAGCATTTAGATGATACGTTACCTGTAATAGGTGAATCCGTAGCATATGCTGCAGTTCCCATTAATATGACACCCAGGGTTAAGATAGATTTTAGCATGCTTTCTCCTTATTCTCTATCATATTGCGAGCGTACCATTTTTTTATGGTTTTTATCCTGAGATAAATTTCTCAATGCTCTTCGGTTGTCGTTTATAATATTGTCTTTTAATACTAAAGTTTCTTGATATGCACCACCCGGAATTGTAACTGAGTAATAGGGTTCTATCTTTGGTACCTGCGCCAACGCTGCAAGAATATCTTGTTGTTCGCGCGTATCTACCATTTGTTCTATGGAGTTTTCTCCACCCAGTTGTACCTCAAGGCGTTCTTCTTCTTCAGTTTCTTCTTCCAATAACAATTCTTCTTCTTCTGTGTCTTGTCTCTTGTCATCGGATTCAGCATCAAGTGCTGCTTGTACCCACTCGTCATAGAATGGATCATTAACGTCTGGTTCAACATCCATATTTTTAAGATAATCAGCCAATGCCTCGGCATAACCTCTGCATGTTGGATCAGCAAGTGGCGTATTTGCACACTTCATTAATTGCTCGTTGACTTCCATCTTGTAGTTGTATGTGACCGTGGCATTACTAATAGTGCCATCACCCTCAACTGCTATTTCACCATCACCCCATTGATCAGCATATGTGTATGGAAATCTAAAATATTTTTGAATTGTACCACCAGGAAACCCTGACCAATTATCAGTGTGTTCAAAGATATAACCATCCTCGACTGCATGTTCATTTCTGACATGCACCTTGGAATCAGTGGTGGGATCTTTTGTAATTGTATATTTGTAGGCTAGACCATTTACCTCTAGCTCAATATAGTTAGGAGTGGAGTCAGGCAATACATTTTGCATGCTCCAATTTAGGCCGTTAACAGCCGCATTATTAGTTGTACCGTATGTTATATCAGAGTAGCAATAAGAGGAAGAGAGTCCCCACAATACCACCGCCGAGGAGAGTTGATTTATCCTCTTCTGATAGATTCTGTATGATGTTTTTGTTGTCACCAGTATCCGGTTCCTTATCTTGGTTTGCAAGCCATGCAGCTTTAGCGGCATCACCTATCATACCATCGTAAGGACAAGGGGTTCCTGCATCCATCATAGCTTGAAAGACACGTTCATCCTGACACATTACTGAAACAGCAGCAACCTTCATTCCCATATCATACAAGGTTTTAGCATTCTTTAGTTTTTCACAGTTCATATCCCTAACGGTTTTACCACCAGAGATACCTAGTATTTGAGTCTGCACAGCACCACTTACGCCAACAGTACATAAGTCTGAATTGGCCGAATTAATTGATGGAGCAATTGCGGACGGTGGGGGTGATTCTACTTTAGTAGTAGAGTTTGTGGTAGATGTGACATTGCTGTCTGTTTTGTTTTCGGTTCTAATAGGATCACCAGCATCCTGTGCACTGGCCAAATTAGTAACAAAAATCATCGCTACTAGTACTAATAGCTTCTTAAACATATTATACTCCGTTATATGTTATAACACATCTATAAAATAATAACGAAGTGAATGTCAATCAATCATACGAATCTATTTATAAAAAAAGATGTTTACACACCAAACAAATTTTGATATAATATAAATATTGATGTAGATGTTAGAGGATATTCAGGACGCCGGGGCAGTACCGGCCAGCTCCACCAAAGGTGCTTTATGGCAAAGATAGAAAGAATTCATTGTTTGTCCCGTAAATGGGAAAAGGCATATAAAAAGAGATTTAAGAAAAAGGTTCGCCAAAAGGCTAAAGCATCTCTGAAGGGGCTGAAATAGGATCGACTGGTATTTGAGTCTACGAAACACAAATGCAAACGATAATTTTGCACCATCTGGTTATCGCCTAGCGGCATAACGCAGGGGGTTGGCCACTTACCTAGCAACAGAAAAGTGGTACTTATTATATGGGATTTTTATGTTAGATGTGATAAACAATTTAAATGAATATGATTTAACATATTTTTTTAATCAGTGTAAAACATATGGATTTGTAAATAATACTTCACGTTCTGCAATGAAACTTGATTTTGTTAAAGAACGATTTGGTAATATGTGGGGATTAGAAAAAAATGGTTTTCTAATTGCGTGTGCAGGATGTTTGGAATTTCCAGAGGTATCTGATAATGCATATAGAATACAATTTAGAGGTTGTGAAATACCAGGATCTGATATAAAAAAATCCCTATCAAAATCCCATTTTAATTCATCAACATTTAGAGAACTTATACCATATCAAATTGAATGGTGTTATAAAATGGGTTCTGATGAATTATATCTAACATCCAATATAGATAATAAAAATCATAAGGCAATGCAATTAATTGCAAAACAAGGATATTTAAATCTATATAAAGAGACAATTCTCTTTAATGTACAACAAGCAATATGGAGGTTTAACATTGACAAATATATTATGGAAAGGAAAAAACTTGGTATCTACACTATACAACGGCCACCACTTATCTGAGGCATCAGATGCAGCCAAGGTAAAGGGTGGTTATTTTTGGCACTTTCGTTTAGCCATGTCTGAGGCACTATTTCTTTTTTTCATTACGGTTGGTAGTATTATTCATGCGTTTATTCCATGGGTATTGGATTTTAAGCTTTTGGAATGGCGAATTAATAGATTAAAAACATTAAAACAAAAACTACCAAATGATCCACAATTAAAGAAAGTACATTTTGATGAATAGTTTTTTTGACGGAGAGTTTATGCCTTTAGATCAGGTACGAATATCTCCACTTGATTTTGGTTTTATTCATAATCATGCAACATATGATGTAATGAGAGGTCTTACATTTTTTAATAAGCATTATAACCGATTTAGTACCAATTGTAAATTTTATGGATTTACGCCACCAGATAAGGATAAACTTCTTGATATTATTGATAATCTTTTAGATGGAGATATGTTTATATGGTTAATTAAATGGAAAGGTACTCCGCCTTCTGGATCGCCAAGAGATTTAACCGGTCCCGAGCATTTTCTTGTTTATACAAAACCATATTATCCTATTGCACAAAAACCTATCACATTATCAATTATAAATGATATTCCTAGATCACCTGGCTATCAACAATATAAAAATTTTTCTTGGATAGAACTAACGTATGCCCAACAAAAGTGTTTAACCGATACAGCAATTATAAGAAATAAGGATGGATATATTAATGAAGGCCCTGGTTTTGGTATTTGTTTTGTACACGGTAATACAGTTATAACACCAAAAACTGATGTTTTAAATAGTGTAACAATTGATGTGGTTGAGGAAATTTGCAAAACTTGTGGTATAGGATTTCAGCGTAGGGATTTTAAACATATAGATTTTGATGAATGTTTTCTATGTAGTACAAGCGGTGGTATTACACCAGTTAAAAAAATTGATAATTATGAATTTAAAAAATCAAAAATAACAAATAGTATAAAAGAATATTATGACAGACTTATTTCCACCTGAAACAATAGATTCAGTCGATTATGATAAAAAATATATGGAAAAAGTTATAACATTTGATTGGTGGGAATCAAAATGGAAAAATTACAATGATTGGTTTTGTAATGAGGCAATGGTATATCTTAAATCACTTAATCCTCAAGGAACAATGATCTTTGCTGGTGTGTATGATGGATTTGATTATGCGTTAATTAAGGATACATTTAATATAAATGTTATAGGAATTGATATAGTTAACTACAGTCCCTATGATATAATAGTTGCTGATGTAAGGGATTATTTAGAAAAATGTAATACTGAAATTACATACTTTTGGAATGGAATTGGACCTTGGCCTTGGAATAGAAAAAGTAAACAAGCATGTTTTAATTATGCAAAGAAATATTTAATAAATGGTGGTTATTATATAGATCATATACATACTTTAAGAGATGCTCCATTAATTGCCAATGATAATTTATTTGATATATTGGATGATAAATTTTTTATAATGAGGAAAAAATGACATTTTTGGACTTTGACGATGTATTAATAGAACCAGGTGTTTCGAAAAAGCCTTTAACAAGAGGTATGGTTAATATTACACCTGATGGATATATTCCTATCATCATTGCTAATATGGTTACGACAGGAACATTTGAAGCAGCAGAAATTGCCTCTGAACAAAAATTTATTACATTTTTATCAAAAGAATATGTCATTGAGGATTATGATCAATTAATAGGATTAGATCAAAGGTATATTGGAATAACAACAGGTGTTCGCCCTAACGACATTAAAAAAACATTGCAAATTATTAAACGCCATCCAGATATTGGTTACGTTAATATTGATATTGCAAATGTTGGAGCTAATGTTGAAGGTATGATTAGTGCCATTACTCATATAAAGGAAATTTATGACGGCAAGGTAGTAGCTGGAAACGTGGCTACGGAAAGATTGGCAATAGAAATGCAATCTGCAGGAGCTGATATCATTAAGGTGGGTATTGGATCGGGTGCAGCCTGTCTTACAAGAACTGAGGTTGGTGTTGGTGTGCCACAATTTTCTGCAATTCAAAATTTATCAAAGGTATTGGATATTCCAATTATTAGTGATGGAGGTTGTAAAACACCAGGGGATGTTTGTAAGGCAATTGCCGCCGGAGCAAATTATGTTATGCTGGGTGGTATGTTTGCAGGCTGTAAGGAGTTTGCAGGAGATGATGGATATGTAAATTTTTTTGGCCTGGGTTCAAAGCAGATGTATGAAACTTTTGTCCCAACAGAAATTGAATACAGACCAGTTGAAGGAAGAACAATTAGACTGCCTGCAAATAAATCATTAATTGATGTAATGAACCAATTAAAAGGTGCTTTAAGATCTGTTTGTACATATGTTGGTGTGGATAACATTAATGATCTATCCAATAAATCATATTTTATAAAAGTTAAACATCAAGTCAATAGATCATTGGAAAAATATGATGTTTCATAAAGTTAAAAATATATTCACACCTGAAAAAAGAAAACAAATGATTGAAATGGCTCACGCTCCTAATGCGTTTATGGATAATAGTTATGGTATATCATTTTATAAACACCCATTACAATTGGATGATTTAGGTATAGATGGATTATGGCAGGTTCAGATGTTAAAACAAACAATAGAGGAATCAGGTATACATAAGGATCGTAATCGAACAAATGAATTTGATAATATATACATGCCTAGGACCACTGTGATTAGCTGGCCCATAGAAGGCGAGGGTGTTACACAATTTTATGATAACAATAAAAATAAAATTAGTGTTGTAGAGTATGATAAATATAAGAAGGATGGTGCTATTCTTAATACAGGTGAGTATTTTCATAATGTAAAGGTCACAAAAGGGCCAAGAATTGTATTTCAATTATGTTTTGATGCACCATTTAATAATGTTGTAGAATATTACGAAAAGGAATTAAAAGATGTCTGGATATGATTCTGCATGGCAGGAAAGTTTTTTATCAGGTCCTATTGGTTCTCGCATTGATAGTGATTTTGAGAACATTGTATGTGATCCAACTTTTATTCTTGATGATGCAGATCCTAATCACACCTTTGTTTTTAGCAATGAATGGCCTTGTGAAACACCCAGGGATTATTTACATAATATGGGATGGTGTTCAATCCTTCCTTTTTATTATATTGAAAAATTACAAGAGAATAATCCAACAACAATTTATGATTTAGGTTGTGGTAATGATTTCTTTGCAAGATATTATGACAATATTATAGGTATTGATATGAATATTGGTGTTGATATAGATGATGAATGGTTCTCTGAAAGAGAAGGAACAATGGAAGCATTTGTATCCTTTAATGGTTTAAATATGCAAAACCCTGGTAATATTGGAAAATATAAAAATTTATTAACTGACACCGGTAGGGGTGTTATTACATTTTCAGGTAGAAATTTTGAAATACCGTTAAATGAAACAGAAACAGAGAATATTATTAGAAGCCATGTAAATGTTATCGAGTATGAAACGGTAATACAACCAATTGGCTTTGATGGTGCAACAAGGGTTATTTTTAGTAAGTGAAGACTATATATTTGGCTGGCAGAATTGATGCCATATCAAAGGATGAAAGATCAGAATGGAGAGAAAAGGCAAAAAAATATTTACCTGAATATAATATTCTTGATCCTATGCAGGTTAATCAAGGTAAAACAGACAGGGAGATATTTGAGTTAGCCTTAAATAATGTTCGTAAAGCTGATATAATTCTTGCAGATATTAGATATGTGAAGGCAGAAAATACTGGTACTGCCGCTGAATTATTTTTAGCCTATACATTAGGTAAAAGAATAATTGGTTTTATTGGAAGTGAGGATCATAATATAAGACGTATTTTTATGAATACAATGGTTACAGAACAATATGAATCATTAGAGGAAGCTATACTTGAAATTAAATTATTATGAAGGATTGGATATTCAATCCAGCGGTACAACAGGCACCCCTAAAAAAATTCACAGAACATATAGTAATATAAAAACATGCATTAAATTTGCATGTAAAGGCCAAAATATTACACCAAATAGTAAAATTTTAACAGTTACACGACTCACTCATGCAGGTGGTTCATTGCTGCAAACTATACCTGCAATGCATATTGGAGCACATGTTGATTGTGAAATATTTAATCCATATACATTTTTAGATAAAATAAAAAATTATACACATACATTTTTGCCACCTGCAATGATGAAAGCAGTGATAAAAACAAAAGGTTGGAAGAATTGTAATTTAAATAATATACGAATTGTTACTGGTTCTGATATTGTAACCTGGGATTTAATTGAGGAATTTGTATCAAAAGGTGCTATTGTTCAACCTAATTGGGGTATGTCCGAGGTAGGTCCTTGTTGTATTAACGCAACGTATAAAACACAAAAGGATATAGATAAACATAAGAAAAATAATTATATACTTGGTGATACCTTTTATGTTGATTGGGAAATTGTTAATGACCAATTATTTATAAAAAGCAATCAGTGCATTTATAGTGGCTGGTTTGCCACCGGAGATATTGTTTTTGAGGATAATGGTGTTTTATATTATAGAGGTAGAAAATGACACTAGATGATTTTGCTGATATACTAGAAGCTTTAGATGCATCAGAATATGGATTAAAGGTTCAAACAAAAGCCACTGATGATGAATATTATAAGGCCCAACGTGAGGAAGCAGGGCTTATGGATTGGACTAGCCATTATGGTACAGTCATAGGTGATGATAATAAAATAAAAAATGGTAAGGATGTAAGAGATCAACAGGCATGGATTTTACGAAAGCACTTGGCAAAAATTGTAATTGATGGTATTCGTTTTGATAAGGATCATCTAGATAAATTAGGTTTTGCTGATAATGATCATATGCGTGAATTAGCTGGCCTGGTTGCTACCTATTATAAACGTAATCAATTTATGCATAATTTTGCTATGAATAATATTTTTTATGATTATTTTCGTGATTGGACAAAAAATAATTTTGATTCTGATCAGGTTTTAACCGATACAATTACATATGATATGGCAGATAAAACATATGCTAAAAGGAAAGCACCATTTGATAATGAGACAATAAGAAAACGACGTAGTGATTTTATAAAATTTTGGGCTGATCATTTTGGTGGCCGTAAGGGTGAGGATTATAGAGCAACCTATGATTGGGAGCCATCGGATGAAGATCTAAAATATTGGATAGATCGCGATTGGTTTGCTTATTTTGAAAACGAACCTAAACGATTTGAAAGAGTTGTTATTTTATTATGTGAAACATTAAAAAATAATTCAGAATTAAAAGAGTATTTTAAAAAATGTTTAGAGTAGTGGATGAAATAATTCAGGCTGGCTTGCAAACAATGAATGACACACCGGCTAGAAATTTGGATAATCATAAAAGATGGGCATTTACTCATAATCATTTTGATAAAATAAAAAAATATTTTAATGGTTTAAATTTTTTAAGTGGTGCCGTATTTTGGCATAATGAACCATATCCACTACATGTTGATGTGTGGGACCCAAAAAATAAAAGTCAAATTTTAATTCCTTTAAAATTGGAGGTTGAACAAAAGTTTATTATTTTTGATCAACAATATGATGGTTCAATGACATGGAAAAATAAACACCCTAAGGAAATAAAAAAGGCTGAATATAATGATGCCCCAAAAAATACAACAGGATTAAGACCATATGAAACAATTGGTGTAACAGGATTAACAGATAAACCAATTAATGATAATTTGGCAAATTTATTACCTGAGGAAAGTGATTTTTATTTTGGTTTAACTGGTCAAGCTTATAATTGGGAACCAGGTATTGGAATCCCATTTGAATCAAAAACACTTCATGCAACAGGTAAAATGGATAAAAAACATTTTAAAACTGGTATGGCGTTATGGTTTTCAAATTCTATTGAAGAGGTAATGCAATGCGTACAGTAAATATAGATAAAAGTATTTTAGAATTTGGATTAAATCATAAAGGAAAAAAAGATAGAATAAAAAGAGATGATCCTGATTTTAAAATCTGGGAAGTGACTGAAAGCCCTTGGCCTGAATTAAAATTATCCTCAGGTCTTGTTGCATATCACAATACACCATTTAATCTTCACTCTGATACGTTCTTTCCAGAAAATAGATGCAATTTAATAATACCACTTGAAATGAGTAATCCACAATCACTACTTGTTATGGATCAAACCTATGAATTATCTGCAGTATGGCTTGATCCATCATTAAAAAAGAATTTTCATAGTAGAGATACAGATCCTGATAATATTTTATATCAGAGACCTTGTGATACACCAGGCGTTATGGGATTGACAAATGAACCAGCACCAAGTGAGTTAACTATACACGGCATCTTTGAACCAATCTTTTATTTTGGGTTAACAGGTACAGTATGGCATTGGGAAATAGGAAAGGGAGGAATCTTTCATCCTACTCAATTACATGGAACTGGTAATATGAGAGGTGGTAAAAAAACAACAATGACACTGTGGTTTGATCAAACTCCGGACGAGGTTTATGAATGTTTAAATCAATAAATATTGAACAAAAATACCTTAATATATTAAATGAAAAAATAAAGGAAGAACCTCGTAAAACGGCCAGTGGTACATTATGGATTTTGGATAAGGAATTTGTACAACAATTTCCGTTTATTAATTCAGATGCATTTGTCCCATGTTCCAATATATTTAAAATAGGTAATTCATATAAACCTCATACAGATGTATTTTTACCAGAGGTTCAAACAAATTTACTTATTCCAATGGCATCTGAATATGATGAAGAATTATCAATGATTATTTTTGATCAACGGATTGAGGATAGAGGGACATGGGTTTGGAATACAGTGGATGATATCTCCAACTATCCACCAAAGACTCATACAACAAGGCCCTTTGAAACTGAGGGTGTTGAAGGTGTTACAAATAAACCCATATCTGATAATTTAAAACCTTATTTGCCTTATGATGAGGATTATTTTTTTGGATTAACAGGTCATGTTATGCCTTGGAAGATTGGAGAGGCGTATTCATTCAGTGCTAGAAACATACATTGTTCTGGTAAACAATCGGGTTTTAAGATGGGGTGTTCGATAAGATTAAGCTGTCCGTGGCATGAAGCGTTTGTTCCACAGGAATCTGAGATCCTTTAATATCATCGTGATCATAAGCTTTTTCCTTTACCAGTCTTAATTTTAAAACCTCACCCAATTGATATATTCTTCTATCCTGTTTTAATCCACACTCCTCAACAAATCTTATTGCTTCCTCCCATCTTTCATATCTTTGAGTATATGTTAACTCTCCTTCACTGTTAATATATCTCCATGTTTCTGCATGGCCATACCATTTTATATCCTCATATAATGGAGCGCCTCTAACTATCATAACTATATTTGTTCTAACTTCCACGAGGTGTTTATATTTACGGGCAAAGTGATATAATTTTAATGTGTCCCAAAAATCATTTTCGGTTTCAGTTGGATAACCAACCATCATAAGAAATACCATATTAATCTCTCTTTTACCCAATTCATCAATGCTGTCATACATACATTTATTGGTAAAATGTTTTTTCATATGTTTTCTGACGGATTCTGATCCTGATTCAATTCCTATAAATAAGGATTTACATCCAGACTTTTTTATAATATCCCAATCGTTTTGTGTCATACCACTTCTAAAAATAAACATACCATCCCAAGTTACTGGTACATTTTTTTCTATCATTGCATTACAAAATTCCCTAAACGCCTTCATGGAACCATTTACAAGACTATCAGAAAATGTAACATGATTAATTCCATACCTATGGTACATCTGTGAAATTTCTTCAGCAATTTCCTTGCCAGGTCTATATCTATATTTTGGCCAGATTGAATTTACATCACAAAATGTACAAAATCTTATACACCCTCTAGAACCAGTTACTGTCACAACCTTATTTTCATAATCATTAAAATTTATATCATCATAATTAGGAATTGGTAATCCAGCAATACTTGCCCTTTGGTTAAAATTATAAGACTTACCTTTAATTAATGATGGTAATGAAATATCCCCTTCGCCTTTTATTTGATAATCTGCAAGACCTGCATCAATCATATCTTGACCAAAATTAAATGAATGAACGTCCACATCGGATCCTGAATTAGTCAATCCCATTCCACCCAAAACAATTTTTGCATTTGTTAATGGTCTTAATATTTCCAAAAACTTTCTTGCAAACACTTGTGAATTATAGGTAAAGATGGATAAACCTATCCATTCATAATCTATTAGTTGATTACAGTATTCCCTTATCCACAAACCATATTCATCCTTATAATTTAAACCGAATTCACACCAACCTAAAGCTTCTGGGTACTTTGTTAAAAACGTGTGATTCATATCATAACACGTTGATTGTATATTTTCCTGATCCAGACAACCTTTTAAAAAGAAAATTGATGAGGTAGGCAAGTCAGTTAATTGTGATGGTATTGAAACTAGTGCAATCATCCGATAATATGCTTTAAGGTGTCTGTGACACTCTCCTCTGTTAATTTTACATTTATGACAATAAAATACCAATCTTCCATTGATGCATTAAAAACAGTATGTGTTAAACATTCATTAAAAAAATACATTTGACCATCCGTAAAATCTATTTTTTTATTATCCAGGATAAAAAAATTACCATTATGCGAATAATTTAATGGTACAAATAATCTAAATGATCTAATATCTAAATCTCTACAATCCCTATGTGCCGGAAAGAAACCACCAGGTTCCAATTTTATTATATGTGTTCTACAAATATATTTTTCAATAGGATCAAGCCACTTTTCAAATAATGGATATATTTCTGTTTTTATATCCATTTCTATTTCATCAACCCATTCTCCCGTTCTTTTCCAGAATTCCAAAAGTGAATCCAAATCTGGGACTCCAGACATGCCACCATCAAGGCTTGTTATTGATAAAGCTTTTCTAGCTATATCCTTTGTAGGGTTATATTGTATCCATTTATATTTATTTAGTTTATTGACCAATTGATCAATATTGACCTTATTTTTAATATTGAGGGGCCAGTACTCTCCATACTTTGTTAGGGCATAGTATAACTCATTAGATGTTTTCATAAAAAATCCTAAGTGATTGATTTGCAACAAAACTTTTTTTAAAAAAAATGAAAAAAACACTTTACATTTGGTTAGTAATATGGTAGTATGTATACATAATCAATGAGAGGAATCATTATGAAAAAGTTTAAAGTGTACCAACTAAAAGGTTCAGACAATCGCACTAATCGTTTTGAAATTTCATACGGCGATAGAAAAGAAGAGGCTGCTCGTAGTGCATTTTGCCTAGGTAGCTATACTCATGTTTCAAACATTCAAGCTCCTAATCTAGAACTTGTCTTTCAGGTTGGCAATATTGGACCTGAAGAATTAATCGAACGTCTTGACCAAATGGCTTCTGTATCATGTGGCGATATTGTGGTTGATGAGGATGATAAAGCTTATCTTTGCTCTCCTGTTGGTTGGACATATATGCATGATCTATTATCAGAGGCATTTGAATATGACTTCTCCCACCTAGACAACATGGAGGTAGCGTAATGTCCTTTAATCCTAAAAATGCTGTATGGGGTATGACTCCAGAAACAAAAGAATTAGTTGAAAAACTTGATCTGTTAATCCCTTTGACAGGTAAGGTTAAGGATAAAAAATTGGAAAAGTTTCGTAAAGCACAAAATGTTGTCTATGATATTTTCAACAATGGTCTTTGCAACCTTGGCCGTCAGCTTCGTGTTTTAGGTCTATGTAAATATGATTTAAATCTACCATATTTTTATGGCGGTGGTTATGAATACCCAGGTAACTGGGATCAGGTAAACGAGGTTGTTGAAAAGGCCTTCACACCTATCGTAATGGCTGCTGCTGATGAACAAGGCATCACGCTATGAGAAAAGATGATTTTTGGAGGGCAATTCATGTTGCCATCATTACGACCTATATAATTGTACCAATTGGTTTAATAATGATTTTTATATGAAACATCCTATTGCAAGATATTTAATGAGCGCATATGCGTATTATGAACTGGACGATCCATTGATGACAGATAAACAATTTGATGGATTGTCTGTTTGGTTACTAAAAAATTATGATCATGTCGAACACATGCATAAAGATTTAGTAACAATTGATGATTTAAAGGCCGGGACATATCTCGGTAAATATCCAGAAATGGTAAAGGGAGCTGTAAACTCATGGAACAAAACTTACTCGAAACGTCAGCAGAAAGCAATGATAGAAAATCATTTCAAGAGAGATCAGAACTATTTGAAAGCAGGAACTTTGGAGGATTTCTTTTAAAGGATGATACTAGAGGTCAGAGATTAAAAAGATCAATTACAGCTCGATCAAGGCGAAAGGCTCTTAAAATACTAAGAGAGGATAGGGAATTAAATAGATTTGATAGATTGCGATCAAATCGAAAAAAATTAAAAAAAATGAAAAAAAGGGGTTTACATTTAAAGTAGAATATGTTATTATACTATTATAAATTGATTTTTGAGGAGAATAAAAATGGCACATATGGTTGAAACAATGGCTTATGCTGGTGAAGTTCCTTGGCATGGTCTTGGTGTACCTGTGACAAATGATTTAACACCTGAACAAATGATGTCCAAAGCTGGTGTTGATTGGGAAGTAAAAGAGGTTGAGGCCTTTATTGAATATGATGGACAAAGACGACCAACTGGTCAAAAATCATTGGTACGTGTTACCGATGGCAAAATTCTTACCAATGTAGGTAAAGATTGGAACCCTGTACAGAACTCAGAGGCTTTTGATTTTTTCCATGAATATGTAATGGCTGGTGATATGGAGATGCATACTGCTGGTTCACTACAAGATGGACAAATTGTTTGGGCTCTTGCAAAGGTTAAGGATTCATTTGAATTGTTTAAAGGCGATCAAGTTGATTCATACCTACTCTTTTCAAATCCACATAAGTATGGTAAGTCAATTAATGTAATGTTTACACCAATTCGTGTGGTTTGCCACAATACATTGACATTTGCACTTGAAGGTGGTTCTGACAAACAGGTTAAGGTTGGTCACAGATCAGTATTTGATGCTGACATGGTTAAGGAACAACTTGGTATTGCCACAAACAAAATGGCAAAATACAAAGAGATTGCAGCATTCCTAGGTTCAAAACGTTTCACTAATGAAACATATTTGGATTATCTGAACGATGTATTCCCACGTTCATCTGACAAACGTGTTCGTAAGGATACAACACAAATTGATGCATTGTCACGTAATGCCAAAATGGCATTGGATGTTCTTCACACACAACCAGGTGCCAACTACGCCGAAGGTTCATGGTGGCAGGCATTCAATTCAATCACATATGTCACTGACCATATCCAAGGTCGTAACCAAGAGAACCGTTTGACAAATTCATGGTTCGGTTATAACCAAGGCCGTAAACGTGATGCTCTACAAACTGCAATTAAATATGCGGAGGCTGCATAATGTACGGATTAAAAACAGACAGAGTAATGCGCTCTGTCGAACGTGACTCCAAGGCTATTGCCTTGGGGTTACCTCGTGTTGAGGCCGAAATAAAACATTTGGAAGGATTAAAACGACGAACAGTGCGATCTGTAAAACAAAGATTGGAACGGTTGTATACTGCTCGTAAACACTTAATTGAATCCCCAGAAGAGGCTATGGAAGCCACATCATTAGTGCAACAATTAAAGGCGATTAATAATGAAAAAGCATAGTGTTGAACAACTAGCAGAATGGGCCCGTGATTGGGGTCTAGACGGTTATCAAGAGTATGATCCTAAAAATAGAGAAAAGGCTCGTGTTCAGGCAATGAAACGAATGCGACAAAAAGAAGAAAAGGAACAAAGGTATAAAAGCCGATATAAGTAAATTAAGGAGCTACGGCTCCTTTTTTTAATAATGTGTGCATTTTTGTGTTTACAAATTATTATAAATAGTGTAAAGTGTTCCTATATAGGAAATATGGAGACAAAAGATGCAAAGATTTTTAACATATATTGATGAATCTACCAAGGATAAGTATGGTAATAATGAAAAGGGTGTTTATCATGAAATTTTAACAGG
>Ga0213864_10000683_pt1 | contig 15327 bp, 14 predicted proteins | sample PICome_5_FD_160078 | JGI IMG/M metagenome (GOLD analysis project Ga0213864, IMG submission 160078) | Coastal seawater microbial communities near Pivers Island, North Carolina, United States - PICO247 | ecosystem: Environmental > Aquatic > Marine > Coastal | place: USA: North Carolina... | reverse complement strand
GCTGTTGGTGAAGCTTACGATAAATCAGCAAAAATTTTGGGACTACCCTATCCCGGTGGTCCCCTAATAGATAAATACGCGCAACTTGGAAATCCGAAAGCCTTTCAGTTTTCTAAACCAAAAGTTGCTGGTTTGAATTTTAGTTTTAGCGGATTAAAAACGGCAATTCTATATTTCATTCAAAAGCAAGAAAAAGAAAATCCTAATTTCATTAAAGAACACCTAAATGATATATGTGCATCCATCCAATATACGATTGTAGACATATTAATTGATAAATTAAAAAAGGCAGTTAAAGAAACCGAGATTACACAAATTGCAATAGCAGGAGGTGTATCGGCTAATTCTGAAATTAGAAAAAAATTACAAGTTGCAGAAAAACATTGGGGTTGGAAAACCTTTGTTCCTAAATTTGAATTTACCACAGATAATGCAGCAATGATAGGTATTGCAGGATATTTTCAGTATATCAATAAAAAAGATGCTGATTTCGGAGTTACAGCGAAGGCCAGACTAAAAGTAACAGAATAAAAAAAATCCTGACCGCTTAAGCCAGGATTGGTTTTGAAATTATTTTTGGAACATTACCTCACAACTTTTATTGAACAGCCAATGGCACGAGTTTCTTTTTTTGAAGGCTTTTTTCCACTCAATAAAGCATCAACAGCATTTTCAACATATTTCTCGGTTACTTTTCTAGGATCTCTTGAACTATTGTCAATCGCTCCAATATATTCAACCGTCATATTAGGTTTGCTAACAATAAATACATGAGGTGTTCTAGATGCTCCAAATTTCGGATATACTTTTTGCCCTTCATCAAATAAGTATGGGAAAGTAAAACCCTTTTCTTGTGCTCTAACTTTCATTTCTGGAAAACCATCCCCAGGCATTGCTGCCGGATCATTTGGATTAATTGCAATTACAGGAAAACCAAGTCCTTTATATTTTTTATCCAACGCAATGATTCGATCCTCATTAGCTACAGAATACGGACACATATTACAGGTAAAAATGATCATAAATCCTTTCGCATTAGTGTAATCCGATAACGAAACTATCTTATCATCGATATTCTTGAGTTTAAAATCTTCAATTGTATCCCCTATTTTATAACCATCATCGGTAGGCAGCGTAAAAGCAAAAGCAATAGCAACAAGGACAAGAGTCAATATTGATTTGAAATATTTCATAATTTATAAATTTAAAAAGGTTTGCAATTCTTTATATAATGTTTCTCGAGTAAATGACTGTTCAAAAAACTTTCTATTTGTGCTATTGTAGAAAAGCGTTGCTGGTATGGCGCCCGACCAGGATTCATCAATAGCCTGAATCCAAACATCCTCATTCGCATCATCTAAAAGAACCACTTTGCTTTTGATATTTCTCTGTTTCAGAAATGGTAATAGTTTCGTGTCTTTCTTATTTGGAAAATCCAGACTCACCAATAACACTTCTATATTAAGATCCTTGAACTCAGCTTCTAATTCTTCAAAATATGGTAACTCTTTTACACAGGGGGCACACCAGGTCGCCCAAAAGTTTATTACATAATTTTTATGATCTTTTCGCTCAAGTAAAGGTTTTAATTCCTTGTAATTTAATGTTTGAACAACATAATTATTTGTTACGATATCAGATTGAATTTCTTTCTTTTCTGATTTACATTGTACAAATAAGAGCAACACATAAAGAAGTAAACTATTCTTAAGCATGTCTAAAGTTAGCTTTTAAATATCGTTGATGCATTATATTAACGATAGATTAACAGAAAGTAAGAAGCGATAACTATCCGAAAATATCGTTCAGTATTTTGGCAAGGCGTAATCCACCTTTCTGCAATTGTTCGCGCACTATCGGGAAATACAAGTACGAATATCTATGTCTCAATTTTTGGCCAACCTTCACAGAGTTATAGGCCTTGACTGTAAGATTTCGAGTTTCGTACATCCAATCGGTAACACTTCCGTCTTGAATTGCCTTAATTTGATTTTTTGAAAGTTGTTCGGCATTGTTCGCTAATTCGATATAGCTCATATTGAAACTATCAATCATTTTTGTATCCCAAACACTATGAAGATTGGTTCCATTATTAAACCATCGCACTTGAATATCGTTACCGCCTTTATCTTCTGCCCTTCCAATGTGCAATGGCTGATGTAAATCACCTACTAAATGTACTAGCATTTTCAAATGGAATACTTTATCTTCATTAGAGCTATTCTCATCTTTCAATACTTTCGTACAATATGCTATCGCATAAATGATATCTCCTGCAGGATTTCTTTTAGACGGATCATATTTTTCTCCAATTGGGAAATTTACATAGTGCCAAGGATTGTATTTTGTATACTTTCTATCGGATTTGATTTCATCAGCATAGGTAGAAACAAATGCAAGACTTTGTCCTTTTAACAACCTATCAATATTCCTTTTTGCTCTATTTGTAAGATGTTTTTCAGCAATTCTACCTGTAACTCGATGTCCATTTTGACCCCAAAAATCTGTTGCTAAAATTGAGTTGGAAATCAAGCAACAAAGAATTAACGAAATGTATATTTTTTTCATAGTTATATAATTGAGCAACAAAAATAATTAAAATCTAGAGTCCAAATTTGTAAATAACAAATTTATTTTTATATCTTTATGATATCATTTTAATATTAACAAATTATGAAAGAAGAAAAAATCATTAAACCTGCCAATGGGTACCTGATGTTATTGGTAACCCTAGTATTATTTTTCGGAAGTATATTGTATGCTTTCAATCAAGAAAATCCACTTTATCTTATTGTTACGGCAATAAGTTTCTTAGGGTTTTTTGGTTTTATTCTCGTCAATCCAAATACTTCTAAAGTTATTTTGTTATTCGGTAAATATGTTGGAACCGTAAAAGACAATGGCCTATATTGGGCAAACCCATTTTATACCAAAAAGAAGATTTCATTACGAGCTTCCAACTTTGACAGTGAGCGATTAAAAGTGAATGATAAGCTGGGAAATCCAGTGATGATTTCTACCATCTTGGTTTGGAGGGTAACGAATACCTATAAAGCCGCTTTTGACGTCGATAACTACGAGAACTTTGTTCGTGTTCAAACAGATGCAGCTGTTCGTAAACTTGCTAGTATGTATCCGTATGACAACTTCGCAGATGAAGGGCATGATGAAGATATCACATTGAGATCCAGTGTAAACGAAGTTTCAGAAACGCTAGAAAAGGAGCTTGAAGAGCGCTTGGCTATTGCGGGAATTGAAGTTTTAGAAGCTAGAATTGGCTATTTGGCGTATGCCCAGGAGATTGCAAGCGCCATGTTAAAACGGCAGCAAGCTACAGCGATTGTTGCAGCTCGTCATAAAATAGTAGAAGGTGCTGTAAGCATGGTAGAAATGGCTTTAGAAGAATTGAATAAAAAAGATATTGTCGCACTTGATGAGGAGCGTAAAGCTGCCATGGTGAGTAATCTTATGGTTATTCTTTGCGGTGATAAAGAAGCGGCACCTGTTGTGAATGCAGGTACATTAAATCATTAACCTTTAAACTTAATCATTGTGGTAGAATACAAAGTTGTGACCTGGAAAATGGGTCTTACTAAAAATAACGAACGTTTAGAAGACACTTTAAACGAGTATGCTAGAAACGGGTGGAGAGCGATTCAAATAGGCGAACAATCGGCAAGAATTGTATTCGAAAGAGACAAAAATCGATAAATGAGGATTTTTAAAGAAGAACAACGGTTTACACAAACATGGCTAGTTGTAGTTATGTTAATGAGTACATTGGTTCCTTTAAGTATCATTATTCATGAGTTTACAAAAGAGAAAAGTACCATGACCGTTAATGAATTATTCTTAGTAATGACCATTATGCTTGTAGCTGTTGTTCCTATTTTCTTTTTCAAATTATACACGCGAATCGATGAAAAGGGTGTTCATTACCGGTTTTTTCCAATCCATTTCAATTACAAATCGGTGTATTGGAATGAATTAGAAAAGTGTTTCGTCAGAAAATATGATCCCATATCAGAATATGGCGGATGGGGATTTAAAGGCGGAGCGTTGTGGAAAAAATCAAATGGAAAAGCCATTAATGTAAGTGGTGAAATTGGAATCCAACTATATTTTAAAAACGGCAAAAAGCTTTTAATAGGCACACAAAAAGAAGCTGATGCAAATAGCGTCCTAAAAACCTATTTAGATAAAATTGAAAAGTAAAGACGAATTTTTAAATACCTATTTCATGATCACTGGATTTCTATTCACAATCCTTGCATGGGTTTATGTTGCCTTTAATTTTTCTGATTTGCCTGACAAAATTGTGGGTCATATGGATTTAAATGGTAATGTAAATCGATATGATTCAAAAAACACAATATGGTTCTTACTGATATTGTTTACCGGATTGCAAATTGGATTTGTTCAGTTAGGCAAGTACATCACTACATTGAATCCAAAACAGCACAGTAGAACTCCACTACTCTCTTCTATCCCTTTTTTAGGGTTGGTACTTATTGGGATGTGTTATATGATTATTCAAAAATCAATTGACATCAACTACAACACGAACACGATGATGATCGGCTTAGCGGCGGCTACAGTTATCCTCTTGATTTTCGTTTTTAGTTATTCATTAAAATCACAGAAAAAATGATCAGAGTACTCATAATAACTTTCTTATCAGTATTGAGCTCTGTGATGGTTTATTCTCAAATTACATCCGAAGAGATTACCATTAATAATTATGAAATTCAACTCCCTGGAACATTAACGTATTCCTCAGAAACATCACCACTGCTTATTTGGGTGCATGGTTCTGGAAATGTGGATCGAAACGGGAATCAAGCCGGAACGCAAGTCGGGGCAAATTATATTCAGCAAGTTCGAGAAAAATTAAATGCTTCAGGATTCGCTTTTTTCAGTTATGATAAACGAACCGCAAATCCAAAGAACATGCGTTTTATGCAGCAAAATGGAGTATTAATTGGCGATTTTGTTGATGATGTCAAAGAGGTGATCAATCATTTCAAGAATAAAAAGAAATTCTCAAGCATTACTTTAATTGGTCATAGTCAAGGCTCCTTAATATCCATGTTGGCATCAGCAGATGTCGATAAGGTTATTTCACTTGCTGGCCCCGCAGAATCCATTGACCAAACCATAATCAGGCAAGTTATTGGTCAAAGTAAAGAGTTGGGTGAATTATGTATTTCATACTTCAAACAGTTAAAAGATTCTGGAGAAATCAAAAAAGTAGACCCCAGATTAATCACATTATTTGCAAAACCCAATCAACCATTCTTCAAATCGTGGATGGAAAAAGACCCAGTAAAAATCATGAAAAACCTTGACAAACCTATTCTCATCATTAATGGAGATAAAGATTTGCAAGTACCAACATCAGAAGCAAAAACACTACATGAGGCGAATTCAATATCAGCATTAGTGATTATTAAGAATATGAATCATGTCTTAAAAGAAATAGAAAAAAGTGAGGATAATTTGGCCTCGTATCGAAACCCAATCTTTCCTATATCTAAAGAATTGATCGTTACGATAACAAGATTTGTAAAAGAGTAATATGGCAAAGAAAAAAGCATTTGCGTTACGGATTAACGAAGACATGTTTAAGGCTATTGAAAAATGGGCCTCAGACGAATTTCGATCAACCAATGGACAGATTGAATGGATGCTTATGAAATCTCTTACAGATGCAAAAAGAGATCCAAAAAAGCATGAAAAAGACGATGATTAACAACTAACCTCTTGGCTCTTAAATACAAATCACATGATAGCACTCAATTTTATTGAGTGTTTTCTTTTTGGTATCTTAGACATCAAATTTTTTAGAAATCAGAACATGAGAAAAACACTTTCTTTAGCGCTGTTAATTTGTACAGCAAGCCTATTTGGACAGAAACTAAATATGGATTTAATTAAAAACCTCAAACCGAGAAATATCGGACCTGGAGGAATGAGTGGAAGAGTAACTTCTATTGATGTTGTGCATTCTAATCCAGATATCATTTACGTGGGTACTGCCTCGGGTGGTGTATGGAAATCGACTTCTGGCGGAATTAAATGGACACCGATTTTTGAAAAGGAAGTAACCGCTTCGATTGGTGCAGTAGCCATTCAGCAATCAAATCCAAGTGTCATTTGGGTTGGAACCGGTGAGGGAAATCCACGAAATAGTTTAAATGGTGGTTATGGCATATACCGATCCTTAGATGCCGGAAAAACTTGGCAATTAATGGGTCTTGAAAAAACGAGGCATATTCATAGAATCATTGTCGACCCCAGTAACCCGAATGTTGTGTATGCAGGGGCAATCGGTTCACCTTGGGGTGAACATGAAGAACGCGGCGTATACAAAACAACCGACGGTGGAAAAACATGGAACCGTATTTTATTCAATAACATCAAAACAGGTACCGCAGATTTGATTATGGATCCATCCAATCCGAATAAACTATTTGCTGCTATGTGGGAGCACAAAAGAGATCCATGGTTTTTTAAGTCTGGTGGAAAAGGAAGTGGATTATACATGACACATGATGGTGGCGAAACCTGGAAAAAAATTACAGATAAAGAAGGCTTCCCAAAAGGAGATTTAGGAAGAATTGGTGTTGCTATTTCAAGGTCGAATCCAGATGTTGTATATGCCTTAGTTGAAGCGAAGAAAAACGCGCTCTACAAGAGCGAGGATGGCGGATTTTCATGGAAAATGATCAACAATAAGTCAGATATTGGAAATAGACCTTTCTATTATTCTGAAATTTATGTCGATCCACAGAACGAAAATCGTGTCTATAGCATTTTTACCTATGTGAATGTTTCGACAGATGGTGGTAAATCATTCAAACAATTAATGGGTGCTTATGGCGTTTCGAACGGAGTACACCCAGATCACCATGCTTGGTGGATTCATCCGAAAGATGGTTCATTTATGATTGATGGAAACGACGGTGGATTAAATATCTCTAAAGACCGAGGTAAAACGTGGCGATTTATTGGGAATATTCCAGTGGCACAGTTCTATCATATCGCAGTAGACAATGAGTATCCATATAACGTTTATGGTGGCCTACAAGACAACGGATCTTGGAGAGGGCCGGCCTATGTTTGGAAAGATCAGGGAATTCGAAATTCATATTGGCAAGAAATAAGTTTTGGTGATGGATTTGATGTTGTTCCAGACAAAGATGATTCTCGTTACGGATGGTCTATGAGTCAACAGGGAAATGTGGTTCGTTATGATCATATTACAGGTAATAATTACGGTGTAAAACCAACCCATCCCAATCCGGATGTGAAATTGAGGTTTAACTGGAATGCAGCCATAAATATTGATCCTTTTGATAATAGTACACTTTACTTCGGAAGTCAATTCGTTCATAAATCAACTGATAAAGGTTTGACTTGGGAAGTGATTTCTCCTGATCTAACGACGAACAATCCTGCCAAATTAAAACAAGCAGAGAGTGGTGGTTTAACGATGGATGCTACTGGTGCGGAAAACCACTGTACAATCTTAGTAATCGAACCTACACCGCTTGAAAAAGATGTGCTATGGGCAGCAACGGATGACGGGCAAGTTCATTTAACCAAAGATGGTGGTGCAAACTGGACGAATTTATCAAAAAACCTAAAGGATTTACCGGCCAATAGCTGGATTACACAAATTAAGGCGTCGAACAAGAACAAAGGTGAGGCATTATTAGTAGCGAATGACTATCGACGATTCAATTATGCACCATATGTATATAGAACTACCAATTATGGAAAAAGCTGGACAAGAATTGTTGATGAGAGTGATGTTGCCAGTTATACCTTAAGTATTGTTGAAGATCCAGTGGAAAGAAACTTATTGTTTTTAGGAACCGATGACGGACTTTACATTTCAGTTGATGCCGGTCGAAACTGGCAAAAATGGACAAATGGTTTTCCGACAGTATCGGTAAAAGACTTGGTAATTCACCCTAGAGAACATGACCTTGTCATCGGAACTTTTGGTAGAGCTGTTTGGGTATTAGATGATATTAGACCATTGCGAGCTATTGCTACAAATTCCAAAGTGTTGAATGGAAATATAGAATTGTTTGAGCCACCTGTTGCCTATCAAGCGAGATATCAACAACCCACAGGAACACGCTTCGGCGGTGATGCCTTATATCATGGCGAAAACAAATCGAGAGGTGCGTTAATAACGTATTATTTCAATCCTGAGAAAAGTAAAAAGGGCGTATCGACAGCAAGAAAAGATTCTATTTTCCTCGAAATATATAAGGGTAATGAGAAAATTAGAACTCTAAAATACAAAGCTCCAAAAGAGCAGGGAATGTATAAAGTTCGTTGGGGAATGGATGAAAAAGGTGTCGACAGACCGTCGAGAAGAATTCGTAATTCAACTAGAGAACCAGGAGGTGTACAGGTGATTCCTGGTGAATACACTTTGAAACTAAAATACAAAGATCAGGTATCCGAAGAAAAAATTACTGTGCAATTCGACCCTAGATTGCAACTATCTGATGAAGCTATCAAACAAAAGTATGATGCTCAAAAGGAGTTGGAAAACCATCAGGCTAATATTTCAAAAATGGTAAAGCAATTGGTAGAAAACAAAAATGCAATTGGTGCTTTTGAGAAGAAGTTATCTTCAGAAGACAAAACCAAATACAAAGAAGAGATCAAATTATCTAAAGAGATGTCGAAAAAATTAGAAAATCATATCGCTTTGTTTATGGGTAAAATCGACAGACGTCAAGGAATTACTCGAAATCCAGAAGTTACGGTTCTACAACGCCTTAGAAGTGCGAGTAGATATGTAGGCTCTAGATTCGGAGAGCAGACCAGAACAGAGAAGCAACTTGTGAATCAGTTTAAGGATTCATATAAGGCTGCAATGGATAAATCAAATAACTTTTTAAGCTCTGAATGGAATGATTACATTACCAAAATGAATGGTATTTCAATCGCTCCTTTTAAGAATGCAGAAATCATCAAATAAATCAACCCATAATTAAAAAAACTTATGTCAGAACCCTTATTTACTAACGATGCAATTGTATTTGGAATCTTAATGGTTTCATTAGGTTTTGTCTTTTACACAGAAAGTATTACATCAGGGTTCTGGGCTAAGTTTTACAAAATTGTTCCTGGCCTATTTATGGCCTATTTCGTTCCCGCCCTATTTACGACTTTTGGAGTTATTGCTCCGGAATGGGAAACTACATCCGAAGGAATTAAAACGGCACATGAATCCCAGTTATATTTTGTAGCTAGTCGTTATTTATTACCTGCAGCTTTAGTGCTCATGACCTTGAGCATCGATTTAAAAGCGATTTTCAATTTGGGTTCGAAAGCATTAATTATGTTTTTTACTGGTACCGTCGGAATTGTAATTGGTGGTCCAATAGCTATATTGTTAATCTCACTTGTTTCTCCTGAGACTGTGGGAGGAGCAGGTTTCGATGCAGTATGGAGAGGGTTGTCCACCCTAGCTGGTAGTTGGATTGGTGGTGGTGCCAATCAAACAGCCATGTTAGAAATTTATCAGTATAATCCGTCGAAATATGGTGGGATGGTAATCGTAGACATTGTTGTAGCCAATATTTGGATGGCAATTTTATTGATTGGAATTGGACGAAAAGACCAAATTGATAAGTGGCTAAAGGCAGATAATACTGCTATTGAGGATCTAAAACGTAAAGTGATTGACTTTACCAAAAAGGTAGAAAAAAAGCCAAATTTAACCGACTACATCATCATATTAGCCATTGCCTTTGGCACAGTTGCCTTCGGGCACTTTAGTGCAACATTTCTGGGAGATTTCTTTAGTGGATGGGTACATGGAATGGAATCACAAACGACCAAAAATATCTTCTCATTTATGGGTTCTAGTTTCTTCTGGTTGATTAGTGTTTCAACAGTAGTGGCCATTATTTTATCGTTTACAAAGGCCAAAAATTATGAAGGTACCGGGGCCAGCAAAATTGGAAGTATTTTCATTTATGTGCTGGTAGCGACCATCGGAATGAAAATGGATTTGAATCAGGTTTTTGAAAATCCGGGATTAATTGTTGTCGGCTTGGTATGGATGACCATCCATGCAGGACTGCTAATTGGTATTGCTAAATTGATCAAAGCACCCTACTTTTTCCTTGCTGTTGGCAGCCAGGCCAATGTAGGTGGAGCGGCCTCTGCTCCCATCGTAGCCCAAGCTTTCCATCCATCTTTGGCAACTGTTGGCGTGTTATTAGCGGTATTTGGATATGCAATCGGAACAATTAGTGCGATTGGTTGTACTATTTTGATGGAATTAGCCGCTACCCTTTAGAAAAAAAATCATCATATTTGCACTCCTAATTTAAGTACTCATGAAATTACTTTTTCAATTATCAATTGCTGGATTATTATTGGCTTCTTGTTCAAATGAAGCACCTAAAAACATGTTTGTTAGCGGTGAGATTTCCGGATTAAAAAAAGGAAAACTATACCTCCAAAAGATGAAAGATACTGTTTTGATTTCTGTGGATTCAATCGCGTTGCTTGGCGATAGTCAATTCGAATTGTCAGATTATGTGAAGTCACCCGTATTATACTATTTAACTTTTGATGGAAATACAACAGATAAACGCATATTATTTTTTGGTGGAGAAGGTAATATTGTTATCAATGATAAGGTTGATGAATTTGGATTAAATCCGAAAATAACTGGTTCTGCAAATCAGGAGAAATTGAACAAATTTCAAGCAGTGAACAAGAAATTCAATGGAGAGCGCCTAGACTTAATCAAGGAAGAATTGGAAGCGAATCAAAAGGAAGATAAAAAAGCTTTAAAAACTGTTCAGAAAAAATATCAACGTTTACAAAGAAGGAGAATACTTTATGTAACCAATTACGCATTATCGAACTCAGATTCTGAAGTCGCACCATACCTTGGATTAACAGAAATGTATAATGCTAATATTCAACTGTTGGATACGGTTTATAATTCGTTATCAGAACGTATTAAATCTTCTGATTACGGGAAGAGATTTAAAGAATATATTTCAGAAATAAAGTCATTGGAAAAGAAATAAAATCAATTTATAGAACAAAAAAAACCGGGCAATTTGCCCGGTTTTTTTTATGATCAGTAAGTATGTTATTGCTTAACAAACCTTGTCGTTCCTACTTTATTATTGATTTCATATTTCAATAAATAGATTCCGGCATTTAAGTCAGAAATATTGAATGACGTTGAAGTTGCATTCACATTAAACGATCTTACCTTCTTACCTAAGATATTGTATACATCAGCTCTGGTAATAGTTTCATCTGCTTTTAAATTAACCGTGTTGCTGGCTGGGTTTGGAAAAACACTAACATTAAACAATTCGTTAGTTCCCACTCCAGCAGTTCCAGACTTATAGAAATACATGTTATCGATGTATACTGTTCCGAAAGGATCAGTACCTCCAGCACCAGTAAATTGAACTTGATTGATAGATGTTTTAGGATCAGATCCATTAGTTAAACTAGCTAATTCTACGTCAACCTTAGTCCATGTAATATTGGAATTCTTTGATACAGGTAGTGTAATTGTATGAATAATATTAGCACCTGCACCTTGGATATTTACATTGATTACTTTACCTGCGCCAGCAGCTTCTGTGTAATAATAAAATAATAAGTGCGTATGACCCGCAGCTTCTAAATCTTGACCTGCAAATGCAAAGTTCATCCCTCCACCTGGTGCAGCAATGTCAAGCTTTTTAACGTCTTTTCCATCGATCTGAACTGTCGCTTCTGTCGCTCCACCATAGGCACTTGTCACTAAACCTGTAGCCAAGTTTGAACCGGATAAAATTGTTGAATAATCTGAAGCTGTACCAAAAGTTACATCTGGAGCAGTCGTAGTAGGACCGGTAGCAGGAGCAGTAGTTTCAACTAAAGAAACATCATCTAATATAAATTGACCCACAGCAGCACCTAAATCAAAAATAACTCTAGCGTCTGTACTAGTAAAGTTGGCTTGTAAGGTCAATTCATAATTTTGGAAGTCATCGAGTAGATCAATAGTTTCTGTCTGAGCCGTCCAAGGATCTCCACTTAATCCAATTCCTACCACAGCTGTTCTCGAACCATTTGACATGGCCATAAATGATAACTTGTAATACTTTCCTTCTGTTAAATTTAATCCTTTCTGACTTAAGTTAACGTCATAAGGATTTCCTGCAGCTTGAACATCAGCAAAATAGTAGTTTCCACCACCATCATTACGAATCTCTCCAGCACCATACCATGCACCACTAACAGCACCGACAGATTGCGCTTCAAAATCACCGTCGGTGAGTAATTCTCCTGTACTTGGGGTAGTCTCAACTAAAGAAACATCATCTAATACCACATGGCCCACAGCAGCACCCAAATCAAAAATAACTCTAGCGTCTGTGCTTGTAAAATTTGCTTGTAAGGTCAATTCAAACGTCTGAGAGTCTGTTGTTAAATCAACGGTTTCTGTCTGAGCCGTCCAAGGATCTCCACTTAATCCAATTCCTATTACAGCTGTTCTTGAAACATTTGACGACGCTGTAAATGTCAATTTATAATATGTTCCTTCTGTTAAATTTAATCCTTTCTGACTTAAGTTAACGTCATAAGGATTTCCTGCAGCTTGAACATCAGCAAAATAGTAGTTTCCACCACCATCGTTACGAATCTCTCCAGCACCATACCATGCACCGCTAACAGCACCAACAGATTGCGCTTCGAAATCACCATCGGTCAATAATTCACCTGACGGTCCTGAGTCGCTCTCTTTGTAGAAATAAACATTATCCACATACATCAAATTTGCAGAAGCAGGATCAATCAATAGTTGGATAAGTCTATCTGCAACAAAATCCATGTCCTGAAAATCAGATAAATCTAGGTCGACTGATTGCCAACTACCAGTTACTGTTGCAGGGAAATTGATTAATGGATCCTCACCCGCGCCGGAAACCAACTTCATTCCAATTTGAACATCGTCTTCGGTCCAATAATCAATATGTATTTTATCCATTCCAGATACATCCAGACCAGAATCACTAATTGTCATACCCAAAAATTCATTTGCAGGTCCAATTTTCCAGGTTGCATTTCCTGCCACATCAAAATTCGCATCGAAATTCCCGTGTTGAGACCAACTCTCTGGAAGTGTTTGAATAGTTACATCATCATAGGCATCACTAAAGATAGAAATCACATCTGCAGCATCTCTCGCTGGAGGCGTTGGTGCCGACTGGCTAGGCTCTGGATCTGGATTTACAGTTACCTCCTTTTTAACTGCTGTGATGTTATCTACATAAATGGTAACGTCCACTTTTGGATCTGCCCATCCCGAATCATCTGCCTTTCTATTTGGAAAGAAGACCACTCTCGAATAATCACCATTTGCTGTGGCCGTTCCATCAGAACCCGTAGTAAATGAGAAGGTTAATGTTTCCCAACCACTACCAGTATGTGATTGCGTATTTGCAGCATTTGGTGCGGTATTATTTACTTTGTCTTCGACTTTCACCATCAAACCGAATGCTGTTGTTGAATACACATCGATGGTCATGGTTTTGTCTGTGCTTAGGTCTACTAAAATACCTGAAGCTAAGTCTACTTGAGCTCCTTGCCAAGGTTGTCCGTTAGACGGATCTGTGACTAATTTAAACGAGCTACCATTAGATCCTGTCGGTGCTGCCTCTATCACTGCATCGGCGAGTCCCTCAAAACCAGAAACGGTAGGCGAAGATTCGAAATCTTCTACGACACTTTGTTGCGCAAAAGAGATACCTCCTACAAACAAAGCGATCAAAAAAGTAATTTTCTTCATAATTGAGTTTTAATTTAAAGTTTAAAGTTTAATATTACGACAATTCAATTGGATTAAAGAATTTTTCACCACAACAATAGTTATACAAATGAAATTATTTTTTTGTCTTATTCAATACTTAATATTTATATAACTACCTCAAAAAGAGTGATTTAAATTTTAAACTGTCGTTTTATTGTTAATTTGTTTCATCCATACAGATGACATTCATTTTAAAATTTTGGATTTTCGTTTTTATCCCACAATCCCCAATAGGCACCTACATCACCTTCGGCACCAACCTTCCATGATTCATCAAAGGATGAGAAATAAAACATTTCAATATTTTCTTTTGCAGACCATACTTGTGAGTTGATAAAGTACTTCATTGCATTTTCTGCATTAGATATTGCACCACCTAAACTACCACCTTCGCTCGGCCAGCCCGTTTCGGTTATGATTACTTTTTTTCCTTCTCCAGCTTCTTTTGCTGCATAATACATGGATTGCATATGAGCCAAAGCATATTCTTGAGTACATGCTTCCCAGTATGGGTAACAATTCGAAAGAATTACATCACATGCATTCGTTATTGCTGGGCGATGACTGAACTCGTAATAGGCATCCACATAACCTACTTCAACATCTGGAATGGCGTATTTTACTCTGTAAATGTATTCTAGCAATTCTTCTTCCGTTAATTCATTCCGATACAATACTTCATTACCGACAGCGGCGATATCAACACAACCTTCTTTCGCTAACTGAATTAACCCTTCAATTTCTTCTTCATTTTTTTCTTTATCGTCACCAAGCCATGCTCCAACCAAGGTTTTTATCCCGTGCTTTTTAGCCATTCTTGGAACAAATTCATTGCCTTCAGTGCACGAAAACGAACGTATCCAACCTACATATGGTTTTAAAATTTCAATTCTGCGCTCCACCTGCTCCTCAGTTATTGTATCGCCAGGATTTTGACCATCCTCATACATACTAAAACAAATACCATGCATTCCTTTTTCTAAAGTTTCTCTCCACAAGGTTTTTAAATTCCTTAAAGAGCAATCTTTAAAATCTATCCCATTTTCTTTCGAGTAATCTGCTACTTCCAGCAAAAATTCTCTTTCTTTTCTATATGACATTTTATATAACTTCTTATAAATTACAATTCTCCTCTGCGTTTTATTAAAAGAGCCTTTATTTCTTTTGCTCGTTCTTCACTTAAACTATAACCCCACATAACGAAAATCGCCATAGCTGCTGTAACTGCCGGAATAACAATATCAGCTATTCTGAGATTAATCATAGTTTCTGCGCTTTGTCTACCAATTGATTCATCAAAACCAACTAGTTTAAGAATAAGTCCACCTAACACTAATGCTAATGCCTGGCCTAGTTTAACCATCCACCAATAGATCGCACCAAACGTACCTTCTTTACGAGGCATACCATTTTCTAGCTCATCTAAATCACAAACATCTGCGGTCATACTCATCATT
>Ga0213864_10000682_pt1 | contig 15330 bp, 12 predicted proteins | sample PICome_5_FD_160078 | JGI IMG/M metagenome (GOLD analysis project Ga0213864, IMG submission 160078) | Coastal seawater microbial communities near Pivers Island, North Carolina, United States - PICO247 | ecosystem: Environmental > Aquatic > Marine > Coastal | place: USA: North Carolina... | reverse complement strand
GCACCCTGATTCGTTCGCTGCTGCGACGGGCTGATTTGTCTTCGTTGGTTCGCCAGAGGTTGCAGCAGATCGATGGTGAGTGCAGCGAGCAGATCGATCGTTTCGGCTTGATCTTTCTTGCGGCGGAACTGCAACGGCAGTCCCCGGTTCCGTCCATCCAGTCGTTGGCGCGTACGGATCTGGCGCGCTTGCTGCAACAGCTGGAGCCCATTTGGCGTCAACAGCTGCAGCGGCGGAGCCTGACGTTGGAACTCAGATTGAGTCCTGATTTGCCGCCCGTGCTCAGCGATCCGGCGCGGTTGGAAACCGTGCTCGGGGGCTTGGTGGATCGATTCAGCCGTGGCCTGCCTTCAGGTGCGCTGGTGTCCTTGAGTCTTCATCCGGCGGGCGCCAAACTCAAGTTGCGCTTCAGCGCAGCGGGCGCACAGGCGGAACCGGCTGCGGTGGAGTCCCGTGAGCGGGTGGGAGCTGTGCTGAGCTGGAATCCTGGTACGGGCAGCCTGCAGCTCAGTCGCCAGGCCACGCAGCGCCTGTTTCGGAGCCTCGGGGGGCGACTGGCAGAGCGGGGCGGCAATGACCTCACGGTGTTCTTTCCGCTTGCTGGCGTCTGAGGGCCTTGTTTGTTGACGGGTGTGAAGACCCTGCCGGTGCCGGCGGTGAGACCTAAAACACGGTGCTAGCTTCCGCTTGAAACGGTCTGCCGACTCCCCTTTCCGGAACAGCCATGGCATTGAGCGGTCAACTCCCGAAGTACATCGGCAGCACGGGCGGTCTGCTCAATGCCGCTGAAACCGAAGAGAAGTATGCAATCACCTGGACCAGCAGCAAGGCGCAGGCATTTGAGCTCCCCACCGGTGGTGCGGCTCACATGAATGAAGGCGAAAACATCATGTATTTCGCCCGCAAGGAGCAGTGCTTGGCGCTGGGTACTCAGCTGCGCACCAAGTTCAAGCCCCGCATCGAGGATTACAAGATTTACCGCATCTTCCCCGGCGGCGATACCGAATTCCTCCATCCCAAAGATGGTGTGTTCCCTGAGAAGGTGAACGAAGGCCGTCAGATGGTGGGTCACAACGCCCGTCGCATCGGTCAGAACGGTAACCCTGCCAGCATCAAGTTCACCGGGAAGAACACATTCGATTCCTGAGGGCTTTGGCGTTGAGCCATCAACCTCTATAAAGGCGGGGCCAGGCGCCCCGTTTTTTTTGCCTGCTTGCCAACCGTGATGCCATCTCCCGACCGCGCCACTGTTCTGGCCCAGGCTGAGGCGGGCAGCAGTTTCATCCCGATCTGGCGCACGTGGCCCGCGGATCTGGAAACGCCCCTCACTACCTGGCTGAAGGTGGGTTCCGGCAGCGAGCACGGTGTGTTGCTGGAGTCGGTTGAGGGCGGTGAGCGGATCGGTCGCTGGAGCTTTGTGGTCAGCGATCCGTTGTGGACGATCACGGTTCGCGGAGATCAGGCCAAGCAGTGCTGGCGTGATGGTCGTCAGCAGGTCATGCAGGGCAATCCTTTTGATCGGCTCCGAGATGCCTTGGTGCCCTACAGCGCATCATCCATTCCTGGATTGCCGCCTGTTGGCCAGCTGTTCGGATTCTGGGGTTATGAGCTGATCCGCTGGATTGAGCCGAGTGTGCCCGTGCATCCCACCGATCCAGAAGGCCCCCCTGACGGTTGCTGGATGCTCGCCGACAGCCTCTTGGTTTTCGATCAGGTCAAGCGGCAGATCACTGCTGTGGCTTATGCCGATTGCACAGCGGATGCTGATCCGGCTCAGGCTTACGACGCTGCGATCGAGCGTCTCGACAGTTTGGAGCGCCGCATGCATGAGCCTCTGCCGCCAGGTGTGACGCCTTTGGCATGGCGTGATGCCCCCAGCATCGACCTGCCGACCACCAGCAACCGCAGCCGTGCGGAATTCGAGGCTGCGGTTCTCACCGCCAAGGAACACATTGCCGCTGGGGATGTGTTCCAGCTGGTGATCAGTCAGCGTTTGGAGGCTGAGGTGCAGCGGGAGCCCTTCGAGCTTTATCGCAGCCTGCGGATGGTGAATCCTTCGCCGTACATGGCGTTCTTCAATTTCGGTGGCTGGCATTTGATCGGTTCCAGCCCAGAGGTGATGGTGAAGGCTGAGCCACTTGCCGATGGCAGTGGCCGTGTCAAAGCCTCCCTCAGGCCGATTGCTGGCACCCGCCCCCGTGGTGCCGATGAAGCCAAGGATCGTTCTCTTGAACAGGATCTGCTCGCCGATCCCAAAGAGCGCGCTGAGCACGTGATGCTCGTGGATCTGGGACGCAACGACCTCGGCCGTGTCTGCATGCCAGGCAGTGTCAGCGTCAGCGAGCTGATGGTGATTGAGCGCTACTCCCACGTGATGCACATTGTCAGCGAGGTGGAGGGACTGCTCCAGCCAAGCTGTGATGTATGGGATCTGCTTATGGCCTCCTTCCCGGCGGGAACGGTGAGTGGCGCGCCCAAAATCCGTGCCATGCAGCTGATCCATTCTTTGGAGCCCGATGCCCGAGGGCCTTATTCGGGTGTGTATGGCTCTGTTGATCTCAGTGGTGCGTTAAACACGGCCATCACCATTCGGACGATGGTGGTGCTGCCTGCCGCTGGTGGTGGCTGGCGGGTGCAGGTGCAAGCTGGTGCTGGCCTGGTGGCCGATTCGGTGCCCTCTTCTGAGTTTGAGGAAACGTTGAACAAAGCCCGCGGCATGCTCAAGGCACTGGCCTGTCTCGTATGACCCATCTGCTCAAGGGTTTTGAGGTGGAGCTGTACACCGGCCGTTCCAATGGAACGGTGGTGGGGTGTTCCGCAGAAGTGGCTGCAGCTCTTAATGGTTTCGTCACGGAACCCGATTGCCGCAATCTCGAATACATAACGCCTCCTGAGGCCTCCTACGAGGCTCAGTTGCAACTGCTTCTGGAGCCGCGAGTGCGTCTGCGCCGCTGGCTAAACGAGCGAGCGCTCACGCTGCTGCCGGGCAGCACGCTCAGCATGGGCGATAGCCGCTGTTTCGAGCGCTCTGATCCAATCAACCCTTACCACGGCTACATCGAGACCACCTACGGAACGAGGGTGGTGACGGCGAGTGTGCACATCAATCTGGGCGTCGCCGACATGGACGCTCTGTTTGCGGCCTGCCGTTTGGTGCGTTGTGAGGCGGCTCTGTTGTTGGCTTGCAGTGCCAGTTCGCCCTTCCTCGATGGTGCGGCCACCGGTGCCCATTCCCAGCGTTGGCTTCAGTTCCCGCTCACTCCGTTGCAGGTTCCTCTGTTCACGGATCACGGCCATTACATCGGCTGGGTGGAAGAGCAGCTGCGTCTCGGCGCCATGCAGAACGTGCGCCATCTCTGGACATCAGTGCGTCCGAACGGAGATGACCGCCCGTACACCCTCAACCGCCTCGAGATCCGGATCTGTGACCTGATCGCTGATCCCGTGCTGCTGTTGGCGGTAACAGCCTTTGTGGAGCTACGGCTGCAGCAGTTGTTTGCGGATCCAGCCTGCCATGACCCAATGCGCGCCAGTCGCCTCAGCCTCGCGGCGTTGGCGCAGCTGGCTGATGCCAACGACCAGGCGGCAGCACATGCAAGCTTGGATGCCGAGCTGCGCGACTGGCGCAGCGGCGCGCTGGTTCAGGCGCGTGATTGGCTTGCATCTCTGCTGGCCACAGCGCAACCAGCCGCCGCTCAGTTCGGTTTAGAACGTTGGATTGAGCCACTGCATGTTGTGTTGCAGGAGGGCAATCAGGCTCAGCAGTGGTTGGCTGCGCATGCAGCCGGTGCCTCGGTGGCCGAACTGGTCGCCGCTGGTGCCCAGGAAATGGAGCGCTGTGAGAGCCGTTGGTTCGAAACGCTGCCAACAGAAACAGAACGCGCAGCCACTTTGGGATGATCATGGTTCCTCCGTCTGCCTCGACGAGCTCTATGGGGCTTACTCTCGCCGCCAACGACGTTGCTGCCGCCGCGACTCAGCCCCGTGTCACGCGCTTGTTGGGTGAGCGCTTGGAGCTCGTAGAAGATCTCTGGCAGACGGTTCTGCGCAGCGAGTGTCCTCCGCCTCAGGCGGAGCGGCTGCTGCGCATGAAGGAACTCAGCAGCACCATGGATGGTGGCGAGCCGGAGTTGGCCACGGCAGAGATCGTGCAGTTGATCCGTGATATGGATCTGGCGGAAGCCATTGCCGCGGCGCGTGCTTTCTCGCTCTATTTCCAGCTGGTCAACATCCTTGAGCAGCACATCGAGGAGGACAGTTATCTCGCCAGTCTTCGGGCGCATCATCCGGAAGACCTCAGCGATCCTTTTGTGCCGCCTCTGGCCAGCCAGACCGAGCCGGCCACGTTCCGTGAATTGTTCACCCGCTTGCGCGCGCTTGGCGTGCCGCCGGCCCAGATCGAGCAACTGCTGCTCGAGCTTGATATCCGCTTGGTGTTCACGGCCCATCCCACGGAGATCGTGCGTCACACGGTGCGCCACAAGCAGCGGCGAGTGGCGGCTCTGATTCAGCAGCTGCAGCAAAACCAGGCCATCAACCCTGACGATCATCAGAATCTGCGCCATCAGCTGGAGGAAGAGATCCGGCTGTGGTGGCGCACCGATGAACTGCACCAGTTCAAGCCATCTGTGCTGGATGAGGTGGATTACGCCCTTCATTACTTCCAGCAGGTTCTCTTCGGGGCGATGCCGCAGTTGCGTCAACGCATTCGCAACGCCCTCACTGCGAGCTATCCCGATGTCACCCCTCCCTCCGATGCGTTCTGCACGTTTGGTTCCTGGGTGGGTTCCGATCGCGATGGCAATCCTTCGGTAACGCCTGAGATCACCTGGCGTACGGCTTGTTATCAGCGTCAGCTGATGCTCGAGCGTTACGTGGCTGCGGTTACTGAGCTGCGTGATCAGCTCAGCATCTCCATGCAGTGGAGTCAGGTCAGTGCACCACTGCTCGAGTCGCTTGAGATGGACCGGCTGCGCTTTCCCGACATCTATGAGGAACGCGCTGCCCGTTACCGCCTTGAGCCTTACCGTCTCAAGATCAGTTATGTGCTGGAGCGGCTGCGGCTCACCCATCAGCGCAACCAGCAGCTGGCCAGCGCCGGCTGGCAGGCCCCCGGTGAAACCCGTCCGGTCTTGCCCGAGTTTGGTCAGGGCGCCCTGGCTGCCGCTCCGGCACCCGAGCTTCATTACGCCACTGTCACGGAGTTCCGCAATGATCTGGAGCTGATCAACGACAGTCTGCAGGGCACAGGCCTCACCTGCGAGTCACTCGATCACTTGATCGCTCAGGTGCACACCTTTGCGTTCTGCTTGGCCAGTCTCGACATCCGTCAAGAGAGCACGCGTCACAGCGATGCACTGGATGAGTTGAGCCGTTATCTGCAGCTGCCTGTTCTCTACTCCGAGATGGACGAGGAGCAAAAGGTGACCTGGCTGCTTAAGGAACTGCAAACCCGCCGCCCCTTGATCCCTGCAGCGGTGGACTGGACACCCAGCACCGCTGAAACCTTCGACGTGCTCCGGGTGGTGCACCGTCTGCAACAGGAGTTCGATAGCCGCATCTGCCGCACCTACGTCATCTCCATGAGTCACACGGTGTCGGACCTGCTGGAGGTGCTGCTGCTGGCCAAGGAAGCTGGCCTTGTGGATCCGATGGCTCAGCGCTCGGATCTGCTGGTGGTGCCGCTGTTTGAAACCGTGGAGGATCTCAAGGCGGCTCCTGAGGTGATGGAGCAGTTGTTCTGCGACCCCTTCTACCGCCAGCTGATCGCCAGCAGCAGCCCCACCGGCAAGCCCCTTCAGGAGCTCATGCTCGGCTATTCCGACAGCAACAAAGACTCCGGTTTCCTCTCCAGCAACTGGGAAATCCACCAGGCTCAGATTGCTCTGCAGCAGCTGGCTACCCGGCATGGTGTGGCGCTCCGCATCTTCCACGGTCGTGGTGGCTCGGTGGGACGGGGCGGTGGTCCTGCCTACCAAGCCATCCTGGCTCAGCCGAGTGGCACCCTCAACGGCCGCATCAAGATCACGGAGCAGGGCGAAGTGCTGGCCTCCAAGTATTCCCTGCCTGAGCTGGCTCTCTACAACCTGGAAACCGTGTCCACAGCGGTGATCCAGAACAGCTTGATCACCAGTCACGTGGATGAAACGCCCGACTGGAACGCTTTAATGGTGCGTCTGGCGGCTTCATCACGCACCCACTACCGCGCCTTGGTGCATGAGAACCCTGATCTGGTGGCGTTCTTTCAGCAGTGCACCCCCATTGAGGAGATCAGCAAGTTGCAGATTTCCAGTCGCCCTGCCCGGCGCAAGAGCGGTGCTAAAGACCTCTCCAGTCTCCGGGCCATTCCTTGGGTGTTCGGCTGGACCCAGAGCCGCTTTCTGTTGCCCAGCTGGTTTGGCGTTGGTGCTGCCTTGCAGGAAGAACTCAACGACGACCCAGCCCAGCTGGAACTGTTTCAGCAGCTGTATCAGCGTTGGCCGTTCTTCCGCATGCTGATCTCCAAGGTGGAGATGACCCTCTCCAAGGTGGATCTGGATCTGGCCCATCACTATGTGAATGCACTGGGCAGGACTGAACTGCGCGACGCTTTCGAGCAGATCTTTGCCGTGATCGCCAAGGAGTTTGCGCTTACCCGTGATCTGGTGCTGGCGATCACGGGCCACGAGCGCCTGCTGGATGGTGATCCGGGGCTGCAGCTCTCGGTGGAGCTGCGCAACCGCACCATCATTCCCTTGGGTTACCTCCAGGTGGCATTGCTTCGTCGTTTGCGTGACCAGAACCGGCAACCTCCCATGAGCGAATCGTCGGTCCGCGACGATGGCCGCACCTACAGCCGCAGCGAATTGCTGCGCGGTGCCTTGCTCACCATCAACGGTATCGCTGCCGGCATGCGCAACACAGGTTGAGGCAGGGGTGGTGCTCGATTCCCTGCTCATTCCCTTTCGTGCCCAGCAGCCCATGCCGGCGTTGCCGGTTGGCTATGCCTTGTCGATGGAGCATCCACCGACCCCGGAGGAGCTCAACGCGCTGCTTGTGGCAGCCGGTGATCCCAGCCGAGCGCCAGAGCGTTTGCGCGCGGCCCTGGAGCGCAGCAGCTGGCAGGTCAGTGTGCGCAACGCCACCGGTGGGTTGGCTGCCTTTGTGCGGGTCACCAGTGATCAGGCGCTGAATGCCAATCTTTGGGATCTAGTTGCTGATCCGGCTGATGCCCAGCAGCCCCGGCTGATGCAGGTGCTGGTTTATGCGACGTTGGCTCGCCTGCGGCGTGAGCTTCCTGGCTGCAGCATTTCCGTGGCGGCCCCTCCAGCTGCGCAAGAGGCCTTGAAGCGTCATGGCTTTCTGTTTGATCCTGGTGGGATCCGGGCGATGGGGCTACTGCTCTGAAGCGTGCCAATGCCCAAAAAAAGCCCCGCCTGGGCGGGGCTTTCTGGTCCATGAGGCGCTCCCGGAGTGACGAGCATGGAGGGACTCGAACCCCCGACACTCAGAACCGGAATCTGATGCTCTATCCAACTGAGCTACATGCCCTCGTGGGAGCAGCACCTCACGGGCTTTACCTTAGCCGTCAGAGCGCCCCAGACCCATTCGGCTGCATCGCCTGGAGTTGCGCCAGTTCCGCAACATCGAGGCGCTGCGTCTCGATCTGAAGGCTCCCCGTTTGCTGGTGATCGGCAGCAACGGCGAGGGCAAGTCCAATCTGCTGGAGGCCGTTGAGTTGCTTGGCAGCCTCCGCTCCCACCGCTGCAGCGTCGATCGCGACCTGATCCGCCGCGGCCAGGCCTCCAGCCTGCTGGCGGCTGATTGCGCCGAGGGCGACCGCCTGGAGTTGGAGCTGCGTCACAGAGGCGGGCGGATTGCGCGTCGCAACAACAAGCCGCTGGAGCGTCAGCATGAGTTGATTGGTCCCCTGCGTTGCGTTGGGTTCAGTGCTCTCGATTTAGCCTTGGTTCGCGGAGAACCCGCGTTGCGCCGTCAGTGGCTTGATCGTGTGGTTCTGCAGCTTGAGCCTGTGTATGCCGAGCTGCTCAGCCGTTACGGTCGTTTGCTGCGGCAACGCTCCCAGCTGTTGCGCCGTGGCATGGCGTTGGCTGCACAGGCTGAGTTGATGGAGGCTTTTGATCAGCAGATGGCGCTGGTGGGTACGCGTTTGCATCGCCGCCGACTGCGGGCCTTGCGCCGGCTGGAGCCGCTGGCGGCGGCTTGGCAGGAGCGCCTCAGTGGCGGCAAGGAGCAACTGTGTCTTCGTTACCAGCCCGGCAGCCGCCTGGAGGGTGAGGAAGCGGAAACCCCCTGGCGCGAGGATTTGCAGCAGCAGTTGCGTGAGCAGCGGAGCGAGGAGCTGCGCTTGGGGCAATGCAGTGTGGGTCCGCATCGTGATGAGGTTGCGCTTGAACTCGGTGCTGTGCCGGCGCGCCGCTATGGCTCAGCTGGGCAGCAACGCACGCTCGTGCTCGCCTTGAAGTTGGCGGAGCTTGAGCTGGTGCATCAACTTTGGGGTGAGCCACCGCTGTTGTTGCTCGACGACGTGCTGGCCGAACTGGACCCGATCCGGCAGCAGCTGCTGCTGGAAGCGGTGGGTGAAGGCCATCAGTGCTTGGTCAGTGCCACACACCTCGGCGCCTTCAGTGGCGGTTGGCATGCCTGTTCACAGGTGGTGACCATGCAGGCTGGAAATGTGCTTGCAAACCAGTAGTGTGTGGTGCTACATCGCATGGCTCTAATGACCCAAGCGGCCTGCCTCCACCCCAACCCGGGATGGACCGGAGCTGAGATCTTCTCTGCTAGCCCCCAAGCACCCAGTGCCACCGAGATGGTGGGTAAACACTGCATTCTCGAGCTTTACAACTGCGATGCAGCCCAGCTCGACGACGAAGCTTTTTTGAGAAACGCCATCACCACCGCAGCGAAGCGTGCTGGCGCCACTCTCCTCAACCTGATCACCCACCGGTTTGACCCACAGGGTGTGACGGGGCTGGCGCTCTTGGCTGAATCGCATATTTCCATTCACACCTGGCCTGAGTCCGGCTATGCCGCGGTCGACGTGTTCACCTGCGGCGACCACACCATGCCGGAACGTGCCTGCATCGTGCTCAGCGAAGAGTTGGATGCTGGCAATTACAAGCTGAAAAGCTTCCGCCGCGAAACACCGGGTTCTGTTGCTGGTGCGGAGCGCGAGCCTGTGTTGGCCTCTCTTTGAAAAGGCTCGGCATCAAACGGTTCAGCTGCTGAAGGTTCCGGTTCCCACCCTCATGCCTGTGAGGGTGGTTTTTTGTTGGGCTGCAGCCGGTTGTGTTCCGTTGCGACAAGTCCCCGATTGAGCTTGCCGCTGATCAACCCTTCCAGATCCAGGCTTACTGCTGTGAAGCCCAGATCCAAAAAGGTGGTCACCAATGTTTGCCGGAATGGCTCGTGGATCACGTTGATCAGCTGCTCGGGCGGTAGTTCGATCCGGGCGGATTCGCCCTGGCTGCGCACCCGCAGCTGTTCAAAGCCGTGCTGCCGCAGCCATGCTTCGGCAGCAGCGACCCGCTCCAGTCGCGCGCTGCTGATCGCTTCTCCATAAGGAAAGCGGGATGCCAGGCAGGGTTGTGCGGGCTTGTCCCACCAGGGCAAGCCAAGGGCGCGGGAAATGGCGCGGACTCCTGCTTTGTTGATTCCCAGTTCAGCGAGGGGGGAGCATACGCCCTGCTCTTGAGCGGCGCGAATCCCTGGTCTGTGATCGCCGAGATCATCCAGGTTCACACCATCGAGCACCACAGCACCGTTGGGCTCCTGGCGCAGAGTCAAGGCTCTTAGAAGGGTATGCAGCTCCCGTTTGCACGCGTAGCAACGCTCGCTTGGGTTGCTGGCATAAGCAGGGTCGTTCAGCTCGTGGGTGGTGATCTCTTGGTGCTCCACGCCCATCCATTCCGCTTGCAGCTGAGCCTCACGACGCAGATGGGGAGCCAGTGCTGCTGAGATGCCGGTGACGGCAGTGGCTCGTTGGCCCAGCTGTTCTCCAGCGATGGCGGTCACCAGGGTGCTGTCAACGCCGCCGGAATAGGCCACAACGGCTGCTGGGAGGTTGGCGATGGTCTGGCGCAGGCCGGTGAGTTTGTCCTGTAGCTCCGGCGTGAGCGCCTCCACCAAAGGTTCAAACGTGCGGGGATGGGAGCAGTGTTGTGCCGGCATCGGTGCTGCAATCTGTAAGGCTATGGCCCGTGGTGACCCTCGTTAGAGTCCGACGGTAAGTGGCTCGGTTATGGCCCCGCAGGCACCCTCCGCCACAGCAGCGTCCAGTGGCGGAACCACCTCTCGTGGCACGGGCCGCGGCATTGGCATCCGCACCGCAGCGGGCAGCAATGAGCGCAGCCATGGACAGCTGCATGTGTACGACGGCGAGGGAAAAGGCAAAAGCCAGGCCGCCCTTGGCGTGGTGCTGCGCACGATCGGTTTGGGCATCTGCGAGCAGAAACAGACGCGTGTTCTCCTGTTGCGGTTCCTCAAGGGGCCCGGGCGCGCCTACGACGAAGATGCGGCGATCGAAGCCTTGCAGCAGGGTTTTCCCCATCTGATCGACCAAGTGCGCACCGGCCGTGGCGAGTTCTTTGGGGCTGATGCCGTCACCCGTGTGGATCTGCAGGAGGCCGAGCGTGGCTGGATCATTGCGAAAGGTGCCATCGCCAGTGAGCTTTATTCCGTGGTGGTGCTCGATGAGCTCAACCCTGTGCTGGATCTTGGTTTGCTCGACATCAACGATGTTGTGAGCACCCTCGCGGCCAAGCCGGCAGGGATGGAGGTGATCGTGACGGGCCGGGGGGCGCCGCGGCAGTTGGTGCAGATCGCCGATCTCCATTCGGAGATGCGTGCCCATCGCCGGCAGGATGGTGATCCCGACATCGTAGAACTGCCCGGCGCGGGCCTCGAAGGCATCGAGGTGTACACCGGCGAGGGCAAGGGAAAATCCACCAGCGCCCTTGGCAAGGCGCTGCAGGCCATCGGCCGCGGTATCAGCCAGGACAAGAGCCACCGTGTGCTGATTCTCCAGTGGCTGAAGGGTGGCAGCGGTTACACCGAAGACGCTGCGATTGCGGCGCTACGGGAGAGTTATCCCCATTTGGTGGACCATTTGCGCTCCGGTCGCGACGCCATCGTCTGGCGGGGGCAGCAGCAACCGATTGATTACGTGGAAGCGGAGCGGGCCTGGGAAATTGCGCGCGCGGCCATTGCCAGTGGTCTGTACAAGACGGTGATCCTCGATGAGATCAATCCCACGGTGGATCTGGAATTACTACCTGTTGAACCGATTGTGCAGACGCTGCTGCGCAAGCCATCGGAAACCGAGGTAATTCTCACCGGTCGTTGCAAGCATCCGCCGGCCTATTTCGACCTGGCCAGCGTGCACTCCGAGATGGTGTGCCACAAGCACTACGCCGAGCGTGGCGTAGATCTCAAGCGTGGCGTGGACTACTGAGCCGATGCCAGCTTGAACAGCATCCAGGCCCATCAGATCGATGGGCCTGGACTGGTGGTTGCCGTTCTGAACGGCCGGGATCAGTAACGCGGCACGGAGTCATCCACCTCTCTACTCCAGGCGTCGATGCCGCCGGCCACATTGATGCCTTCAATACCGTGGCGCTTGAGGGCGATCAGGGCCTTGGCGCTGCGGCCGCCCAGCTTGCAGTGGGCATAAAGGGTCTTGCCGGCGGCCAGTTCCCGGATGCGGTCCACGGCGGTGCCGTTTTCGATCTGATCGAGGGGGATCAGGGTTGCGCCGGGGATCACGCCGATCTCGGCTTCGGGGGGGTTGCGCACATCGATCAGCACCAGGCCGCTGGTGTCACCGCCGAGCAGCGTCTTCAGTTCGGTGACACTGATGCTCTCCACGTCACCGGCTTCCTCCTGACCCGGAGCTGTGCCGCCCACGCCGCAGAACTCCTGATAATCGATCAGCTTGTCGATCACCGGGCGCTCCGGGTTGGGCCGCAGCTTCAGCTCGCGGAATTTCATCCCCAGTGCATCGAACAGCAGTAGGCGGCCGCTGAGAGTGGTGCCGATGCCGGTGATGATCTTCACGGCTTCGGTCGCCTGGATCACACCGATGATGCCGGGCAGCACGCCAACCACGCCGCCCTCTGCGCAGGAGGGAACCATGCCCGGCGGCGGCGGCTCGGGAAACAGGTCGCGGTAGTTCGGGCTCTCGGCATCAAGGTTGAACACTGTGGCCTGGCCTTCGAAGCGGAAGATCGAGCCATACACATTCGGTTTGCCCAGCAGCACGCAGGCGTCGTTCACCAAGTAGCGGGTGGGGAAGTTGTCGGTGCCATCGCAGACGATGTCGTACGGATGCACGATGTCCAGTGCGTTCTCACTGCTGAGGGCGGTTTCGTAGAGATCCACTTGGCAGTGGGGGTTGATCTCGAGAATCCGGGCTTTGGCCGATTCGATCTTCGGTTTGCCCACCCAGCTGGTGCCATGGATCACCTGCCGCTGCAGGTTGGAGTGATCCACCACATCGAAGTCCACGATGCCGATCCGCCCAACGCCGGCGGCGGCCAAATAGAGCAGCAGAGGTGAGCCCAGGCCGCCGGTTCCCACGCATAGAACCGAGGAAGCCTTGAGGCGTTTTTGCCCTTCCATGCCCACTTCCGGCAGGATCAGATGGCGCGCAAAACGGGCCACCTCATCAGGGCTGAGCTCGATGCCGGTGGTGTCGGGGGGAAGCATGGGGCGAGCGAAATGCTGTCCAGCTCCCTACTCTCCCAAATGCCGGGTCAACCTGTCTGCGGCAAGAGCTTCAGGCGCAGTTCTCGGGGTTGATCCAGGCTGCACGCATCTGCAGGCATCCACCAACACCGCAAGGCTGCAACACCTTTCTCAAGGCCAGTGCGGATCACCATCAAGGTTGGTCCAACGCACAGGGCTCGGTCCGTGGCGGAAGGAGTGGCCGCACTGCCAGGGTGGCTGTGGGCCGCGCCAAGCACCTGCAGTTGCCGTGCGCGGCACCACTTCTCAGCCAGCAGTTGTTCTCGGGGATCAAGACAGAAGCGCCTGAGCCTCTCCTCGGCTGGTTCCCAACAGTTGCAGCAGGGCCAGATTTGCTGCAAATGGAGCGCCGTGCCCTGGTGCCGGCCGATCAGCAGAGCGCAGTTTTCCTCGGGGTGGTTGGCTCTCAGGGTGCGTTCGAGAATGATGAGGCAATGCCCATCAAGCAGCACTGTCTCTGGCGTTGGTGCACTCACCCAGATACGTTATGGCGAACCAAATATTCATCCGCTAGAGAATGACTGTCGAAACCCCTGAACTGAAGGATCAGACCAGCACGGTTTCGGACGAGGCTGGTGCGAGCTTCGCTGAGCGTTATGGCGAGGTGCTCACCAAGGTGAACGCAGCCCTTGATCAGGTTGATTGGAGCCAGATGGGCCGCATAGGTAAGGGTGTGGGTGTGCTCGCGGCTGTGATCGTGGCTCAGGTGCTTATCAAGGGTGTGCTCGACACCATCAACCTGCTGCCTGTGGTGCCTGGCTTGCTGGAGCTGCTTGGTCTGGTTGTGGTTGGTCAGTGGAGCTGGCAGAACCTCACCACCAGCGACAAGCGTTCGGCTCTGGTGACCAAGGTGCAGGGCCTGCGCAAGGAATACCTGGGCTGATCGTCCAGCTGCCGTCAGCGCCGGCACCTCAACAGGTTCTGGATGCTGACGGCACTTTGTTGCCAGTAGCTGCCTCCAAACAGATTGGCGTGGTTGAGCAGGTGATAGAGGTTGTACAGCTCCACCCGTTGTGCATGGCCTGGTGGCAGCGGCCATTCCTGGTGGTAGCCCTTGAAGAAGATTTGAGGAAATCCGCCAAACAGCTGGGCCATGGCCAGGTCCACTTCTCGGTCGCCGCGATACACCGCTGGGTCAAACAGCGCTCCCCCTCCATGGCGCAGCAGATCGGCATTGCCGCTCCATAGGTCCCCATGCACCAGGCAGGCATCGGGCTGATGTGATTCCAGCCAGTCCGGCAGTTGCGCAAGCAGTTCTTGGGCACCTGGTAATGGACGTTGCAGCTGTTGCAGCTGAAGCCCCAGCCGTTCGCGCGCAAAGAACGTGCACCAGCTGCTGCACCATCTGTTGCGCTGGTGTCCGGAGCCAATGAAGTTGTCGTGCTCCCATCCGTAGCGCTGGTCGTTGCTTCGGCAGCTGGCTCGATGCAATCGAGCCAGATCTGCCCCCAGTTGCTCCCAGGCATCGCCAACACTGCCTCTGATGGGCTGGCCTAGATCCAGCCAGGACATCACCAGCACGGCCCAATCATCCACCGCATCACAGATCAGGGGCTTGGGGATCAGCGGCGCACTGGCCGCAGTGGAGGCAGCATCAGCCAATGCTTCCAGCCCCATCGCTTCGCTTTCCAGCACAGGCCGCAGCGCCAGCCGGTTGCTTTTGGCGAACAGATGGGTGCCATCGTTCAGTTCCAGGGCCCAGGCGTTGTGAATGCAGCCGCCCTGCACCGCTTCCATCCGGCGCACCGGCTGGCCGAGCACTGCATTCAGCCAATCACTTAGGCGCTCTTGTTGCATGGTCAGCTCAATGCCACGCCGAACGCTGGCTGCTGCCAGCATGCCGCGATGCTGAGCCGTTGTGATGTTGCGGTGGTGGGGGCAGGTGTGGCCGGTCTCACCGCCGCTGCCCTGCTTGCTGCTGAAGGGAAGGATGTGGTGCTTCTCGAGGCCCACAGCCAGAGCGGCGGTTGTGCAGGCACCTTCCGTCGTGGTGCCTACGTGTTTGATGTGGGCGCAACCCAGGTGGCTGGTTTCGAGCCTGGCGGCATCCATCAGCGCCTGTTTCGCCATTTCGGCCTGCCGTTGCCTCAGGCAACACCGCTGGACCCCGGCTGCAGTGTGCAGTTGGCAGGCGATCCTGAGCCGATCCGTCTCTGGCGGCAGCCACAGCATTGGCGTGAGGAGCGTCAGCGGCAGTTTCCGGGTAGCGAGCGCTTTTGGCAGCTCTGTGCGTGGATCCATCGCAGCAACTGGGCCTTCGCGGCTCGGGACCCTGTGCTGCCGCCACGCAATCGCTGGGATCTGAGGCAGCTGCTGGCCGCTGTTGGACCGGCCAGCCTGACCAGCGGTGTGTTGGTGGGAGCCAGCGTTGCCGATCTGCTGTGGCTCACGGGCTGCGCTGGTGATGCCCGCCTACGACGTTTTCTTGATCTCCAGCTGAAGTTATATTCCCAGGAACCTGCTGGGCGTACCGCTGCGCTCTATGGCGCCACGGTGCTGGCCATGGCACAAGCGCCTTTGGGTTTGTGGCACCTGCATGGCTCCATGCAGGTGCTGTCGCAGACCCTGGAGCAGGCCTTGGCC
>Ga0213864_10000681_pt1 | contig 15331 bp, 6 predicted proteins | sample PICome_5_FD_160078 | JGI IMG/M metagenome (GOLD analysis project Ga0213864, IMG submission 160078) | Coastal seawater microbial communities near Pivers Island, North Carolina, United States - PICO247 | ecosystem: Environmental > Aquatic > Marine > Coastal | place: USA: North Carolina | collected... | reverse complement strand
AGCATATTGCTGAGCGTACTGTGAAGCAGTTGCCTCATCGTAGCCTTGGGCAACGAATTGCTGGTAATACTGGTTGTAGTATTGTGTGTACAAATCATTGCTTGCAGCTGCAGGGGCTGCTGCAGCAGGTGCTGCAGCGGCGGCTTGCCCGACATACTGAGCCGCATAGGCTCTGGCCGTCTCTTCTGGATAGCCTTGAGCAATCAATTGCTGGACATATTGTTCGGTCATGTCCATTTCTTGGCTATAACCAGCAGCAGCGGCACTGAGGTTGTCGACCTTGTCACCACTTCCACCACGGAGGAAGAAAGCAGAAACGAGCAAGAGCACGAGAACAGTAGCGATGATTCCAATGATCAGCATCAAGTTGCTCTCTTCAGCATCCCCGCTACCTTGGTTATCGGTACTCGGCTCTGACCATGTTCCGGTATCAGGATTGTACTCCCATTCGCCAATCCAATCACACTCGGACGTGGTTGCGTTCCAGGCGAACTCTCCACCTGCGGCAAGTGCACTCTCGTTTGCAAGAATTCCACGGCATTGTTTGAGGTTGATGAGAACCATCTTGGTCAAATCATCAGACCATCGCTCATCCTCTCCTTCGTACACTCGAACCCAAATCTCAACCACTTCGCTCGTGTTGCTGTAGAACTCATCGATGTTCAACGTCAATTCAAACGTGTCAGAATCTGCAAGTGCATCCGAACGGTCGAATTTGCTGTCCGTGATCAGGTTGTACTTTTCGATGGCTGAAGCGGAGAAGTCATCTCGTGAGAAGGCTGCTTCGACATAGACTTCACCAGTTTCTGAACCAGAGATGATTGTTCCAGTGATGGTGTATGTCGATTCGCTTACACCGACCGATGTGTTCTCAAAGTCGTTGTATTGAACAACTGGAATTTCGTCACCATACCCTTCTGGTACGACGACGAAGTACATTCGGAACTTGTCTGAGAATTTACCTGATGCGTCGTAGACACGCAGTTCCACTCGGATTTCAGATTCTGCAGTACCCGAATCATCGACGGTGACGTTTTGGAACTTGTAGGAGAAGAGGCCGTTGCTTGCAGCGGATTCCTCGAAGGTGTGCCCCTCTAGGTTGAACGAAGTGTCACCGTATGGTGCGTCGAAGAAGACCTTCCATTCGTAGGTCACAATTCCATTGCTTCCATCGATGGCATCAGCGTCACTGGATGCGCTCGCATCGAAGTGAAGAACAAGTTCGCCAGACTCAGAGAGGATCACACGGTTGACATCCCATTCTGTGTTGGATACCGTCTTTGTTCGAATAAACTCGATGTTGTCCGTGTATTCCTCACGCATGTCGATACTCATGTTCGCTTCAGGTGCAAATGCATCAGCAAGAACGTCGTTGGTTTCGACCTCGAGGGAAATGATACGGGCGTGTCCAGCATCATCGTGGAGAAGCAGTGTTACAGTCCATGTAGCACCTTGGAGACAGCCCGTAGCCGAAGACAAGTCGGTCTTACAGAACGTGGCCGAAGGTGATGCTTCGGAGATGTGATCTGTTCCGCTGGCCATGGTTTGACCCATCCAGTCGGTTGGACCATCAAGAATCCAGTCGGCTGTGAGCGTAGCTATGGTTGATGTTGTGTAACCGAAGTTGACCGTTGCATCGCTCTTCATGTAATGGGTAGCATATCCACCGGTCGATGGATCGATACCTGGCATTTCTCCATCGATGGTTAAGCCAAGATCTTGACCCATTGCACCGAATCCTTCTGGATATGGTGTAACCTCGTAAGCCAACATGTTTCCGAGCAGCGGGAAGGTTGTACTGTCAGCACGGGAGGAATAGGTCGCTACGTCAATGGTTGATAGAATCATTCCACCTTGGTAGTAACTGCATGTTCCCATGATAACGTCCTTGCTGTTTGCGCTGGTTCGCAGCAAACTCTGGAAGTATCCTCCATCCTCCATGTATCCATTACAGACGCCAGGAACATTTTGCGTGCTAACCGAGTTCGTGTTGAGAACGGCTGTTGCAACCGTTCCATCTCCCTCAAAGCCTTGGAAGGCAGTTGTCGAGACATCGTTCATGATCGGGTGGAATGGGTCGGCAATGTCGAGACCTGTGTAAAGAATCTTGGTCTCTGGGGTGTTTCGGCTTTGAACATCCATTCCGAACGGTAGACGACCGTTTAATCCGACGTCGAGACCGTAAATTTGGCTGCCTTGTGGACCAAGGTGAGCCTGTACGGTTCCTCCTGCAGACATGAACGATTCGAGTGTTTGGCGGTTGGCAGTTGATCCAAGCTTCTGGTAGTAACCACGGCCACCGCTTTCAACGTCCTTCGCAGCGATGTCTTCTTGCCAAGGCAAGAGAATCTTATCGTAGTGCGTCATCCAACCGGAGTCAAGGTAAGTCGTCCAATCGTTGATGCCGAATTGAGTGTAACTCATGCCCAACAACTGGAGATCTTGCTTGATGGTTGATGTTCGAGCCGTCGAATCGCTGAGAATAGCGACGTCGATTTGGTCAGCAAAGGTTGCATGGAAGTAACGAACGTTACCGCTTGGGTTTCCGTTCGCAAGTTCAGCATGGAAACTGATGTTGTAGGTGTGTCCATCTGTCCAGCCGTTGTAAGCCGGGAACGTCAAATCAATTCGCTCGTTGGAAGCGAGTGTGGTTGTCGTTGGAGCAGAAGATGCTTGGTGAACCTGACTTCCATCTGTCTCGTCGAAGACGGTCATGTAGAACATGTAATCACCTGCGAGGACACCGTTGGTCGCCTTGAGATCCCAGTTGTGGGTCAAACTACCATCGATTGGCAGAACACAAGCATAGACGCCATCTTCCAAACATGCAAGCGTGCTTGGCTTTCCAAGTGTGATGTCAACGGATTCAACGTTGAAGATAACTTGTTCGATGTTATTGGAGTTGCTCAACTCGTTGTCACCGAACCATGGAACACCGGTTGTGGTGTTGTCAAAGATGGTTTCAGCACGAATCATGTAGACGCCGGAGAAGAACTCGTGGTTGGCGACTGTGGTTGTTGCAACATCCTCTGCGTCGACGTTGGTTCGCGAAACGGTGTACGATGCATCTTCGAAGAATGTGAATTCTTGAAGCGTGATGTTGTTGAAGGCAACACCCTTGAAACCGTCGTTGATTCCGTTACGGCCGTCACCGTCACTCTGGAACTCGAAGTTGATGTCAACGGTCGAACCTGCAAGAGAGATACATTCCCGGAACCACTGCAAACTGTCTGCAGCCGTGTTGTTGAGAACGTAAAGGTGCGTCAAATCGATGCTTCGGCTCAACACAAGATCGTCTGTGTTGAAGAAAACGTTGTAGTTACCACTGGAACCATCGGTACTGGCCGAATCACCAATGAAGGAGATTTCAGCTTGGTTAATCGACTCACTGGCATTGACAAAGCCATCGTCGTTGTCGTCGTTCTGGCACGTTCCATCCTCGTCGTAATCGTTCCATTGTCCGAGAAGAACTGCAGAATATGAGTCGCTACCTTTGGTGAAGTCAACGTTGATCGAAGCATAGTCGTTAACGTCAACGATGGACGTTCCATCGACATCAATGCCGTAGAAGGTGTCTGCGTAATATTCGAAGTTCAGCGAAACGAAATCACCCGACATGCTTGTCAAGTCGACACCAGGAATGGTCAAGGTTTCGTTCTCCCACAAGTCGCCGTACCCTTGGGTAGCGGTATCACATGGGTGGCCGAACCAGTAGGCGTTGTTGTTGAAGATGAGGTTGCTGCAAGTCGCCTCGTTGTAGATCGCACCCTGAGGGTTGCCATCATCGCTGTAGACGTATCCGTTGGCGCCACCCTCGAAGGATTCCTTACAGATAACTGCAGGCGCACTGCAAAGAACGTCGGATGGCGTTGCGGAGAACACCGTTGCCTTGATGTCATAGTCAACCATGGTGTTACCCCAGTTGTTTGTGACGACATCAATGTCGAACATGCCTTCTGCATAGAGACCGCCAGGGTTGAAGTAATCGATTCCTTCAACGGCAGGGTCGTAGAGATTGAACGGTTGGATGTAACCAACGATCTCGTCATTGACGCTTTGTTCGTCCCATGCATGGTTGCTTAGGGTTGCTGAAATTCGGTAGATGGTGTCGTTGAGAAGGTTTGCTGTGATCGCTGCTGTCTCTTCTTCACCTGGACCGAGGTTGGTCAATGTGAGTGGTTGCTGGAGCGTTTGTGGGTTCGGGAAATAAGCAGTATTTTGCTTGTAGATGGTGACGTTGTCAATCGCATATCCGTCTCGTCCAGACCATAGGGATTCATTGTCATCAGCGATGGAACCCTCGAATCCAGAGCGGAGTCGGAAGCGAATGTCAACGGTTTCGCCAGCCCATGGGGAAAGGTCGAATTCACCAACCCCTTCCTGGGTAAAGTTGCTCCATCCGTAATAAGTTCCGGAACTGAAGACACCGTAGTAGTAACGTCCTTCTGCAACCCCACCGTATCCGTTGATCTTGAATGCACGGTCGTTGTCGTAGCCACCCCAAATCGATGAGCCAGAGAGACATTCACCAGCAACCTGCGCTGAAGTAGGACAAGCGATGGTCGACCATCCAGTCTCGGCCGATCCGACCTCAATCATGGCAACATCATCCCAAAGTTCGCCAATCAACCACTGGCCTGTCGTCGCATCAACGGAACCAAGGGCACCGTATCCAAGGTGACGGAACAATTCAACGCTGAGGAACGCTCTGTCAGAGCCTGTCAAATCAACGTCTTTGAGTGTGAGAGCATCGTCCCAGTGACGACCATATCCAGACCACTCGTCACCACTGCTGTTGGTTTTGTATTCACCAGCCCACATGAAATCGGTTGGGTTTTGGTAGTTCGCAGAGACGTTTGGTGCGTTGTTTCCATCGCTTCCACCAACAGAGTGGTTGGTTTCGAGAATCCAACTCGAGGATTGGTCGATGTATTCATTGAACGCCCACGTACAACCGCCGCCACATCCAGTGGCGTCAGCTGGCGTATCGAAGTCGTGACTGAAGACAGTAGTGTTTGAGGAGTTGGCCTCATCAACAACCTGCAACACGACATCGAGGTTTGCGTTTTGGGTCAGCGTGTCCATTCCCGTGTTGGTAATGGTCACGTTGATGTCTCGACTTCCTTCTCCAACAATACCAAAGAAGCGATCAACAGGATCGATTTCAATGCCTGTTACAGCGATGTCTTTGCTGTCCATCTCGACAACGGTGAGGTAGTCGTATTGGGCGTCCCAGCCAAGGTTGTCGACCCAGTTTCCAAAGTTGTAGGACGCGTGTCCGACAACGACGTCAGGAGCGGATGTTGATGCACCAGCAAGTTGTCCGACGACCGCAATGTTGGGTCGACGTCCAGCCTCGTAGGAGAGAGGGGTAACGTGTCCACCGGATCCATCAGAAAGTGTCACTTGCACCGTAGTCGGGAAGTTCAACCAGAATGAAGAAGTCGAACCACCAGCGGAGTCAGAGGTGTTTTGTTGGTAGGCAACAGTTGGGTTGACGAAATCAGGTTCACCATCACCGTTAATGTCCGCTACAGTAACGTCATAGGAAATGTATGGGCCGAAATAAGCGAGTGCTGGAGTTGACCATGTTCCAACAGCGGAAGAGGTGGAAAACGTGATGTTTTCGAGATTGCCTTGAGTCATAGCGATGGTATCAACGGTGCCATCAGCATCCATGTCACCGATGTCAAACGCACCGAACGTATTCGCCATGTTGACAACGTTGGAGCCCGCTTGAGTGGACGTCGAGAAGGTGTAGGTTGCTGGGAAGAGGTTTGTTTGACAGTTGAACTCAATGATGGTGACGTTGTCATCGTTTCCTGGGTTTGTGGTCTGACCAGTAGCGTAATCGACACCTTCGCTTCGCAGGAGCCAAATGTCTTCATCGTAACACTGTCCGGTAAGGCCTTGTTGCGCTTCACCCCAGTCTCCGATTTCGAGGCTGCGATAGGAATTGGCGTTCGCTGTACCGAGTGCAGTAATCATTGGAGCGGTGCTTGTACCAATTGGACCCATGTAGGTCACAACACGTTGGTTGGAAAGGTCGTTGAGAAGGTCGAGAATGACGACGTCATCGTCACCATCTTGGTTGATGTCACCGACAGCAAGATCCCATGCCCAGAAGTGAGTGAATCGCTGGCCAATGGTAAATGAATCGCTGTTGCATCCATCGTTTTCAAGGATGGTCAAGTTTCCTGGTTCACCTGCAGGTGCGCCATTGTCATCCGTCTTGAATGGGTTGTTACGCTGGAAAATGGCGATGTCAGGTGCAGTGTCGCCGTTGAACTCTCCGACCTCGAGGAATTGTACGTTGGAGAACTCATCCCACTCAGCGTTTCGAGAGGTGTTCTTGGAGACCCAAACGTCATAGCGCTCTGTGAAGTCACCCGTACCATCGTTCAGAAGAATGGTGATGGTGTGCGTACCATCGGTTGCAACAGCCATGTCGTTGTGACCATCACAATTGAAATCGGCAATTCCGATGTCGATAGGGTCACGGTTTGTGGTATAATTTCGTGCAGCAGAAGCACTCACATTCGTTGCAAATGCTGCAGTTGTCGATAGAACCATTATGAGTACAAGAAATACGCTTCGAAGTTTTGCCCCGATTTTGTTTGTCTCTGTTTGCATCAATATCACTCATCTGAGCCAACCATACTTCCACTATAACCCCTTTGATGTTACGTTTCACCCCGCCGTGGGGTAAATGTGCGATATTGCGCCTGAATTCTAACTCATCCAAGCCATCTTGGCGAAGGACCCCAGCCCGTGGCGTCACCACCATGGATTTTGACAAGTTTTCCAGCTGCAAACAATGACTCGAGCCAGACGCTAAGTTCGACGCCAGTCCGACCGCCCAACTTTGCACTTGCGACCTCTTCAATGGTCTCTGTCGCTAACGCAGTACGACCACCTTCTCGTACAATCAGACGCATAAGTTCCTTCAACCATGCCTCTGCCATTGGATCCACACTCATCTCGCCTTGAATTGGACGTGGCTCTTCGAGTTCAGCAAACGCGTCCATGAGTTCGAAGACATCGTTTTGACTTGGAGGTTTGAGGCCAATTTTTTCAATCTCAATTTCAACGTTCAGTGCTCCGATTGGTCGTCGCACTACAGGTATTCGACTTGGATCGGGCTCAGGACCCATGTCGCTTGGAGGAAGATGGGCGTTCCCTTCACCATCATCTTCCATAACAGAGGGTTGTTTGGAACTCGGTGAGGGGATTCCAATCGGCAACATGGTACCGACTTCGGAGAGACCGAGTTCTTCAACGAGACCTTCAACCCATGCTCGCTTGCCCTCGATGGTGACATTGACATCGGTTTCATCAGAGCGAAATGTGAACCTAACGTCACCCGATGCCATATGACCAACTCCGTTTGGTTCCATTTCAAGATGTCGATTCTGGAACTGAAGCAAGTTGACGAAGAACCGTATGGAGGATTCCTCCGTTGCGGTAGTATTCAACTTCAACTGGTGTATCGAGGCGAACGGAAACTGTGAATTCTTTACTTGAACCATCGGCGTGCGTTGCTGTGACTGTAAGGTCTTGCAAGGGTTGGACATCATCCGTGACAGGAATGGTGAACGATTCCGTTCCATCCAGGCCGAGGGATTCGTGAGATTCGCCCTCCTTGAAGGTCAGTGGTAGAACACCCATTCCGACCAAATTGGATCGATGAATTCTCTCAAACGACGTTGCAAGAACGGCCTTCACTCCGAGAAGATACGTTCCCTTTGCCGCCCAATCTCGTGAGGAACCTGTTCCATATTGCGAACCAGCAAGAACGACCATTGGCCCGTCATTGCTCATGGCCGCATCATAGACCGAAGTGACCTCACCCGTGGCATGATTGAGTGCATAGCCGCCCTCTGTACCCGGTGCTAGTTGATTTCGAATACGGACGTTGGCAAAGGTACCACGCATCATGATCTCATGGTTTCCTCGTCGGCTACCAAACGAGTTGAAATCGCCCTTTTCAACACCACGTTCGACCAACCAAGTACCGGCGGGGCCGCTCGCAGGGAACGAACCTGCAGGCGAAATGTGATCGGTTGTGATTGAGTCTCCGAGTTTGAGCAAGACTTTCGCATCATGGATTGGTTCAATTGGATCGGCCTGTGCAGAGAGATTCTGGAAGAAGGTCGGTAAACGGATGTAAGTTGAATCGTCATCCCAGGGGTAGAGTGGGCTCGGTTCTGATGGGATCGAATCCCAGCGAGGCTCGTTCATTGCGTCAGCATAACGTTGCTTGAACATCTCTGGCGTAATGGCAGAGCGTGCTTCTGCAATTTCATCAGACGAAGGCCAAAGATCTGAGAGCATGACAGGTGTTCCATCTGGAGAAGTTCCAATGGGTTCTTTCGTCAGGTCAATCTCAAGCGTACCTGCTAGAGCATATGCAACGACGAGCGGTGGTGAGGCGAGATAGGATGCCTTGACTTTGCCATGCACTCGACCCTCAAAATTTCGGTTTCCTGAGAGAACGCTACCAACGATGAGATTGGCTTCGTCAATCGCTGCATCCACTTCCTCTGGAAGAGGTCCTGAATTTCCGATGCATGTTGTGCAACCATAGCCGACGACGTTGAATCCGAGCGCATTGAGGTCCTCTTGCAGACCTGTCGCTTCGTAATATTCTGTTACAACTCGACTGCCCGGAGCGAGCGATGTTCGAACCCATGGCTTCACGTTCAAACCAAATGAACGTGCTTTTCGTGCAACGAGTCCTGCAGCAAGCATAACATCTGGATTGGATGTGTTCGTACACGAGGTGATGGCAGCGATGACAACATCACCATGGTTCAAATCGTAGATTTCTCCATCACGCTCGACGATGGCTCCATTGTTCAGTTCAGATGCATCCAATCCATGGCCTTCGAACCCGAGTTCGTTGGTAAGGGACTGGACGAAATGGGATTTCATATCCTTCAAGTCAACACGATCTTGAGGACGCTTCGGGCCTGCAAGGGCAGGTAGAATCGTTCCCAAATCAAGTTCCAAAACATCGGTGTAGGATTTCTCAGCATCGCTTGCATTGTACCAAAGGCCTTGAGCCTTGGAGAAGGCTTCAACACCAGCAAGAGCTTCCTGATCCCGTCCAGTCAATCGAAGGTATTCGATGGTACGTTCGTCAACAGGGAAGAAGCCACAGGTTGCACCATACTCAGGAGCCATGTTAGCAATAGTGGCTCGATCTGCCAGTGAGAGTGCGGCCATTCCTTCGCCAAAGAATTCGACGAATTTTCCAACAACACCATGCTCACGAAGCATCTCAACGATTCGAAGCGTCATGTCGGTTGCAGTTACGCCATCGTTCAGTGCCCCTGTTAAGCGTACACCAACGACATCTGGTGAAAGCATGTAGATCGGCTGACCAAGCATGACCGCTTCAGCCTCAATTCCACCAACACCCCAGCCAAGGACACCAAGACCGTTGACCATGGTTGTGTGAGAATCGGTTCCTACAAGCGTGTCAGCAAGCCAAATGTTGTTTTCTGCACGAGCAACACTGGCAAGGAATTCAAGATTGACTTGGTGAACAATTCCACGTGATGGAGGAACGGCTTGGAAGTTTGCCAAGGATTGTTGACCCCACTTCAAGAAGGTGTAGCGCTCCATGTTTCTGTGGTACTCAATGTCAAGATTCATCTGAAGAGCATCAGGATTTGCTCCCGAGACGTCGACTTGAACCGAGTGATCGATGACCAAATCGACTGGAACTTGTGGGTTCACCTTCTCGGGGTCACCTCCCATTTGAACCATAGCGTCCCGAAGGGCAGCAAGGTCGACAACTGCAGGAACACCAGTGAAATCTTGAAGAATCACTCGAGACGGACGGAATGGAATCTCTCCACGATCGCCGTTCGCTTGCCAGCCTGCGATAGCTTTGACATCCTCTTCTCGAATCAAAAAGCCATCACAGTTACGAAGCGCACCTTCCAACAAAACACGCATCGAATACGGAAGATGCTTGGTTGAAATTCCAGCATCATCAAGGGCCGAAAGGGCGTAATATGTGCCTCCAACCTCAAGTTCTCGCTTTGCCAAAAAGGGGTCCAATTCGCTCATGATTCAAAGGGAATCGCACCCTGTTAATCAACCGAACTGTTCAATTTCCTGTGAGACTTCACCAGAATTTGTACCATGGGTCAATTTCTTCGGAACCGACAAAGTTCGCTGATTCAATTGTTACATCATCTACAGGCGTTGAACCTTGTGAACCACCGACTGCGACTTGACTAATGGCGGTGACATGCTCGCAACCCGAGGTAATCTTTCCGAATACTGTATGTACTCCGTCAAGATGAGAGGGCGTACTGTCTTCTGGAATCAAGAAGAATTGACTTCCTCCTGTGTTGGGTTGGCTCGTTTTTGCCATTGATATCGTACAAGGAAGGTGCAAGTAGCCATTGTCAGCTTCATCAGGGAGTGTCCATTGATTCTGAACGCAGTCTCCAAGTTGAGCAGAACGACCATCTGGGCCGCAGTGACCTGACCAAACAATGGCATGTCCGCCAGTTCCATCGCCATTCGTGAAGTCACCACCTTGAATCATGAAATCATCGATCACTCGGTGGAATTTTGTCCCGTCGTATTTTCCTTGAAGAACAAGTGGTTGGAAGTTCTCGGCGTGCGCAGGAGCATCATTTGCATGGAGTTCGAGCGAAACCTTGCCAGTTTTTGTTGCTCCGTTCTCAGTCCATGAAATGTTGAAATCAACATAATCTGTCGTCGTTGATTCCGAATTGGCGATTGTGATTAATCCCAATACGAGGAGGAATCCTCCGAATATTGCAAATATTCCGGCAGGAGTTGGTCCTCCATTATTGAACATTCGAGGAACGACGGTTTCACTAATTCGCTTGTCTTGCATTTCATTGAGCAACTTGTTGTAGAGGGAACTGGTTTTCTTGTCCTTTGGATTCTTTTTGCTCGCTTCTCGCAAGAACATAGCAGCCTTTCTGTAGTCGGATTTTGAATCGTTGGCTTTTGCGATGTTCCAAGTTGCTTCACCGACCAATCGTGCTGTCATTGGCTCGACGGCTTGAGGGTCTGCAGCACGCAATGCTTGGAGCGCACCCTCGTTCTTTCCTTTCGTGATGTCCATCGCTGCTTTTTCCCAAGCCTCGGTCAATGCATCGTCCGCCATGGTTGCCCAGAGCAGACTTCTATTTTTGACCTTCACGGATGGGGATGATGAGGTTTTCACGGCAACATATTGAAGTGATGAAAGCGATGGGCGTTAAACAAGAGGCCACGACATCCGTCACTACGGCCTAAGGAGACACAACAGATGGACACCATCGTCAACGACTTCACCATCAACATCGCAACCGCTAATGGAACCGGGTCTCAATCGGCCAACCTGATTCTCCTTCAATCCCTGTTCGACATGGGCGTACCAGTATCTGGAAAGAACTTGTTCCCATCGAACATCTCTGGTCTTCCAACGTGGTACATCGTTCGACTCTCTGACGAGGGATATCAAGCGCCGGGTGATCGAACCCACATTCAAGTCCTCGTCAACAAAGCAACGTGGGCAGAAGATCTTGCTGCCCTTGAACCTGGTTCGGTCGTTGTTTGGAACGTGGACTCAAAGATGCCAATGGATCGAGAAGACGTTGTTTCCTACCCAGTTCCGATGACAAAACTTGCTCGAACCCTCAGCCCAAAACTTGCCAAACTTGTCACCAACATCGTTTACGTCGGCGTTTTGGCCGAACTGCTTGGTATTACCGATGAGGCTCTGCACAAGGCTGTTGCAGGTCAATTCAAAGGAAAGGCTTCTGCGATTGAACTCAACACAACTGCCCTCGAATTAGGGCGCAACTATGCGAAAGAACATTTCACCAAGACCGATCCATACGTTGTTGAATCACGAGCGATTGAGCAACAGCGATTCTTCATGGAAGGCAACGAAGCCGTTGCACTCGGTTGCATCTTTGGTGGGGTTCAATTGCTTGCATGGTACCCAATTACACCATCATCGAGCCTCGCTGAAGGCATCATTGGATGGTTGCCACGACTTCGTACCAACGACGAGGGCGAATCCACATGTGCCGTCATTCAAGCAGAGGACGAACTTGCTGCTGCAGGCATGGTTCTCGGAGCTGGATGGGCAGGAGGTCGAGGAATGACTGCAACTTCTGGACCTGGTATCTCCCTTATGCAGGAATTCATCGGTCTTGCCTACTTTGCCGAAATTCCATCCGTCTTCTGGGATGTCAACCGAGTTGGCCCTTCAACAGGTCTTCCAACCCGTACTCAACAATCCGATCTCGCAATGCTTTACGAAGGAAGCCATGGTGACACACAACACATCGTCATCATTCCAGGAACCGTTGAGGAATGTTTCGAATTTGGATGGAAAGCCTTCGACATCTCCGAGCGCTATCAAACACCAGTGTTCGGTCTTTCCGACCTTGACCTGGGAATGAATCGATGGGCGTGCGAAGGATTCACGTATCCAGATACTCCAATGGATCGAGGAAAGACCATTCGAGAGCAAGACGTCTTCGAAGCAATGGAAAACTTCGGACGATATCGTGACGTTGACGGTGATGGCATTCCATACCGAACACTTCCAGGAAGTGGTATGGCTCCTATCCTCTATCGAGGAACTGGCCACAACCCAGACGGTGTTTACTCTGAAAAACCAGACGATTATTTCGCACTTATGAAGCGCTTGAAAGACAAGATCAATGGTGCACGCGACGACCTTCCTGAACCGCTGCTTCGTGAAGAAATTGAAGGCGATGTTGGTGTCATTTACTACGGTAGCATGGAAAACACCATTCAAGAAATCGACGACATCCTTGAAGAAACAGGACTCAAGGTTAGTCAATGCCGTGTTCGTTCGCTCCCACTTCACAGCGAAGTAGAAGCTTTCATTCGACGCCATCGCATGACCATCGTCCTTGAAATCAACCGTGATGGTCAACTCTGGGGAATCCTTCGTCGAGAACTTCCAAACGACATCGTTGGCAATGTTCATTCAGTTGCCTATTCCGATGGTATGCCACCTCGTGCTCGTATTTACGCCGAGAAAATTCTTGAAACCATCAAGGAGGTGAGCCAATGAGCGACAAACCTGCACGAGCGATTAAATTGAATGTTATCAATGAGCCAAAGGACAGCTATACAGGTGGCCCTTCCTCCTTGTGTCCTGGTTGTGGTCACGACCAGATTTCAAACGTCATTATCAACGCCGCTTGGGAGAACGGTATCAAGCCTCATCGAATTGCAAAGATGTCCGGAATCGGCTGTTCATCCAAAACGCCAGCATACTATCTGGGTCAATCGCATGGATTCAACACCGTCCACGGACGAATGCCATCGGTAACCACTGGTGCTTATGCCATCAACAAAGATCTCCTCTACCTCGGTGTCTCCGGCGATGGTGATTCTGCATCGATTGGTATTGGCCAGTTGATTCACGCCATTCGTCGCAATATGGACATGGTCTACATCGTTGAGAACAACGGTGTCTATGGATTGACTAAGGGGCAATACTCCGCTACAGCAGATATTGGTTCCAAGAAAAAGAAAGGAAAGGTTAACGAAACGCAACCCATTGATTTGTGTGCACTCGCTATCAATCTCGGTTGTACATTCGTCGCTCGTTCATTCTCGGGTTCGAAGAAGCAACTTACTTCGCTGTTGAAGGCAGCAATGTCTCACAAAGGATTCGCACTGATTGACGTCATCTCACCCTGTGTTACGTTCAACAACAACGACGAATCGATGCGATCCTACCAATACGTCAAGGACAACGAAATCACGCTCCACATGGCTGACTACATTCCACACTTCGAGCCCATGGCCGAAGTTGAGGTTCCAGAAGGACACTATACCGACATCACGTTGCATGATGGTTCGACCATCCGTCTCGAAACGATTTCCGCCAATCATGACCCAGGCAATTCAATGGCCGCATTGACGGCTCTCCATGAAGCAGAAGTCGAGAAGAAACACGTCACAGGACTGCTCTACTTTGATGCCAGCAAGCCATCCCTGGCAGAAGATCTCGGTCTGGTTGAAACGCCTCTCCTCGATGTGAGCGATGATGAACTTCGACCATCGAAGGACATGCTTGATACCATCAACAAGGAATTCTTGAACCAATGATGCAACAAATCTCCTAAAAGGGAGCAGGAAGAAGTGAGGATTGTGGACGAAAAAATCCTCCTCGGCGTCGTTATCGGTGGCGGTTCACTCCTCTTCTTCCTTATTTTGTTCTTGATCAATCGGTTTCGAAAGCGTGGTGAATTGAAGCAGCAACTCAAACTCAGGAATGCGAGTCGTGCTCCATTGTCGAGTATGCGTTCTCAGCGTAATGACCGAAGAAGCACTCGTCGCCACGTTGTATCACGGGGCTTACAACTCGACCAACTCAACGATTCTGCTCGTGAAGCATACCAACAGCGTCAGCAACGTCGCGTCTCGCAATACTCAGATTTGCAACTCGTCATGGATGAATTGTTTATTCCTGACCGAGATGCTGTCGAGACCGAGGATGGGGAAGATGAGTCTCTCGATGATCGCTCAACATGGATTGCTGAGAATGAGGACAATCTCAATGCGCACGCAGATCTTGTTGCCGAAGAAGAAGTTGGAACAGGCATCTCTGTCCGAATCACGGACGAAGAAGACCGTGAATTGATGAAACGTCTTGATCGTGAAGGTGGAAAATCAGGTGTTGTACAAATCAGCCTTGCATGGGATGATTACAACGACCTCGACATGCACGTGTTCTGTCCCTCCGGTGAACGAATTTATTTCAACAATCGAAAGAGCGAGTGTGGTGGTGAACTCGATGTTGACATGAACGTTCGACCAAAGTCAAAAACACCGATTGAGAACGTTGTTTGGACGGATGCAGCACCTGATGGTGAGTACAAGATTGGCGTTCATTTCTATCGCCATCATCGCAAACGACGAACAAAGAAGACGTGTCAATTTAGATTGCGTGTTGTTACCTACGGCCAAGCAAAGGAGTATTCTGGAGAACTTACTCACGGCGATCCAATGTCGATGATCACCTCATTCATCCTCATCAAGCCAGATGAAGAAGAATGATTTCGTGAGCGGTGGTAGTCCCTCCCGGACATTCAAGGATGCCGAATAGATGCAAGAATCCTTGATGTCCAGGGACTAATCGTTTGAACAGCGTGGACACTAGAGTAGTCCCTCCCGGATTCGAACCGGGGTCGGAGGAACCAGAATCCTCCATGATGGACCGCTACACTAAGGGACTATGCCCCTGCCAATTTGATTCACTTCTTGAAATCGACGGTGGCGGTAATCTCAAACTTCAACG
>Ga0213864_10000680_pt1 | contig 15365 bp, 13 predicted proteins | sample PICome_5_FD_160078 | JGI IMG/M metagenome (GOLD analysis project Ga0213864, IMG submission 160078) | Coastal seawater microbial communities near Pivers Island, North Carolina, United States - PICO247 | ecosystem: Environmental > Aquatic > Marine > Coastal | place: USA: North Carolina... | reverse complement strand
AGCATAACCCGGGGGGCCTTGTGACAAATGTAAGAAATCTTGTTACAAATGTAAAAACTAATGAAACCGTCTAAAATATCCGTCTACGCCGGGAGATGTCTCTCTCCGTCCCCGTACATTGTCCATTCTAACCGCGCTCGGATCAAGCCACACTCAAACCAAATGACCCCTATACTCAGACGGCGTTTCGTATGCCGATCCAGCGTTTGTATTTTGTGCAATTATTGTTGTTCCCAGTGAAACTCCACGGTTTTTGTAATCTTTGCCCACTTGGCTCCCGCAGGCCAACCGTCTGCGTCGCCGTAGTCGTTCTGAGTCACTGTCCACTCTTGAGCGTGCGTCCGCTTCTGCGAAACGCCGAGAACCGGCACTTCTGGGAGAAGAATCAGACTGTCGAGGTTGGCCGTAGTAGGGACGAGCGTCGTGTTGGGCAGGGCCGGAGTCGAGGTTGGCGCAGGGGCAGGAGGTGCGGCTGTACTGGTTTCGTTGACCAGTCCGTTTATGTGAGCAAATTCGGTGTAAACACCGTTGTTGACCGGTCGGGCAGGGGTCGCTTCAGTCGGGGCCGGAGCCGCGGTATCCGAGAGTGAAATTCCCGTGCATGCCGCCTGCTCCGCCGAGAGATCCGTCGGAGCCGCTGCTGCTGCTACTGCAGCTGCAGCTGCAGCCTTGCCCTTGCGGCTTCCCGACTTGGGCTCTTTAGGCTCCTTGCGCTCCTTTTCTAGCTTTGCAGGGGCGGGGTTGACGACGACCCACCGCTTGTCCTTTTTGGACTCTTCACTTGGGGTGATGGAAACGTACTCACGGGATCCTTTGATTTCGGTCAAGTCGTCTGGAAGACGGATCGTCGGTCCTGCCTTCTTGACAAGGGATAGAATTGTTTTGGAGTCGAGCTGGTAGCACGGCGTCGCGTTCTCGTAAAACTCCTTGTAATGCATTGAGTTTGCCTCCCAGTCGACGATGTGGCATGGGAGCAACATGCTTATCTTCTGAACCGCGTTGTCTTGGTTAACAGACGTGATCCAAATAATTCTTTGAAAGATCTCAACCAAAGTATTGCTCTGAATGAGGTCCTTCGTGTTGCTGGGTCTCTTGCCAGCGAGTCCGAAGAAGGTAGACGCTTGCACGTCAATCGGACTCAAGATAGTTCCGTATGCATCCCGGAAGCACGCGTTGACCACGCAATCATGTGGAATCTTGAATACTAACTTTTTCGACGAGCTGCAGTTCGTACGAAGCTCTAGCTGCTTGAGTCCATCGGTGTCCACGTAGAGCGGAATTTCTTGGATTTGTCCATCCTCGTCATCGCCGTCGTCCGCCCCCTTCTCTTCTCCGTTTATGAGGTCATTGTGGCCGTTGCGACGCGCGTTAGCTTCTTCCTCGGTGGCACTGACGACATTATTCTTACGAGGACCGATAGACGCACACACGTCATCGTCGCTTGGATCATCTTCTTCCGAATTGGCGTTGGTGGTTTTCTCCGGGTCAAATGCAATATCTGTATTTGAAGCCGGGGATTCATCCTCGGATTCGCTGTCCGAGATTGCTGTGGGCTTGCGAACCGGCTTGCAGGCCTCCGTGGAGGTCTTATTGTTCTTTTCTGCCCCTGTATTCGGGACAAGATCATCGTCAGAATCTTCGCTTGCTGACGCCATTTTTGGGAACTTATGCACGCTGAGAGACGCCTTCCAGAGGACCGCTTCTTAGCGACTCGGTGCCGGTCGGGCTAGAGCAACTCTCTTGGAAGAGAGAGCCTCTTGTGCTCACTTCCCGGTGTTGCTCTAAATACCAAATGGATCACAAACCAACGCCTCTATTAACTCTATTCAACTTAGTCGCCACGCGCTAACCACGCGACAATTCAAAGCCTCACATTCCCGGCTTCCATTTTGCAACAGTCGTCCTCGAGGTGGTAAAACTCGGTGCTCGTCACAAGGCCGATTGCCAACATAGTGTACGCCGACGCAAACTCGTCGCGGCACCTCCCGGCCACAGCTAGAAACGATGAGCGCTGGCCAGCACTCCAGTTTACCTTCTGGCGAACGACAGGCGGGACAGGGGCTGCCAAACAGTGGGAGACGCGGCTCGTGGCGAAGTGCCAAGCGGGCAAGAAAGCAGACGTTTGAATGCTGCGTGTGTCTCGAGAGCGGGCTTACCGAAAAAGACCTGACTTACCCCTTCGAGTGCACTCATCACTTGTGCGACGACTGCAATCGCTCCTTGCAATCTCGCGGAGACATCAGGTGTCCTCAATGCCGCCGGCTGCGCCAAGGCTATAGCGAGGCGGACATCCAACGGGACGATGGAGGGGCTGCGGCGACCACGGCACCTCCGGGGCTTGTCTTTTTGGCAGACATACTGCAACGACAGGTACCCAGGGGGCAGGTTGACTCGGTTTCGCCGTTCATCGTTTTGAATATACAGGCCATACCAATGCCCTTGTCGGATGATCAGGCCGACAGCCCCCCAGCGGGGGGCGAGCTGCAGAGGCATCTGGACGGCCTCGCAGACAGCCTAACAACAGCCTTCAATCAAGCTGATTCGATCAGTCCAGAAATCTTCAGAGGGCTGGCGAGGAGCCTTGTTGATAGGATGCGCGGTCCCCGTGCGTGATTCCTGTTGAACTGAGCATGTGAGCCCCGTGGTAGAGAGGCTACACCCTCATTTTCGCACACATAAAAGCGTGACCGGCCCCAACCCATCGGATTCGGATGCTCAAAAAGCGGACTGTCTGCGAGCACCCGTCCGACACCGAGCCCTCCTCGGACGGGTCGGACGACGAGGACCTGGGGATCCCCGTGGTCCGCGGCGTGCCCCCGCCGCCGATTGCGGTCGGCGTCAAGACGGGGAGCGCCAAGAAGAGGAAGAAGGAGCAGTACAAGTCGGAGGTGCGGTACAATGACGAGCCAGAATTCCAGCACGGCGACAAGGGCACCCTGGTCGTGCGCGGGGACGAGCTCCCGGGCGTCGAGTGGCGGACCGTCCCGGGGTTTCCTCAGGACCGCGTGCTTGCGTGCAGTGACGGGCGCGTGTGGGCTAAGGACGTGAATGGCATGGAGCGGACGACCCGCGGCAAGTACACTCGCTCTGGCCGTTGGGTCGCCAAGTGGGCCGAGCCGCCCGAGCCGCAGGAAAATCTCCCTGGAGAGATCTGGGTCGAGGCCGTCGGCTTCAAGGGCCGCGCCCAGGTCTCCAACATGGGCCGCGCGTGGCAACTTGCTGCTAGCAGCAAGACCAAGTGGGGCCACAAGTTTACGCCGAAGAGCAACGACAGACAGGCCTACGCGACGCTTGGAGGACAGCAGTTCCACCGCGTCGTCTTTTTCTCGTTTGGCGGGACGCTCAAGCCCGGGGAGACGGTCGACCACATTGACCGCGACCCATCGAACAACAAGCTGGACAACCTGGATGCTATTCCTCGGCGTAAATGAGGCGGCGCGCCAGCTCCGCGTGCTCTTCCCCGGGAAGAGGTTTGCCGGCACCACCATCAGCGCGGTGTGTCTCGGCAAGCGTCGTCACAAAACACACCTCGGGTTCCACTTCCGTTTTGCTTAGAAAAGGTAAGAACGATATCATCCAAGTGAGATGAAAAACCGGTTGCCCGGGGAGTGTGTGGTCATGGGCACAGACGACCTCCTTGCCTGCTGTTGTGGTTGGTTAATCGCAAATAATCTGAAAAACGGGAAGGCGAATAATGCCTATTTTCAGGGGCGCCGCGACGAGGCGCGATACGGACGCCGTGATTACGTCCGATACAACGCCAAATACCGACCATCGGTCGAGGGAGCGGCGGGGCACGGGGCGACACACCAGCCGGCGCCTATGCCGCTTCTTCGCATGAGTCGAGATTAGAGAGGTTAATTTTTTGGGTTGGGACGGTACGGTGCAAGTTGAAAGTGCCCCTTGAAGTCCGCCTGGTAGCTAGAGCTCGTACGCTGCGAAACCTCAATGAGGTTCAGTAGCATTCTGTGGGCTTGTCGGCAGGCCTCTGGTACGGTGTCCGGGAGGAGCGACGGCAAGCTTCCGTCAAACGCCGGGTCGAGTAGTCCGGCCTTTCCCCATTGTTCGACTGAGAGCTGGAGGTCGGCGTGATGAGTCTGCGTCGCCGCAACAGAGTGGGTTGAAGTTGACATGTTTGAGGTCATTGTTCCCATCTCCCCGGTGCGCGCGGTTTGAGTACTGGCCCTCTCGGCCGCCTCGGCAATCTCGAGGTTGCGAGATGCAGTCTCGCGAGCCTCGACGAGGCTTGCGTTGGCCTGGTCGAGCTCGGAGGCGAGCTCGACGAGGCGGGCCGCGTCGACCGAGATGCGCACTTCCTTTTCGACGAGGAGCTTTGCCTTCACGTCGCGATCCTCGCGCTCCTCCCGGAAGCGGGTCTGCAGCTCCTCGACCTGCTTCCGTAGAGCGTCGCGCTCGTGAGAGATCGAGGAGATGTCGTTTTCGCGAGACTCGACCGCGGAAGTCAACTTGTCGATGACTCGATTGCCTTCCGCGTTGCGGTCGTTGGCCTCCCGGAGCTGCACCATCACCTTCTGCACGCGGTCGTCGGTGTCCTTGACCTGCCTGTTCTTCTCCGCCTGGAGCTCCTTCCGGGTCTTCTCCAACGTCGACTCTAGGTCCTTCAGCCTCCCGTTGAGCGACGAAAGCGCCGCATTTGCTGCCTTTTGCTGCTTAGACGCCGCCGATCTCTCAGTCTTCATTTTTGCCTCGTTTTCTCTCAAAATCCACTTGATGTTGCTGAGTTCCGTTGCCTGCTTGCCCGCCTTGTCGATCACCGCCCGCGCCGACTCTTCCGCCAGTCTGGCCTTTTCGGCGTACGCCTCTCGTGTGTTCAGCGTGGCCTTGACGGTGTTGGCTGTTGCGATCTCGGTCTCGTGCTTGAGGTCTTCGAGCTCCTTTGTCAGTCGCTGCTTGGTCTGCTCTAGCTCCTCCTGGACGTTCCGACGCTGGGAGAGCGCACTGTTGAGGGCCTCGCGGAGAATACGAATCTCGTTCGAAGCCTTATTTGACGCCGCGTCGACGCTCTCAAGCCTGTAAGTAGACTCTCCTGTGGAGCTCTGTCCCGCAGACAGCGCGCCAGTGGAAAGATCAAAGTCGTCAGAAGTGGATACGAGTTCCTCGATGCTGACCGCAAACAAGTCTTTCTGAAGTGCCGCAACTTCCAATGCACCCACGGGAAACTCGCCAAACTCGTTGTTGCGCGCTCCGCCTTTTACCCGTTTACAATTGCTCGAAAGAATCCACCTTGAGTCGTCGAGCGACTTTGGGTGCAGCGTGGAAGCACGCCAAAAGTCTGAACCCAACCCTTCTTGCCACGGCAGAACGTATACCATGCAGACACTCAACGAGGAATCCATGTCCGCCGCGGCGACGAGCTCGTCAAAGCACGTGACGAATGCCTGACGCTCTTGCGGATGCCCTGTGTTTGCAATCAAGATACGCAAGAGCTCTGGTGACTGGGAGTAAAGCAGCACGCGCTCCCCCGAGAGAGACGCCAGGAGAAGAAACCTAGGAAGCGTTGTAGGCAGCCCAAACACAGGCTTTGAATCACTTCCACGCAGCCCCGCGATCAGCGTTCTAAACAGAGTTATGGTCTGCAGCTGTGCTGAATGTGTCTCTCCGCTGGCCTTTGCTGCATACGCGGCCAAGTGGTCGACCAGCACGCGCCCCGCACGCGTGCGCTTCAAAACCTCCAAAAATGAATTAGTTTCCATCTTTCACGCCGTTTCGTGAGCCGGTGCCGAACACAAAACCAGATCTTTGCAGATAGGGCTTGCTTAGCTGCGAAATGGTAGAGGTAAGCGGGTTCCACCACCACCACCTACGAGCTCCAAGTGTCATTGGGATGCAGACCGATCGACTTAGGTTTCACTTAGCGATTTCCCCTGCCCCTCCCGCTCCCGTTCATTTTCAAAAGCCCTTACAGACACAGCTGCCTTTCTCTCCGACCGCATGCACGCCTTTCACCCCGATCGGGCGGGTACATGCAATACGGCAGTCTCAAACGTCAAGTCCCACCACGATTGAGCAAACGCCAATCAAGGCGTTTGCATTTACGCTGAAACAAAGATGCGGCACAGAATGTGCACAGAACTGCTCCATCCAAGCACATCAAAGCCACCCCTTTCATCGCCGCCCGGTGGATGTGACTTCAGGGGCGTCCAACCCGGGAAGATCAGAATTGGCAGCTTACAATGGGAAAGGAAGAGAAAGTAACCACGACCAATGGTCTGTTCCTGGAGGTAAGGAGCTCCACGTTTGCTCACGACTCAGAGACCTGACCCATCGCGTCATGTGTTGGGGGTGCTGCACACTAGAATCAAGCAAACACCCTATGTCTTTTCTCGGTGACTTTGGCCACCTCGAGCGCTTTTCGGCTTGGTCGCATCTTATCTTTGGGATCGCATTCTTTACCTATGCAATCGTATGCACGTGTCGTTTCACCGAGGATCGGACCTCGGAAAGCTGGGCCATAGCCGGCGCGTTTTCCACTTCTGCCACTTTTTTCTCGTCAACAATTTACCACGTCACCACTCCAGACGCTGCGATCTCTGTATGGACGCGCCAGCTCGATTTTCTCACTATCTACACCTCGCTGTCAATAAACTCAGTGGCTGATCTCGCTGCGGTCACTCGGGGATTCGTCAACATTCCGGTTGTATCCATCATCGACATACCGCTCGCTGCCAGCTGTCTTGCTATTTTTTTTCTGTATCGACGGAGCTGGCTCACACGTGAAGAGACGTTAATCACCGAGTTTGCAGGGTGCACGCTGGAGACTGGCCTGTTTCGTGTATGGCACGGTGACGGGGAGCACGGGCCGCTGCGGCAGGCGGGAAGCCTCGCCATCGCCATCTTTGTGTTCAGCGCGACGCCGGCAATTTTGTCGCAGCTCGATGGAGATCACGCGGGGATCATTCTAGCTTTGCAAATTTCCGCCTTTTCGATCGTGCTGTTCGGCATGGTCCTAGACAGCGTCTTGGTGTGGCCAGACCGGTCGCTCGCGCGCGGCGCCAAAATTCCTTGTGTTTCTTTCAAGTACTGCGGTTGTGGAATCTCCTCTCACGGTATATGGCATGTTCTGGCCGGTGTTGCGGCAGTCATGGCGGTGGTCGCGCGGGAGTATGCATTAGCAGTAGCATAGGGGACATTAAATGAAAACAGAGTCTATCAAAAAAGCCCATGCCGCTGCGCCCTCTCGACGAGGTAGCAAACCCGGTCCGCGGCACCGACCGTCTGACGCACCTGCTTGCGATGAAGGCAAACCACTCCTACAATCTGGCGGATCACAAGATGTGTTCTCAAGAGCACGTCTTCAAAGTAGCTCGTGACCGAGCGTCGCGGGAGGGGAACCCCTTTCAGTCGTTCTGGGTTCACGTGGTGATGTACGCCATGGAGCTCATAGCTGGTGAGCTCGGAAAGAATGAGAGCTGCCGCATGGAGCTTGAGAAGATCATTGTTCTCGCCAACAAGATGGTTGGCTCCGCGGGATTCTCGATGGCAGCTACCATTAGAAACAGCCCGGGAGATTTTTTGTGATAGAAGTTTATAACGATTAAACTAATCAATAAAAACCAAGTCTGGGTTTGCTCTTGAAAACCCCCGCGCGTTTCTCTCCTCCAACGTCGTGGCCCCGGTGAAAACAACGTCGTCGTCGTCCGGGGCCGGGGCTGTCTGCCTCGGACACTGTGGAACACGATGGTAGGCGTCGTCGACAACGGACTTCCGCTTCTTCAAAGCGGACGAAGCTAGCACCCAGCGCGCAAACACCTCTTGCTGACCAGGGAGCTTCGAGAAGCCAAGCATCACTTCAATGTTCTTCCACTGCTCAACCACGCAGTCGACCCCCGGTTCCACTTTGCCCCCAACTGTTGCCACGAGCAGCTTAGGACAGCGGGGCTCGTGTGGGTACTTGGAGCCAACAAAGATTCGCAGCATGCTCGTGTCGTGAGGACAAGGCCCAAGATCGAGACGCTCCCGGTCATCATGACAAAGCGGGAGGTTGAAGTAGAGGACGACATCCTTTTCTTTCTTGACTGGCGTGCTGAACGAGATCTTGATCTGGCGATACAGCATGGGTTTCTAGGCGTCTTTGAAGCACACTGGAGGGAAAGGGGAGGATGCACCGGGTTATGGCGCCCCGGGGCAACACGCCGAACGCGAAAGCGTCCCGGGGTTGCCCCGGTGCCGTGTCAGGCAAACTGCGAAACGTTCATGTAGCGGGGCATCGCACAGGTGCAGTCTTAAGTTTCAACTCGACCAAAAACTACTTTCTAGACAGGCACGTTTCCAGGTCCATTCCGATATCGTTTGCTGTGGCCACGGCAATTATTTGGCACACCGCGTGCTCTATTGTCCCGGGACCGCGACTTTAGGATCGCACAACGACATCTCCCTCTCTCGCGAGAGCGTTCACGCTCTCTTCTTGGCCCTCTTCTTGAGAGGCTGAGCGGTTTTACCGTCCCAATCCTCATCATCGTCGTCGTCCTCCTCGCCGTCTTCCTCCTCCTCGCCAGCGTCCGACGTCTCCGGGGTGTTGTTCAACAGGGGCTTGACCGCGAAGAGCAGCGTGTTCGAAATCAGGCTCTTCTCCGTCTCCTCCGGAGTCGAGCCTCCGAACTTGGACTTGACCCACGCCTCCGCCTTGGAGCGCTCCTTGAGAAGCTCTGGATCGTTCTTGACGGCCTCCGTGACGCCCTCAGCGACCACGTAAAATGCCAGCCCGGGGTACTCATCGACCAGCTTGGAGATCTTGCGCGTCTTCTCAGAGGCAGAAAAGACACCCGTCGAGTCGAGCGTCGGCGGCTTCACGGTACTGGATCCCGGCGGGGCAATCTTGTCGTTGTCAGCCGGTTCATACTCGGAAATTGTGTTCTCCCCAGCGCAGTACTCGGTTTGAACGAACTCGACGCTCACGGGAAGGGAGGCGTTCATGAGAGCGCCGCGGAGGTCAAAGTCAAAGATGTTGGCCCAGTTGCTGCCGCCAGACTTGTCCGAGAAGATGGCGTCGTCGCCCGACCGCGGGTAGAGCTCGGTCGAGATCGTCATCGGGGCGTAGGGGATCAGCTCCTTAGAAGCTAACGCAGTCTTCTTTAAAGAGCTAGTACCCAGCACGGGCGCAAAGTTCTTCAGAGAATACTTGATGGCGCACGTCGGGAACGCATCGGGGTTGATATTGTAAAACGCCGGTTGTCCCGCTCCGTTGGCGATGAGCGCGCGGTTTCCTGAGAGGGAGAGCGCAAAGGTCGGGTAGATGGTCAGTACGCCGGTTCCTTTGCCGTCCTGCACTTCCACTGAGATCGACGAGATGCGGGCCCTCGTGTAGATGGGAGCCTCAGAGAGCGTCGTCGGGGTCTCCATGATGGGCGCGAGGACGTTCGGGGTGTGACCGGGGAAGATGAGCGGGAGCTCGACCGGAGAGCCGAGAAGCATGGAGAGTGGGGCGGTGATAGGAGCTGCCTGGAGGCTGTCGGCCATGGCGAGCAACGCGGTGCGGCTCTCCTGCCGGCAGACCGGAGCGGCGTAGGCCTCGCCCTCGCCGGCCACGACGCCCTCAAGACGCGCGGCCAAGAACCGCAGCCCGTCAGCGGCTTGCTGACGGAGGTCGCGTTGCGCAATCGCGAGGTCGCTGGCGAGCAGCGGCGCGGTCTCGCCAATCTTCTCGATGCCGCCGAGCGAGCCAACGACTGCGATCGCCGTGTAGAGCTCGATGTTCTGGTTCTCGAGTGCGTTCTTAAGAATCTTCGCAGCGCTGGTCGCGTTGTTAGGCTTGGCGATCACGTCGACGCGCTTGACGCGGGCGCGCGGCGGCGGCTCGACGCCGGTCACCTTGTCGGGCTTGGCGTGTTCGAAACTGAGCCCTGTGAGCTTGACGCGCGTGCCGGGGACGATGTTGACCGCGTTCATGTCCGCGCCGTCCTTGGCATTCTTAAAGTAGCCAACACTGAGGATCGGAGTGGCGAGCAGCGGCGCCGCGCCAAAGGCGACCCCAGGCTCGGCGATGACACGGGGCATCGCGAGAATCTTGCCAGTGTTGTTGGGAACTTGGCGAGTCGGTACGACGAGCGGGCCTGCGATCTCGGTGTCAACGCAGTCGACGGGCATCGTTTCCGTCCCGCCGCCGTTCTTGTCAACTCGCACCGCTGCAACTAGAAGGCGGAGAATTGAGTTGCCCGCAGCTGTCCCGTCCTGTGCTGCGATCACTACGGCGTCGACGCCGAGACCCGGCTGGGCGGTCGTTGAGAGGTTGATTGTCGTCGCCTTAGGCGGGGCGAGCTGCGAGGAGTTGGCCTTGAGCTTGTTGGTAAGTGCTTGGATGGACTCGAGGCTTCCCAGAGGCGCGTCGGCGCCGGGCTCAAAAAGGGTGAAAGGCATTTATGTTAATGAGAGGGGGTCGGTGCCGAGCACGATCAAAGGTGGCTCGTGAGCGAGCTGCCCTTTCTTCTGCTGGGGTTCGACGAGGGCGGTCTGGCCAGGGTATAATCGCGGGGTCGAAAGTTACTGCTTGCAGCGACAGCATCTTCTCGTTGGCCGATGAGCTCTTAGATCATACAACATTCGTGGGCGCGAGGCGCATTCGCTCTGGGGAGGTGGATATTTTGGGAAGTTTTGGCGTTTCTTACATTTGTTACAAACATTTTTACATTTGTCACAGGGCCCCCTGGGTTATGCTAGCCCATTTTTTGACGAATCCGGCCAACGAGCGCAGTTTGCTTCGTCAATCCCCCAAAATCATTTACACCATTCGTGAACCTGTCAGCTGTGATCTGTTTTAGTCTAACATCGAGCCTGCATCGCCATGATGTTGAACTGTCCGGAGTGCCATGGCACTCCGGACAGATCAACGTTTCATACCTCATAGCTCAGCTGTGCCGGTCATGCATTGTCGCATTGCGCTATGCGACATTGAAGTGTCCGGAGTGCCATGATACTCCGGAAAATTCAACTACAGTTCAGACACGCTTCATGAAGCCGGTGAAAAGTGACCGGCATTCCTCTAAGGCCTTAGCCGCTACCCCGGGACGCTTTTCGAAAACGTAGGTGACGTTCATCTGGGAGAAGGTCCTTTGGCCAATCGACGCCACTTGCGGGTAACCAACGCACGCACGCAGAAGGTTTTGCAACACCGCGCTCGTCACAGCCGGCACCAATGACGCCTCTCGAAAAGCAGGTTTGGATTCACGACGGGTCAGACTCCGAGGAAGACGGGGAGCTTATTACAGCCACCACCAAAGGACAAATGCTACCTCTTAAAAAAAGGCCTCGCACTCCGCTCTCGGATTCTGAGTTGTCGTCGTGCCGCACGCCTTCCCCGCCACTCCCGGTGATTGCACCACACAACAATACCTACAAGCGTTCGCGACTTTCAAAAAACTGTTTCGAAGCCAAGATTCGTGACTTTGTCAACACGCACGGACATCTTCCTCGTTGCCGTATCAAGAATGGCAGTGCCCCATTTCTCGCCAATGAGAGAGTGATTGGATTTGCATTGGCGCAGATGAGAAGTGGAGACGGTTGGACGCTTCCTCCTTGGTGGCCTTCGGGTCCGAATGACGACAGGTGGGACAGTTTTGTAGACTTTCTCGATAATGCTCCAACAAAACAGCAGCTCGACAGCCAGCAGGCTGTTTTAAAAAATATATACGATTGGTGCGACGCTGCGGTCCTCATCGGTTGCGTTCCCTCAACTGCCATCCCCCGCGATCTGGATGCAAACGATACCGAAAAGCTAGCAGCTTGGGCGCGGGCGTCTCGCGCTCAGCGTCTTGTTTCTAACATCTTCGGAGGGCAGTTTTACCACAGCCTTATGGCTCCTGCTATGGACTACGCAACATCTACACTAGGAACATCGCAACCGAATCTCGTAGAGTTTCTCAGAGAGCGCCTACAGCGCTCTCTGCTGCTCCGCGCAGACAGAGTGGCACGGAGGCGAACGTCGCGCGTAGCTCGCAACGAAAAGATTCGCGAAATAAAGCTGGAGAAGAGTCAGGCGGAATCCATTGCACCTGGTTACAGCTAAGTGGCAGAGAGAAATGTGCAGTGCGCAGTTATACTATACTGGTGGGCTAGAAGGTGGCTGATACATTTCTAATGTATCTGTTTCGTTGAACCACCAAACCAAAACTGGGACTATAGCAATCGTTAACGCCATCCCGAGTAAAAGTAAGCACCAACGCCAGCATTTTATACGTCTCTTTTTCCACCAGTCCATTGGACTTAGAGTGATGACCCACAAGTCAGTTCCAGTTCCCTCTTGATTTCTAGTTTGCAACCTTGCCGGTGTGTGTATCTGAGTGTGGCTCTGAGCCTGTCCCAAAGCGACGAGTGGGAGCATTCCGACTACCCTCCCCGCTTTTCCTCGGGCGTCTAGTCGAATATCTCACTTCTTCAGATTAACGCACCGTAAGCAGTTCAGTCGTTCACGAACATCCGGGGCGAGCTGGCAGGTTATACACCGTCGCCTGTGGCATCGATCACAAAACGATGCCGTTCCACTGAACCCAAACGCCTCGTGTGGTGTAATTATATTTGAGCAATCGGCGCAAGAAATCTTAGAGTATTTTCCATAGATGCACGCCACGAGCCCGTAGGAATCCGTTGCGTGTGTAGGGCCGTGGGAGAGCAGCTGTACTAGCTCATGTTGTGCAACTGTGATTGCGTCCTGGTTGATCGAATACCGCCAGGCAGGGTCGTCAGGGTTTGCGCCAAAAACGCGATGTTTCATACACCTTTCGCTCCCCTGCTTCGCGGACTTGAATTTTAGATTTGGGTTCGAGTCGTTCGGTGTGCTCATCTGTACTCCCTGCCAGAGGCCAGTTTGCAACCACTCTTCTACGTCATGAAGTGTCTTTAAGAGAGCGCTTTGTCTTTCAGTACGCTGCGTTAGTCTTGGGCCTGTGAAGGGGGTTTTTTCAGGAATCGCACCTAGCCTGTGGGCACGTTCCTGTCTAGCACTCGCCGCTGCGTCGAGGTTGCGCGACGAAAAGCCAAACTCCCCGTAGACGGAAGGTGTTACAGGCCCTGCAACGTCAAAGCAGAGAGATATACCCGTTCGGAGAAGCGCTTCCAGGCCCTCCATAAACAATTGCTCTTCAATAAAGACATTGCGACGGTCCCTCTTTTTGCACCCTTGCTTCTTTCGATTAAGCCTCTCTGTGATCGTTCGGCATGCCATCCTGGCAGCTTCATCCACCGCGTACAGCGTGTGTTTCTCTGCCGTCTCGTCGGCCTCCACTGCCTCTACAACTGGCTTTTCGGTTTGCTCAAAACAGGCTGCAATCTCCGCGCAAGCAAATCTATCTGCGACTGTCCCTGGCCACAGGTCAAAGCGATGGGGGTACGCTGCAATCCGCGTCACAACCGCGAGTAACAGAGGCATCTGGTATGGACGTACAAAGCAGTCTGGGAGTCCACCAATTGAAGTATCCGCGGCCATCAGGTCTATTATACCCGCACTGCTAAGCTGGTCACACGACATACGGGCGGCGGCGAGTCCGTCTCCACACAGCTCGCCTCGACCTGCGTTGGTAAGCTCCACGCCAAACTGTTTTATTGTCTTAAAGAAACCGGCGGTCCATGCCTCGACGTTTGTTTCCTCGACGGAGTGACGAAGACGATCTTCAACTTTTATACCTGTCAAGATACGAGCAACTGGAATGTCGTGCTGACCAGCAACAACCCTCTCGATCAAAGCGTTCTTGTGCAGCCCCTGGAGAGACGAATTGTAAACCGTCAGAGATGAGCAGGTGATTAGGTGATGTCCTTCAGACGACGAGGCGACGTGCTCCATGAGACTCGTATCGGTGTTAGTGCAGTGATGTTCCCAAACAAGCAGGCCGGTGAGAGGCACCCCGGCTGGGCCGAAGGTGTTGCGAGGAAGGGTTTCAGAAAACGGGGTTTCGTTTGAGTTGTACTCGGAAAGCGTCGGAAGGACGTTGTCGATCAAGAAGATGCGGAAAATGGACACTTTGGAACGCCTGGTGAAGGAACAGACGAGCAAGATTGAGATGACACGGACCTCTTTTGGAAGCAAAGAGAGACCCATACGACCACGAGGAGAGCTTCGAATGTAAACAATCACGTCTCCAAACTGCCTACCGGAGCCCCAGTTGTCATTCTCCGTGACCGTCATAGGCGCAGAGATCATTGTTGCGGTATAGTTTTGCACGCTGAAAGGAGCAAATATGTAGTCACAGAGCTCGATTCCAGACTCCATTCCCATGGTTTCGTTTTCGTAGTCAGCAAGTGTATCGAAGAAGTGATTGGTGCCGGTCATCGTTGCGAGACGTCGGTTCTCGTACGGAGGCAGTGAAACGATTGCCTAGCGTTGGGCCGTTTTCCCAGACCTCCTCATTGGGCTTTGGTGGATCCCCAGCAGTTCCGCTAAGAGTAGCGCTCCCAGTAACACTCAGACCATATGACCAAACGAAGCTCGGCACCGAGCGCCGAAAAAGTCAAGAAGTCTGCTACCAAGGCCACCATGGGCAAAGAGAAGAAAAAGTCGATGCCGATGTCAACTCGCTGTGAGCTGACCTTTCCGCCCAGTCGCGTGCTGACAATTCTGAAAACGGGTCGTTTGCAGCGAGTCAGCAGCACTTCGGCCGTGTTTGCTACTGCGTCCATGGAGTCCCTGGTATCCGCACTTCTGGACGCTTGCAAGACGCATCTTGGCAACAGCGACGAGGAGAAGAAAAAGCGCTTGACCTTAGGAGCGCTCGCCGAGACTATTCAGGGGAACAAGAGCCTTGCGAGTCTGCTTGCTGGGCATAGTCTGATAAACAACGAACTTCTAGGCTCCGCAACCGAAGTCGTCCTTTCCAAGGACGGAAAGAAAAAGCGTCGGATTGCGCTACAGGAGGCAAAGGCCGAACGCGAGGCGAAAAAAGCGGCTGCCGCAGCGGAGTGAAGAATGCGATCTGAAAGATTTGGGTGGTAAAAAGAGTGTGAGGAACAATTGGCAGCAAGAAAATGCCAAAAACCTTGTTAATGGTGCAAAACAATGAAGCGTGTCACGCTTAGCCGCTATGTTTTCTTGAAATGTCCCTTGTGCCCAGGCACTCCGAACGTTGCGCGTTCTAGCACGAACACATGCATTGTGAACCGTCGAAGAGTGACGTATCACAGATCGCGCAGCGACCGACACCGTTTTCCCCTAGATTCCATTCTTCCTCTCCGTTTAAGAACGCATCGACATACTCGTCCGTGTCTAGCCGTTCCATATCGTGGGCAATGTTCAGTAATTTTACAATCTCGCCCTTAATCTTCAGGAGCTTTCCAGTTTCCTCGCAATTCGCCAAGAGGACGGACTTGTGCTTGTGCTCGTGGCCATCGACCACGTCCATCGCCTCGTTTAAAATCTTATGGAG
>Ga0213864_10000678_pt1 | contig 15379 bp, 7 predicted proteins | sample PICome_5_FD_160078 | JGI IMG/M metagenome (GOLD analysis project Ga0213864, IMG submission 160078) | Coastal seawater microbial communities near Pivers Island, North Carolina, United States - PICO247 | ecosystem: Environmental > Aquatic > Marine > Coastal | place: USA: North Carolina | collected... | reverse complement strand
CAAAATCCAAAGTCCAACTCCAAAAATTGTCGGCGACAGGGGTTACAGTTGTCAAGAAATCCCCAGATACAACATGCGTCGTCTGAGAGGTTGAACTGACATCCCATAATTTCCAGGACGCACTTTTCATTTCAATATTTGAATATCCAGATACATTGATCGAGGACTCATCAATATGCAGGCCATGGCGTTGGTCAAAGGTGATTGTAGGGGTCTGTGCTCCCTCGGTAGTGGGAATATACAACTGTGCAATAAGAATGAGCACAAGTATACATTGTTTCCTTACCATTTAGACACTGTTCCATCATCACTCAAATGGATCGCAAAGTTCACCTTGACCAGGGAATGAAACAGGATTTCTTGGATTTGTATCCCATTTGTATTCGCAATAGTTCACGTGACCGTCACCATCTGTGTCAACCATTCGATCTGCTCCATCATACGGGTCAAATTGGAAATGATATTCCCATCCAGTAGCCATACCATCATTATCGTGGTCTTGATAGTAGACTTCAGGCCCATCATTCCAATCATCACCATCTGTGTCATTGCGGACAGGATTTGTGCCGTTTTGCATCTCTTCAAAGTTCGTGTAATTTTCAAGATTATCATAGAATCGTTGACCATCAGGTGTGTCCGGGTCGATGTTACACTCTGAATTAGACGTGTCATTGTATCCAGGACAGTATTTCTTGACAAGACCAGTGCGATTAAGCCCATCTCGGTCAGGGTCTTCTTCCCCATCATCTATACCATCAAGGTCGCTATCTTGCATTGCTGGGTCCATAACACCTCTTGCACCGTTTGCGCTCAATGTTTGATTATCAACAAGTCCTAAGTCAAAAGCAAGCTCTGAGTATGAAACCTCCCATCCGTCAGGTAAATTGTCACCATCTGTGTCATCGTCAACTGGGTTAGTATTCCATCGATCTGGTGCCTCTGCACTGTTGAGCAGAGTGTCGTTGTCAATATCAAACACATCATCGGACAATGAGCCGAGAGATGGATCGAGTGCCCAACGACCGTTGCAACCATCACATTTCTGGTTGCTGGGCATGGAAAATCCAGTTAAGTTCATTTCGCTCACTTGGAACTTCGGTTCTAAAACGAATCCTCCCAACCAATTTTGCCAGACATATCCGCCAGGTTCCATTGTACATGATGATGTTTGAGATGCTTCACAACCTGGACGTAGCCATGTTGATGTTGCAACCCATAAACTGTGTGAATTGGTATTGTCTTCAGCAGACTTTACTTGCATCTCCCAACCGTCAAGCATTCCATCAGCGTCTGTGTCATTGATGAGCGGATTTGTTGGATTTTGGAATGGCCTAGGCACATAAAGTACTTCTTGACCATCAACAAGTCCATCATCATCTGTATCAGATTTGTTGGCATGGGTGAGGAAATTGTCTTCCCCTGCAATGACTTCTTCACCGTCTTCGAGACCATCATTGTCTGTATCGAACATACATGGACTTGTGGAATAAGCTACCCCTTCCCATTGGAAGTTGTCACCTGCTTCTTGCAAATCTGTCAATCCATCCGAGTCAGTATCAGGATTTGATGCGTTGGAACCTCCATCGCAAGTTGAAGAAAATTCTTCATAATCTGAAAGACCGTCCATGTCGGTGTCGTATAGGCCTGGATCGGAGGTGACCCACGTTTCTTGGACACCACGGTTAATCACAAGAATCTCCCATCCAAGTACTTCAATACCGTCGATGAGTCCGTCACCATCGGTGTCGGCTACAAGAGGATTTGTACTTCGGCCATCGAGAATTCCGTCGCCATCACGGTCTCGGGCTTGATATTCCATGAGGTTTGTAAATCGTTCATGCTCTTCAACAACCGTTAGCCATGTAAACAAACGGGAATCAACAGTGTCACCGTTCATGACGTTAATGTCATACACATATCCGTCGACAGGAGAGAGGAGTGGGATAATTTGTTGGTTACCTCCGCCAAGCGTAATTCGAGCCCGTGCCACTGTTTGATTTGCAATGACCTCTTGGCCGAGAGTTACATCGACGCTGTACACAACAGCTGTTAATTCAAGAGAATCATATCGTACAGCGCCGTCACCATCAGTGTCCCAACCATCCATATCGGGATCTTTGTCGAAATTGCTGCTATCACGAGGATGTAGTCCGTTCGATGCTTCCCATTGGTCTGGCATGTCATCTTGGTCAGTATCGAGTCTCCATGGCGAAGTGAAATTGTCCTCACCGAAGATTTGAGCAACCATGTATTCTTCTACATTGTTCAATCCATCCTCGTCCCAATCATTGTAGCCGTCAGAAGCATTGGCTGGGTCGAGGGTTTTTGATGAGTCTTGATTTGGAGCAAGGTTTGATTTTGAGTAGCAAAATTCGAATCCATCAGGCATACCATCGCCATCAGTGTCCCAGTCGGATGGACCGTTGAGTTTGCCATCACCATCCATGTCTTCTCTGAACCAAGATGTTTCATAACCGTAGAATGGACCAGTATCTTGGATAAATTCAACTAGACCTCGATTACATTGTTCACCAAGTCCTTTCTTGAGCATGATGGTTGAGTTAGCGACTTCAACGATATCATCGATAAGATCCATGTCTGAATCACGAGCAGTTGGGTTTGTCCCGTACATCTCTTCTTCAAAATTTGCTAATCCATCATTATCAGTGTCTAGAACCATATCACATGAATGTCGGTCATTTGAAGCCAAATCCATCCACGAAATTTGACCATCTTCGCCGTCGTATTTTTGCATCAGGGCTTCCCGCATAGCTGAGTCGAGAAGGATGCAGTCCCAATTGCCGTTAAGTGGGTTGAACAACGTTATGTCCCCACCGGGAGTTTGAACAACCATCGTGTATTGAGATTCCCAGTTATCGTTTAGGCCATCGTTATCTGTGTCTGCACGCTGTGGGTCAGTTCCCAATTCTTCCTCGATTTTGTTTGTGAGACCGTCTCGGTCAGGGTCACCATTTGGCCCTTGATTAGGGTCGGGCCATGAATCAGTTTCGTTCTCCACCTTTGCGTCTTCAGTGTCTGTTTCGCTACCGGGATCATTTTCCAAATCCTGCGATTCACCGTTGTCCAGAGGATTGAGTCCATGGGCAACTTCCCAACCATCACTCATGCCGTCGCCATCAGTATCGGGGTCTTGTGGGTTGGTTCCGTATTGTGTTTCTTCGAGTTTGTCGGAAAGGCCATCGCCATCGGTGTCAGGTGAGTCATCGTAGTCTTGACCTTCCCCCTGAATATTTTCTTCAAGTGCACTCTCAAAACCTCCTATTCCTTCATTGGTTTGATAGAATCCTGAAACACCCACAAACAGTGAGCCAAAAATCAATGTTGAAACTATTGAGATATACGCCATTTGATTAGGACTTAAACTCATAGACATACCCCGCACATCTGTGCAAACTCTCCGACGAATCATATCGGTTATAGACCTTCACCCCTGCTGAGCATGATTTCGTAATCAAAAAATTTGATTTCATATCATACAATTGGATAAAAATCGACTGAAATTTCATTTTTTCCAACCTTTACTCGACATTTTGAGGATTCACCGATTGCCTTATCCCATTTTGACCAAATTTTCCCAATGAGGTAAGGGGCATTGAAGCCCCTCATAGTCATGGAAACCGATTTTGTTTGTAATTCAAAATGTTGGATTTCAACGACACCAAAGCCCCTGATTGATGTTGTCAAAGTCAATATGTTCTTCCAATCATATTCAGATTGAACAAAACACGGAACATTTGATTCAAACTCTGTTATTGCACTGGACAAGAGTGCTGTTCGAAAAACATGAATTTGTAGGTTCTGGATTCCTTGAATATCAAGGAGTTCATTTCTTCTATGTTTAGACGAAAAATTCACCGATAAAAGAGAATGATAAAACTGTCGAAATGACTCAACCGGAATGAAAAAAGTTCTTTGGTCATCAACATACCATCCGACATTTCGTTGGTCGATTTCAAAACCTAATTCTTCATATTCAATTGGCTGTATATCAAATTCCCAATCAAATCGTTGAACTGGTGGAATTGGAATCATTTGACGGCCTGACGGTTCTGTGGATATCCGAATAATATGTTCTCGTTCTTGGAAATGTTCAATGTTCATTCGCCGTCCTTTCAAAAATTCCACAATGGCCAACGAAAAACCCGTTGTTAATTCTGAATTTACGCTCGACATAATTGTCATGTTCCTCAGAGAAAAATTGCCCCAGCCTAACGCCTGCCATTGAGCATTTATCTGTGAAGAAAATTTCTTTTTGCCAAAAAATGTATTTGGCTTTTTGATTCCAAGGTATTTCAGATGTTCGTATGAATCAGTAGCTGCATAAAGCAATTTTCGATGTAGGGGTATTTCTGCAAATGAATCAAGGTGATGGAACCATGATTGAAATTCAATCATCCCGAAGAGAAAAAGAGGGCTTCCATCCAAAAATGCAATCGTTCCTTGGTTTGTTGATCGAATACGTTCTTGGACATTCAATCCAATCACTCTTATTCTGGGTAACCTGAAATTTCGTTTTCATTGAAACAATATCGAACTATTTGATGATCAGATTTGAGTTGATGAACACTTTCACGAACAGATCTTGGATCTTCTTTGTCAATCAAAACTCGTCGGAAGATCTTTGCGATTTCAGCCATCTCAGTTGTACCCATTCCGACACGAGTCAATTCTTGCACCCCTAATCGAAGCCCGGAAGGAGATAAAGCCTTTGTATCACCAGGGAGCATATTCATGTTTGTGATGACGCCTGCATCCTCAAGTACTTTTGCTGCACGAGCGCCTGCACCTGAATCAAGTTCACCGTGTCTTGTAACAATTTGATGTGAGGATGTAAAACCTCTTGATTCTGCAAGAACATCAAAGCCTTCTGATGAAAGTGCGGCTCCCAACGCTCTTGCATTTTGAACTGTATCACGTGCATATGCTTCTCCGTATTCTTTGAATTCAGCTAAGGCTACAACTTTTCCTGCAACATGATGGAGGTGGTAAGAGGAGCAAACCCCCGGGAACATTGCATTATTCAATTTCCGTTGAAACGACTCATCTTCTAAAGATGAAAGAAGAAACCCACCTTGAGGTCCAGGGAAAGTTTTGTGGCTCGAACCAGTCATCACATCAGCACCTTCACGTAATGGATCTTGAAACTGTCCTCCAGCAATCAAGCCAAGAACATGTGCTCCATCGTACATCACACGAGCACCGCATTCTTTTGCAGCATCTGCCATTTCTTTCATTGGTGTTGGAAACAAAAATACGGATTGCCCAAAAAGTGCGCAATCGGGTTCAACTTCTCGAATCATTTTGCAAGATGCATCGACATCAGGTTCCATTCGTTCTTCATCCCAAGGATATGTTGTTAGATTCAAATCTCTTAATCCCACTGCACCCATTCGTGCATGAGAGATATGACCTCCATCTGCAGTTGATACTGCAGTTATCTTTCCACCAGATGGTGCAAGTGCTTTCAATGCCCCAATGTTACTCACTGTTCCAGATGTCGATTGAATGTTCGCAAAAGGGGCTTTGAAGATCTCCTTTGCAAGGCCAATACCGATTGACTCAATCGTATCGAAATCGTCGCATCCTTGGTAATATCTTTTGCCGGGCAATCCTTCTGCATACCGACCATGCAAATCACTATTCACAACTTCAGCAACACGAGGCGAGATGATATTTTCAGATGCAATCATTGGAAGACCGTGACGATAATGTGAACCACTATCCTTTGTTGCTTGGAGAACTTTTTCTGCATACGATAGTGCGTCTTCATGCGGAATCCATGCATCTTTTGTTTGAGCCATGAACATTGAGGCAAAAGTAGGTTCATGAATTGATTGCTCAAAGAAAATGGTCAATCAGTAAGTCTCTGTACATTGCGTTCGCTACGAATTGTGTTTCTTGGTATGAATCGCTCTTTGACATCGACCTTTCCACTCTTTGCGAGGGAATTAAGGCTTGCAGGTAATTTTCTTTGCATATACTGTGGTCGTCCTCTATATGCTACGTTTCCGATGTTTCGCTGAAGCACTGTTGAATCTTCTTCATTTTCTCGTGGTCGCTTTAGCCACCAAGCCTTACCCAATATTTTGAATCGAGGATCTCTTGCATTTACCATTTTCAATGCACGTTTTTTCAGCCTTGAACGAACAACTTTGTCACTATCGGTGGAAGTTCGATGAATCATCCACGCAGGAAATCCGATATCGAGGACGACACCATTTACGGTGACAAGGATACCAGAAAGGAGAAGATGAGTTCCGATGGGAATATTTTCTTCTTGCGGCTTTACTTTGTATCGCTTCATACGTTTTGCGTATTTGATCATGAGAGCTTGGTCACGATGTTGAATCAAATGTTCTTGTTGGGACTTAAACCGTCGATAGAAAAGATAAGAACTCAAACCTATCAAAAATGCAACGGCACCTTCTGTCTCTGAGGTGAGGCCAGAATAGAATATCGATGCACCAATTAACGATGGGAGGAGGATAACATAAACAAAGAGGTAGGATAAAACGCTCCTCGAATATCTCGAAGGCATTCCTTGTCGGACAGCTTCATGTGAAGCAATGAGCACGTTCGCAGTGAGAGCCTCATCCATTCCTCCTTTCAGTTGGATGGCCGCAAATGCATTTGTTGGTGCCAAGTCAATCCAACGCTTGAGCTGCTTACCTTTGTCAAGGACAATAGAAACTTCGAGCTCTTTGCGTCCTTTTTGTCCATAACCAAAGATTGCAGATAATGCGAGGACTCTAGGGTCGTTCGGGTCACTTTCTAAAAGTTCATCTAGGATTTCTCGTGCATCATGCCACTCGCCAATATCAACAAGGCATAATGCTACTGCGATTCTAGGGCGAACACCTGTGGGGTGTTGACGGACTAGACTATATGCTAAATCAAGTGCTTCATCATATCTTCTCTGTGCTCGAAGCAACCCCACCATTGACAATTGTGAAACAAGCGTGATTTTGTTTTTTGATAAACGCATCTCATCTGGAATTGGAGACCACTCAGAGAGCATTTCTAACGTATCTTGTAAATGTTCGATGATTGGGTTGTTTTCCCAATCCCACAAATCGTCTTCGGATACATTGCCTTGCCATGGGTCAAGCCATTCTGCTACGAATGCAAGCAATTCGGGTTCATCGTACCCCTCATCTTGTTCTAGACCATTGAGTGCCTCTTTCGCCGCATCCAATCGACGAAGTGCGAGGTAACCAGTTGCAATTACCATTCGAGCAGGGTCATCATCTCCACCTGCTTGTGCCAATACCTTACGACCTTCCTCGATAGCTTGAGGCCACAGCCCCCTCAGTGCTTTTTCCCACATCGAAGCCCTAATTTTTTCTTGTCGTATCAAGGAAGGGTCACCTGAGAATTCGTGTTCTTGAATGCGGACGAGCATGTCAAGGTCTTCCTGTCCAGCAGCATCTTCAATGAGGTCACGTAACCAGTCTCCGCCAGCTAATTTAACTGCACCTTCTCGACGAGTTTCAGGATCGAGGTCAAATGTCAATTTGGATAATGAAGAAAATTTTGCGATCGAAAGAACCCATGCTAACAAGAAAATAACTTGACCTACTGCTATGAACATCCATGTCGTGAGAAGACGCATGCCCTCATCAAAACCTTGTTTTTCAAGCACATCAGTCATCGGCATGAGGTCACCGAATTCCTTGTAACAAACGAGGATGAGCAACAAGACAGTGTAGCCTGAAAATCCAGCAAATGCAAAGGTCAGTTGACGTGCTTGAGCACTTTTTTCGCTTCGGATTTCACGTGGAGTATCTAATGTGACCCCGAATAAGCCACCGAATGTTTGTCCACCTAAGACAAGATTTCTTGTCAATTCAAAAATGAATGCTAAACCCACGATTGCAATATTCATCGTAAGATAAAGGGAAAGAACCTCCGGTAAACTTTTGATGATTTCCAATTGGCCCAATACTTCAGAAATTTCATCGATGTTGGAATACAATGCGTGCCCAATAATACCGCCGTAATTCAGAACCTCTTCTTGATTTACAGGTTTATTCACAAGTACATGCAGCACAGTGACAATCCCATTTAATGCAGTTAACGGCATGGTGAGCAAAAAGATGACAAGGATGAAGGAAAAAAGACGCCCAAAGAAACCATTCTTGTCCGGATCAATTGGATTTTCTTTCCCTCGAGTTGTTCTCCACTTGCTCACAAGAAGCATGTTCCAAGATGCACCCATAATTCTGCCATAGGCAAAAATTGTTGGTGCCATGAAGGCCAACAGACCAATAGCAAGCCAAAGTGGTGTTATTTCACCTTCAATACTTCGACCATAAAGCAAAACTGCTGCAGTTGCTCCGATGAGAACACCAATAGTGAGCACCCGACGAATGAATGTGCTCGTAAATGATGGTTTGAGTGAACCAGATTGCCGCCTTCCAAGAATCTGAACGTTCAATGTTTCCCATGGTGAAATGATTACGGGAATAGCAATTAACAACGCAATTAGCATTAGATTTATTTCAAAGAATTGGTCTGCATCAAAAAGAAGTTCTGCGATTAATATGAGGACACCTGTAAGCCCCATGAGGTATAATATAATTCCATAATTCACCAAATCTACCTTGAACAATTCTCGCACTTCGCTTGCATTGTGAGTGATTCTGTGTACCTCATAGACCTCATCGTCAACTTCAAAGGCAACTTGCAAATTTGACAATTGGCTAGGGATAAACCAGATTCGAATGATGATAGCGGCTAAGAAAGCGAGTATCAGTGGAAAATAATTGAAAAATGTCGCATCGGATGCACTTGTGATCGATGATGCCGTTACTGTAGGCAAACCTGAGAGAAAAAGTGTTGTGAGAAAAATCCACACCCAGTGTCTTCTCAACATGATAAACCCTAGATTCTGCTTTTTTTCAATTCATCGATGCTTCATTCAATTTTCATTCAAAAAATCTCGTATTCTATCGAAAGCTTGTTCCAAAACATCTTTGTTCGCAAGATAAACAAGCCGGAAATGCCCTTTTCCAAGTTCAGATGAAAATCCACTACCGTGGACAAGGAGAACATGTTTCTGATGTAATAATTCAAGGACAAATCGCTTATCATCCTCACTCCATTTAGGATCTGTGATTTTTACAAACATGTAAAATGCCCCACGGGGACTTTGGACTTCAAGACCTTTGATTTCTTCTATGCGCTTCAAACAATATTCAAGTTGATCTTTCACACGAGCATGATATTCAGCCATCCATTCCTTAGGACCTTGTAGACCCGCCAAATAACCATATTGCGCGGGTGTTGAAGCACACAGTCTTGAACGCAAAATTCTCTCAATCCCGTCTCGAACTTCTGATAAGGCGTTTATCGGGTCGTGAATGCCAAGGTAACCAATTCTCCACCCCGGTGCGAAATAGACCTTCGATACGCCATTCAAAACAAAGACTGGTACTTCGTCGCTACAACTTGCAGCAGAAACATGTTCACCTGAAAAATCGAGACCATCGTATATTTCATCAGCGATGAGAATGCATTGAGGATAGTTACGTAGAATGTTGAACAATTTATTCATTTCCTCTTTGCCGCATACAGTCCCACAAGGATTGTTTGGGTTGATGAGAACAAATAATTTGACGTTTTCATTCATCTTCAATTCGATGTCATCAAAGTCTATTTTCCAACCATCATCATTCTTGAGCCCGTACTCGACTGTGGTTGCTCCGAACATTTGTGGATAAGCCATGTATGGCGGATAGTGTGGCCCTGGTGCTAAAATTTGGTCACCCTTTTCCAATGTTGCTGCAAATATGATTTGCAGTGCTTCGGTAACGCCATGAGTAACATAAATATCATCGAGAGTTGCATTCCACCCTTTTGATTTTTCATCATGTGCAATCGCCGCCCGTAATTCGGGTATACCATAGGAAGCTGAATATCCATTCTTTCCTTCATCAAGTGCTTGTTTATACGCATCGATCATGTGTTGTGGAGTTGGAAGTCCGGGGTAAGCGATTGGGTCGCCAATATTGAGTTTTAAAATCTCATGACCTTCCTGTTCAAGTTTTGTGGCTGGAACAACAACATCTCGAATCGCATATTCTATTTTCATTGCACGGTTTGTGCTCGAAAGTTTGTGTCTAGGCGAGGTCATATTTACAACTCCAGATGAATATTTTAATCGATTTGAAGTCCTGCTAAGCGAATGATGGCATTAAAATGACTTTCTTCGACTGGTTGGACTGATAATCGTTGGCCCTTTCGAAGTAACAGCATGCCTTCAAGTTCAGGTGTGCTTTTTAATTGATCGAGGGAAAGAATTTCGGGAAGTGCAGCAACAGGAGCAATGTCTACCATGAACCAACGTGGCGAGTCAGGCGTTGACTTTTCATCAAAATATTTGCTTTTAACATCCCAAGAAGTGAAATCAGGATAGCCTTCTCTTGAAATCTCTGCGACCCCTGCGATATGCGGAGGTTTACAATTCGAATGATAAAAGAGCACTTTGTCCCCGACTTTCATGTCGTCACGCATGAAATTTCTTGCTTGATAATTGCGCACCCCATCCCAATGTGTCGACCCATCATCTACCAATTTTGTGTAAGGATACACATCCAATTCAGATTTCATGAGCCAATATCGCATGTTTATCCCGTAGAGCAAGGGGTCTAAGGCTTTGCTCATCACCAAGCATCAACGACTTGACCGTCCAACTCCGCATCGAGTACATCGAAATCTTTTGATTTCGCCCGTTGCAATCCAAGTTTTCTCGCCATGCTGGGGGCACCATCAACTGCTCCAATGCCTAATTTTTCCAAAGTCACGAAGATAGCTGGAAGCAGAATAAGTGCACTTGCTGCTGCAACCCAAAGCAAAATTAAGATGACAGTAATAAATGGTTTAATCTCAGGGATTGGGATGCTGTAAGCGGTAAACATTCCTAGTGAAGTGACGACAGCCGCTTCAAACAGTGACATTCCCGTACCCACTGCGGCACTTCGTATCGCTTGAATGCCGCCACCTAATTCTTTGATACGATTCGCGATGTGAATGGAGAAATCAACACCAACCCCCACCAAAATCGAACCAATCATCACAGTAACAAGAGAGAGGGAGACATCCATTTGCCACATTACTAACCATTGCAATGCTACAGTCGCAATCACAGGCGAAGTTGTCCAAATTGAATATTTAATGTCTCTAAACACAACAGCAAGCGTGATGAGTGTAAGGATAATGGCGAATCCGAGCGAAGTCCACTGAGAACTTACAATGAGGGTGTTCACTTCGATCGCTGTTGCCGCAACACCTGTGAGTTCTTCAGCGGATTCACCATGGTCACCTTTGAAATTGAATGCTGCTTCATTGACAAGTGTTACACTTTTGGATGTATCGGCCACCGGAATGAATGGCATATCAACATAAATGAGGGTTCGATTATAACCTTCGTTCACGAAAATTCCACGTGTTTCATCTGTAAGTGAAGCATAAAAGACATCCAAAAGGAAAATTTGAGTTTGTGCATCACCTGGTAACCCATACAAATCTGGTGCCTTCAAAATGTCCCAAAATGATGTGTTTGTGTCAATATTTTGATTGAACAGTGCATTAGCGAAGTCTTTGACATCATCAGGAAGTGGTGTATTGTTGATAATTTGGGCTGTATCACTGGTTGAAACGCCAATCGAAACACCCGAGGCTTTCATCAAGAAAACAATGGATACTGCTGATGTATTTTCAATTTGGTTTAATTGTAATTCCAAACCTTCAATTTTCTCTAGGTTGCCGTAGGGATCATCATTCGCTGGGTCAGAATCACTCAAATCGCCAGTCACTTGTGCATTCACGAGGACCATTCCTACTTGTCCCGCTTCAAATTCTCTACTGTATTGTTTCATTTTGACGACTGCAGACTCACCTTCCGGGGCCATCCCCAACAAATCGATATTCTCCTCAACGTTTGCTTGGCCAATCGTTGCTGAAATTGCAATGAGGAAAACAAAGAATACGAGAACATACTTGTTTCGATGTACAGGAATATCAACCATGACATCAAATGCACGTAGTGGAGGGTGACTTGGTTTCCGTAAGTCGAGAATTAGTGTTAAATTTGGCACCATAAAAATAGTGAGAATATAAACGATGACAATCCCTAATGATAGAGCAATACCCACCGTCTGAATTGGTGCCATCGGTGTGAAAACAAGACTAATGAAACCTATGACTGTTGTCACTGCTGATAAGAAAACAGCACGTCCTGTCGAAGAAAGAGAGGCTCGGATTTTCTCGGATTTCTCACCTTTTTCTTCTGCGTAACGATTTGTGATGTGCAGACCATAGGATACACCAAGGGCAAGAAGAATTGGACCAACAATAATGACGGTCATCGTCACTTCATAATCTGTGGCACCAATGATGCCTAATGTCCAAAAAACAGCACACAGCGTCGGGAGGCCGGCAATCACCACCACCTTAAATCCCTGGAGGGGACGAATTCCAGTCAAACCCGCTTGCAATAAATCCGAGTGGAAGACGAACAAACCTATCGCGACCAAAACGACTGCAAGTGGGAAAATTTCCCAAAACAATCGGAACGAGAATTCAGTGACCGCATTCGTGATTGGAACTGGACCGGTAAGGGTTAATCGTAAGCCCAAATCATCCCAAGTACACAACTGCCCTCCATCTGGGCTACCGTCTTGATTGAACTGGCATGGTCGTTCTTTTTTTGAGATATTATCAAGCATCGCTTGAGTCTCTTCTATGATGTCTTTAGCAGGGCGATTTTCTGTGACCGCAATAGCCATAATCGCTCGGTCGAGAATGCCATCTGGACCCCCGTCTTCTGCGCCTTGAACATCTCGAGCCATCTTATCCAAACCAGCACTAGGCTTTCCATCCTCGTACATGTTGTTGACAACCAAATCAATCGTGTCTTGACTTGGAATTTCATATGCACCTCCGAATTGTTCGTCTGTTAACGCAAATGCATCGTTGAGTTGTTCAGCTAGTTGTGCTGAGAGACAATCATCTGTTTGACCTCCTGGACAAAGTTGGTTTCCAGATTCTGTGATGAATGCTTCACGAATCCTTGGTGCGCTTGAATTGACCTCTTTTAGAACTGTTGAAAGTGATAAGATGTAAATGACGTCATCCGATTCATCGTTAAGCAATGGGTTGATTTTTTTCTCGACATAGCTTATTTCTTGCAAAATTCTCTGGTCTGTGATATTTCTGTCTGTGGATTCAATATAAACGACCATGACATTCGTGGACCAATCATCCTCAACTTTTCCAATTAATTCTGCAACTTTACTTCCATCTGGCAGATAAACTTCGAGATCACCATTCACGTTTAGAGCGGGAGTGTCTGGGTCATCATCAAAACGCGTATCGTCTAAAAATCCTGATTGCGTTACAAAGTAACTTGTGAGGAGGAGAAAAACGATGACAGTTGGGATAGGATATCGCGTAATTGCCCCAGTCGCCCCTGTTTTTTGCCATTCCCTCTGAAATCGTTTCGGTGCTTCGAGAACAGCATCAATTGTTGATTTAGAATCCATCGTTTTGAGACGACGACCTCCTTCTGCACATTCCTTCGAAAAATGCCTTTTGCTTTTTTCTGTGATTTCCCCGAGTCGCTGAAGTCCTTTCCCTCGTTGAGGTTGTTGGCCCTCTGATGAATCAGAACTCAGAATCTCACCAGCCTTATCCAGACCCTCCTTCTTCAAATGGTTGCCGACAATTTTTTGTTCTAGCAAATTAATTTTGTAACTTTGCGACGCTTTGAAAAACACCTCAAGAGAGGGGTGTCTGGACCAGCCAATTGACGTGGCCGGGGCCGGTGAGGCACATGCCAACTCCAAAGTTACCAGAAAAGCGATGGTCGATTGACCTTGAAAAGCAAATTCAAGAAGAACATTATGCAAGTGCAAGCGTTTATTCTGAACGCTATGGGTTCAAACCTCATTCCGGGAAGGAAATTTTCGTTATTGACACCCCTCCACCATATCCTTCGGGGACATGGCACATAGGAGCAGTCGCACAGTACTCAATGATTGATGTTTTAGCAAGATCACAACGTCTTCTCGGTAAAGAAGTATACTTTCCATGGGGTGTTGACAGAAACGGAATCAACATCGAATTTACTGTTGAAAAGAACACAAAGCGCAAAATGAAAACATACGACCGCGAAGAATTTCTACAACTCTGTAAAGAAACTATCGAGGAATTCACAAATGCTATGCGAACAACTGCACGGCGAGTTGGCCTTTCATGTGACTTTGAACGCGAATATCTTACAGATGCTCCAAATTATCGGGCTGTAACTCAATCGATCTTTGTGGATTTATTCAAACAGGGGAAAATCATTGAAGATTTACGCCCCAACATCTACGACCCAGTCGAAGGGACCACGATTGCAGATGCCGAAGTGGAAAGGATTTCTCGTAAAACAAAATTAGTCGATGTTCGATGGACTTGTGAAGATGGAACAGAGGTCGTCATCTCAACAACGCGACCTGAGTTAATCTGTGCATGTGGCGTAGTCATGGTGCACCCTGAAGATGATAGATACACACACTTGGTCGGAAAGAAAATCAATCTACCAGTTCCTGTAGAGGGCCGTGAATCAAGTGTTGAAATTCAAACACATCCATCGGTCAAAAGTGAATTTGGTTCAGGGGTACTCATGGTTTGTTCCTTCGGTGACCAAAACGATGTTGCAGTGTTTCGAGAACTGGGATTATCCCCTTTCCAAGCCATCGACCTCGATGGGAAAATGACAGAAATAGCTGGTCCGTTTGCAGGAATGCCCGTCATTGAAGCACGCAAATCAGCGATTGCGTGGCTTCAACAGGAAAACAAAATTGAAAATATCGAAGAGCGGGAACAAGAAATTCCAGTCTCAGAACGTGGAAAAAATCCAGTTGAGATTATTCTCCTCAAAGAATGGTACGTGAAACAAACAGATATGCAAGATAAAATGAGAATGCATATTGAGGACATTGAGTTTCATCCGCCAAGAAACCGTCAATTTTTACTCGATTGGATGGAAAATATATCTATTGATTGGCCAATTTCACGAAGAAGGTGGTATCATACTGAGATTCCAGTATGGTATGTTGATAACGGTAGCAAAATTGTTCTGCCGCCATCCGGTTCGTATGTTCAACCTTGGAAGGAACAACCACCTGTAGGTTCTGAGGTCATTGACCGAGAATCAAGAGAATTTGTTGGGCTTTGGGAAGAGATGTCTTCACAATACGATGATGTTCAAGGTGAGGAAAAGGTCTTTGATACTTGGATGGATTCATCGAATTCAAATCTCTTCACAAGTGGATACATCAACGAACCTGAGATTTTTGAGCGGGCATTT
>Ga0213864_10000677_pt1 | contig 15379 bp, 11 predicted proteins | sample PICome_5_FD_160078 | JGI IMG/M metagenome (GOLD analysis project Ga0213864, IMG submission 160078) | Coastal seawater microbial communities near Pivers Island, North Carolina, United States - PICO247 | ecosystem: Environmental > Aquatic > Marine > Coastal | place: USA: North Carolina... | reverse complement strand
GACTTTTGTGAGCGCCGCCGTTAACGTTGTTTTACCGTGATCAACGTGACCAATTGTGCCTACGTTTACATGGGGTTTATTTCTTTCAAATTTTTCTTTAGACATTATTCAATACCCATCATTTACTTAAATATTAATAAAAAATTCTGTTCTTAATTTTTTCTTCCAGCACCTTCGGCACCTCAGCATATTTTTCAAACATCATGCTGTAAGTTGCTCTACCCTGAGTTGCTGAACGCAAATCAGTGGCATAGCCGAACATTTCAGCCAGCGGCACTTCCGCATCAATCACTTTTCCAGCTGGAGCCTCGTCCATACCATGGATAAGCCCTCTACGCTTATTAAGATCACCAACAACATGACCCATGTACTCCTCTGGTGTCACCACTTCAACCTTCATAACCGGCTCTAAAACCACAGGATCCGCTTTTATTGCCCCATCCTTAAAACCAAGAGAGCCCGCTATTTTAAACGCCATTTCGTTTGAGTCAACATCATGATAAGAACCATCATATAAAGTGACCTTTACATTTATCATGGGATAACCCGCCAAAACGCCATTCTTCATCTGTTCTTTAACACCCGTTTCAACAGCACTTATATACTCTTTAGGTACTGATCCACCAACCGTCGTATCAACAAATTCAAATTCGCTTTTTTCAAGTGGCTCTATTTTCAACCATACGTGACCATATTGCCCACGCCCACCTGATTGTTTTATAAACTTACCTTCCTGCTCAACTTTCGCTCGTATCGACTCCCGATAAGCAACTTGAGGAGCACCAACATTCGCTGCCACTCCAAACTCTCTCAACAGGCGATCAACAATAATTTCCAAATGGAGTTCACCCATCCCAGAAATAATCGTTTGACCTGACTCATCATCTGTATGAACCTTAAATGAAGGATCTTCTTGAGCCAACTTAGTCAACGCCAAAGCCATTTTGTCTTGATCTTGTACTGTTCTCGGCTCAACTGCAATTGAAATTACAGGATCCGGGAACTCCATTCGTTCAAGCGTAATGGGTTCTTTTATTGAACATAAAGTATCACCCGTAGTAACATCTTTAAGCCCTATCGCCGCCGCTATATCGCCAGCGTGAACCTCTTTAATTTCTTGCCGGTCATTTGAGTGCATTTGCACCAAACGCCCAATACGTTCTTTCTTACCTTTTAGCGGATTTAATACCGTATCCCCTGTTTTAAGAACACCTGAGTAAACCCTAAAAAAGGTTAATGCACCTACAAATGAATCACTTGCTATCTTAAAAGCCAAGGCAGCAAATGGGACATTATCATCCGCTTCTCTAACATCTAGATTTTCACCATCTATTGACTTAATTGCAGGGACATCAACTGGTGAGGGCAGATAATCTACAATGGCGTCCAACATACACTGCACACCTTTGTTTTTGAATGCGCTACCACACAGCACCAATACCACTTCATTTTTTAGCGTTCTTAAACGCAAACCTTTTTTTATCTGAGCTTCTGAAAGACTTCCTGAATCAAGGTATAACTCCATCAGCTCATCATCTCCCTCGGCAGCCACTTCAACTAACTGTTCACGGAGAGCATCACACTCATCTTTACAGTACAAAGGCACATCATCGATCCGATGCACAACACCTCTATCTTCCTTATCCCAATAAAGGGCTTTCATTGATATTAAATCAACGACTCCTTTAAAATCATCTTCAGCACCTATCGCATATTGCAAAGGCACCGCATTAGAGCCCAACCTTTCTTTGAGCTGTTGAACAACTCGTTTAAAATCAGCCCCTGCCCTATCCATCTTATTAACAAAGGCTATACGAGGGACCTTATATTTATTAGCCTGCCTCCATACTGTTTCAGACTGCGGCTCGACACCTCCAACAGCACAAAACACCGCACAAGCTCCATCCAAAACCCTCAGGGATCTTTCAACTTCAATCGTAAAGTCTACATGACCCGGCGTATCAATAATGTTGATACGGTGTGTTTTAAATTGTTTTTCCATACCGGACCAAAAACAGGTGGTCGCAGCCGAGGTAATTGTAATTCCTCTCTCTTGCTCCTGCTCCATCCAATCCATCGTCGCAGCACCATCATGAACTTCGCCCATGCGATGCGAAACACCGGTATAAAATAACACTCGCTCAGTCGTTGTCGTCTTACCGGCATCAATATGAGCCATGATGCCAATATTCCGATAACACTCAATAGGTGTAGAACGAGGCATCTTTTTTCCTAAAACCCTTCTAAAATAAAACTACCAGCGGAAGTGCGAAAACGCTTTATTTGCCTCTGCCATACGATGAGTATCTTCACGCTTCTTGAATGCTGAACCACGACTTTCTAAAGCATCAATAATCTCGCCAGCCAATCGTGCCGACATTGATCTTTCACTGCGTTTACGTGACGCATCAATCATCCAGCGCATTGACAAGCCCATGCGTCGATTAGGGCGCACTTCTACCGGCACTTGATAGGTTGCACCGCCTACTCGTCTTGATTTTACTTCTACAGCAGGTTGAACTTTTTCCAATGCCTGAATCAGAACCTCTACGGGCTCCTCATGACCTTTACTTTCAATAGTATCAAGCGCACCATACACTATTTTTTCAGCGATAGATTTTTTTCCATCAACCATGATCATATTCATAAATTTAGCCAAAACTAAATTTCCAAACTTTGGGTCTGGGAGTATTTCTCTTTTAATCGCTTTTTTTCTTCTAGACATACTTTACTCGCTTGATATTAGTTTTTAGGGCGCTTAGCACCGTACTTAGAACGACCTCTCCGACGCGCTTCAACGCCTGAGGTATCCAAGCTCCCACGGACAACGTGATATCGAACACCCGGTAAATCTTTAACACGACCACCGCGTATCAGTACCACTGAGTGCTCTTGTAGATTATGGCCCTCACCACCAATATAACTGGTCACTTCAGCACCGTTCGTCAAGCGCACACGAGCAACTTTACGTAAAGCAGAGTTTGGTTTCTTTGGTGTCGTTGTATAAACACGCGTACATACACCCCTTCGCTGAGGACAGGCCTCAAGAGCAGGAACATTACTTTTCTCTACTTTTCGTTTTCTTGGCTTACGAACTAGTTGGTTAATCGTGGTCATAACTTATTTAGAGCTCCAAAAACTCGTTCAAAATACTAGCCGCATGTCCTTTCTTACATGCAGTTAATTTATAAATTTAGTTTAATTCCAGTTCAGATTGCGAATCCAATCCACTGAAGAGCGGGAATTTTAGGCAGATATTACTGCTCTGTCAAGCAGAATGAAGACGTAATTAATTCATCGATTAAATACCAGCCTTATAAAAGGCTGGTATTTTTTTTCATGCATCAATTATTCTTCCATATTGAGCGCTTGCTTTAAGGCCTCTTCTGCTTCATCGTGTGCTGCCGATGTAGCGACCTCCTCTACCAACTCTGTTGCTAGTGAGACAGATTTATTTTTTCTACGCTCGGCATGATGCGCAAGGCCTGTTCCCGCGGGTATCAATCGACCCACAATGACATTTTCCTTTAGGCCATGCAGATCATCTTTGGTACCCCTGACCGCGGCATCAGTCAGTACACGTGTTGTTTCTTGGAACGAAGCTGCGGAGACAAATGATTCTGTTGCCAGAGAAGCCTTCGTAATACCCAACAGTACGTTATCGGCAGTTGCCGGCACTTTACCTTCAGCTTCCAACTGATCATTCATCTCCAAGAAACGAGTCTTTTCAACTTGCTCCCCTTTGATGAAAGTACTGTCTCCACCTGAAGTAATTTCAACTTTTCTTAGCATTTGCCTGATGATAACCTCAATGTGCTTATCATTGATCTTAACGCCTTGTAGTCGATAAACATCTTGAATTTCATTAACCAAGTAACGTGCTAATTCAGAAACACCTCTAAGTCTTAAAATGTCATGGGGCGTTAATTCACCTTCAGCAATAGTTTCCCCTTGCTCGACATGCTCGCCCTCGAAGACCGTAATATGCCTCCATTTAGGTATGAGCAATTCTTTACTTTCTCCATCCTTGTCGGTAACGATTAAACGTCGTTTGCCTTTAGTTTCTTTGCCAAAACTAACCGTACCTGTCATTTCTGCCAAAATAGCAGGATCTTTTGTCTTACGCGCTTCAAACAAGTCAGCAACTCGAGGAAGACCTCCGGTGATATCTCGGGTTTTGCTCGACTCCTGAGGGATACGCGCCAAAATATCGGCCTCTTCAACATCCATCCCATCCGTTACGTTAACCACCGCTCCAGCTGGCATCAAGTAGTGGGCGACGATGGTTGTTCCTGGAATAAATACTGGCTCACCGTTTGCATCAACCAGTGTAATGGCAGGTCTTAAGTCTTTTCCAGTGCTACCACGTTGTTTAGCATCAGTGACAACCAAGGTTGACAAGCCAGTTATTTCATCCGTATGTTGCTGAACAGATACGCCGTCTACAAAATCTGTAAAGATCACCTTACCTGCTACTTCCGTAATAACTGGGTGGGTGTGTGGATCCCATGTTGCTAAAACTGCGCCGGCTGACAGCTTATCCCCTTCTTTTGCAGGTAACTCAGAACCATAAGGAATCTTATAGTTTTCACGTGTCCGCCCGTATTCATCGAGCAAACTGATCTCACCTGATCGTGAAATAACAATCAGTTTATTATCCTTGTTTTCAATTGTTTTTAATTTATCACTGAATGTTAGTGTGCCTTCAGATTTGATCTCAATGCTATTAATTGCCGCTGAACTAGAAGCCGCACCACCTATATGGAAGGTACGCATTGTCAATTGTGTTCCTGGCTCACCAATTGATTGAGCTGCTACAACACCAACGGCCTCACCCAAATTAACAAGATGCCCACGAGCTAAATCTCGCCCGTAACACATTTTGCAAATACCTTTTCTATTATTACAGGTAATTGGAGAACGGACTTTTACTTTGTCTATACCTTCTTTATCAAGGCGCTCAACCCAGGACTCATCAATTAGCGTATTCCTTTCAATCACTATTTCGTTTGTCACCGGACTGATCACATCTTCTGCAACAACACGACCTAGAATTAGGTTACCCAATGGTTCAATAACTTCACCGCCTTCAATTAGGGGCGTTATTTCAAGTCCATTTTCTGTATTACAATCATCAGCCAAGACAACCATATCTTGAGCAACATCCACCAAACGACGTGTTAAATAGCCAGCGTTTGCTGTTTTTAAGGCCGTATCAGCCAGTCCTTTACGAGCACCATGCGTAGAAACAAAGTACTGAAGAACGTTTAGACCTTCTCTAAAGTTAGCCGTGATTGGTGTTTCAATAATAGAACCATCTGGTTTAGCCATCAATCCGCGCATACCCGCTAATTGACGAATCTGAGCAGCTGAACCACGGGCTCCTGAATCAGCCATCATATATACTGAGTTAAATGATTTTTGTTTAACCGTATTGCCATCAGCATCGTTTACGTCATCACTACCCAAGTTATCCATCATGGCTTTTGCGACTTGTTCATTCGTATGCGACCAAATATCAATCACCTTATTGTAGCGTTCGCCATTTGTAACAAGACCCGAGGCATATTGACTCTCAACATCTTTTACTTCTTTTTGAGCCGATTTAATTAACGTATCTTTACTGTCAGGAATAACCATATCATTTATGCCAAACGAAACACCCGATTTCGTCGCGTTTGAGAACCCTAGGTACATTAATTGGTCAGCAAAAATAACCGTTTCTTTATCGCCCAACAAACGATATGAGGCGTCAATTAACTGCATGATTGCTTTTTTAGTTAAGTCTTTATTTACTAAATCAAAATCTAAGACTTTAGGGACGATACTCCAAACTTTTGCACGACCCGTTGTTGTTTCGACAAGCCGTCTCGAGATTTGGATCTCACCATTTTCGTCAACGTGCTTCTCTTCAATTCTGATTTTTACTTTTGAATGAAGACCAACAACACCGGATTGAATTGCACGTACTGCCTCATCAACATCACTAAAAGCCATCCCTTCACCGAGTCCGTTAACGCGTTCTCTGGTCATATAATAAAGACCAAGAACAACGTCCTGCGAGGGAACAATGACCGGTTCACCGTTCGCAGGTGACAAGATATTATTCGTTGACATCATCAACGTTCTAGCTTCCAACTGCGCCTCGATCGATAACGGAACATGGACGGCCATTTGGTCACCATCAAAGTCAGCATTGAAAGCAGAACAGACCAACGGATGCAACTGAATCGCTTTCCCTTCAATCAGTATCGGTTCAAATGCTTGAATCCCAAGACGGTGAAGTGTTGGTGCCCGATTAAGCATGATAGGATGCTCACGAATAACTTCAGCAAGAATATCCCATACTTCTGGGCCTTCACGCTCGACCTGTTTTTTAGCAACCTTGATCGTTGTTGCCTCACCACGCATCTGGAGTTTGTTGAAGATAAACGGCTTAAACAACTCAAGCGCCATTTTCTTAGGTAATCCACACTGGTGTAACTTTAATGTCGGCCCAACAACAATCACTGAACGGCCAGAATAATCAACACGCTTACCTAATAAATTTTGACGGAAACGACCTTGCTTACCTTTAATCATATCCGCTAATGATTTTAATGGGCGACGGTTTGTACCCGTAATAGCGCGGCCTCGTCTTCCATTGTCTAATAAAGCATCAACAGATTCTTGAAGCATACGCTTCTCATTACGAACAATGATATCCGGTGCGCTAAGGTCTAATAGCCTATGTAAACGGTTATTTCTATTGATCACACGACGGTACAAGTCATTAAGATCTGATGTGGCAAAGCGGCCACCATCCAAAGGAACCAAAGGCCGTAATTCTGGTGGCAAGACGGGAAGTACCTTAAGGATCATCCATTCTGGCTTGTTTTTAGACGCGACCAAGGCCTCGAGAACTTTTAACCGCTTGGATATTTTTTTAATTTTGGTTTCAGATTTAGTCGCATTAATTTCTTCACGACACGCTTCCATCTCAGCATTCAAATCCAGTGCTTTAAGAAGACCATCTACCGCTTCGGCTCCCATCAAGGCGGTGAATTCATCACCATGTTCTTCAAGAGCCTCTAAATGCTCCTCTTCAGTCATCAGTGTGCCTGCTTCAAGTGCGGTTAATCCAGGATCAACGACAACAAAAGATTCGAAGTACAAGACACGTTCAATATCTCTAAGCGTCATGTTCAACAACAATGCAATACGTGACGGCAATGATTTCAGGAACCAAATATGTGCTACTGGAGACGCAAGATCAATATGCCCCATACGTTCACGGCGAACTTTTGACAAGGTCACCTCGACGCCACACTTTTCGCAGATTACACCGCGGTGTTTTAAACGCTTATATTTTCCACAGAGGCATTCATAATCATTAACTGGGCCAAAGATTTTGGCGCAGAACAAACCATCTCTTTCAGGTTTAAATGTACGGTAATTAATTGTTTCGGGTTTTTTTACCTCTCCATAAGACCATGATCTAATCATGTCGGGTGAGGCTAAACCAATTCGAATGGCATCAAACTCTTCAGTTTGGTTTTGTTGTTTTAAAAAATTGAGTAGATCTTTCAAGACCGTATCTCCTTGTTATCTGTTTTGTTCAAATAAATGCAAATAGGATAAGAAATTACTCTTGTTCCAGCTCTATATTGATACCTAACGCTCTAATCTCTTTGACAAGCACATTAAACGATTCCGGCATACCCGGATCCATTGTATGGTTTCCATCAACAATGTTTTTATACATGCGTGTACGCCCTGAAACATCATCCGATTTAACGGTTAACATTTCTTGCAAGGTATAAGCAGCACCGTATGCTTCTAGCGCCCATACTTCCATTTCACCGAAACGTTGCCCACCAAACTGAGCCTTGCCACCCAACGGTTGTTGCGTCACTAAACTGTATGGGCCCGTTGAACGTGCATGCATCTTGTCATCAACCAAATGATTCAATTTGAGCATATACATGTAGCCGACGGTTGTTTCTCGGTCAAACGCTTCACCTGTACGGCCATCGTACAGTTGAACTTGACCCGTGTCAGAACGGCCACCAAGTTTTAACATTTGCTTAACTTCCGCTTCTGACGCGCCATCAAATACCGGCGTAGCCATTGGCACACCTTGTTTAAGGTTATTCGCTAATTCCAGAATTTCATCATCAGTAAATGTATCCAGGTCTTCTTTGCGCCCACTTGTGTTATAAATTTTTTCTAAGAACTTGCGAAGTTTCTCAACCTTAGCTTTCGCCTCCAACATTTTGCCGATTTCATTACCCAAACCTTTAGCAGCCCACCCCAAATGTGTCTCTAATACTTGCCCAACATTCATCCGTGAGGGAACACCTAGCGGGTTTAATACGACATCAACCGGTGTTCCATCTTCCATATAGGGCATGTCTTCTTCAGGAACGATCATCGAAATCACACCCTTGTTACCATGGCGACCCGCCATTTTATCACCGGGCTGAATACGACGTTTCACTGCAAGATAGACTTTAACCATTTTCAACACGCCTGGCTGAAGGTCATCGCCCATCGTAATTTTCTTTCTTTTCTCTTCGTATAACTCGTTGAGGTCTATTCGCATTTGTTCAATCTGCTCTGTTACCGCTTCTAACTGAACATTCAGCTTCTCATCTTTAAATTTAATCTTTAACCAGTCCTTATGAGTAAGACCCGATAAATATTCTTTTGTGATCTTCGTGCCTTTTTTAAGTTTATCCGGACCGGATGTCGCTTCTTTATCTAAGATCAGCTTTTCTACTCGCAAGAAAATATCGCCTTCTACGATACGCGCTTGATCATCTAAATCTTTCTTGACACTAGCTAATTCAGCATTTTCTATCTCAAGAGCACGCGAGTCTTTTTCAACGCCATCTCTGGTGAACACCTTCACATCTATTACAGTACCTTGCATACTGGATGGGACTCGTAATGAAGTGTCTTTGACATCAGATGCTTTTTCACCAAAAATTGCCCTTAACAGCTTTTCTTCCGCTGTTAATTGAGTTTCTCCTTTTGGCGTTACCTTGCCAACAAGAATATCACCGCCTTTAACTTCTGCCCCAATGTAAACAATGCCTGACTCATCCAGTTTTGATAACGCCCCCTCTCCTACATTAGGGATATCAGCCGTGATTTCTTCTGAGCCTAATTTAGTATCACGCGCAACACAGACTTTTTCTTCAATATGAATCGTAGTTAGACGATCTTCCTTGACGACTTTTTCAGATATAAGAATAGAATCTTCAAAGTTATAACCATTCCAAGGCATAAAGGCGACCATCATATTTTGACCTAGCGCGAGCTCTCCCATATCAGTTGATGGCCCATCCGCTAAAACATCCCCTTTTTTAATCAGGTCCCCTGGCTTAACCAACGGACGTTGATTAATGCATGTGTTTTGGTTCGAGCGGGTGTACTTAGTACAGTTATAAATATCCACGCCAGACTCGCCGGTTTCTGTTTCATCATCATTCACACGAACAATGATCCGTGACGCATCAACGTCGTCGATTATACCGCCACGTGACGCAACTATTGTCACCCCTGAGTCTTCAGCAACTGCGCGCTCCATTCCTGTTCCAACTAAAGGCTTATCAGCTTTTAGTGTTGGCACAGCTTGGCGTTGCATGTTTGATCCCATCAGGGCACGGTTAGCATCATCGTGCTCTAAGAATGGAATAATAGAAGCAGCAACAGACACAATTTGTTTCGGCGAAACATCCATATAATCTATTTTATCTACGGTCGCGATGGAAAATTCTTCCGCATGACGGCAGGTCACCATATCTTCAACAAATTTGCCTTTATCATCAATTTCGGCATTTGCCTGTGCAATGTAGAATCGCCCTTCTTCAATGGCAGATAAAAAATCAACCTGATCAGTCAACTGCCCATCAACGACTTTTCTGTAAGGTGTTTCTAAAAAGCCATAATCATTGGTTCTTGCATATACAGCTAACGAGTTAATTAAACCAATGTTTGGCCCCTCAGGTGTTTCAATTGGGCAAACACGGCCATAATGTGTCGCATGAACATCCCGAACTTCAAATCCTGCTCTTTCACGTGCAAGCCCACCTGGGCCTAATGCAGAAACACGTCGTTTGTGAGTAATTTCTGACAATGGATTGTTTTGATCCATAAATTGTGACAATTGACTTGAGCCAAAAAACTCTTTAATCGCTGCCGCAACAGGTTTAGCATTGATAATCTCTTGCGGCATTAATCCTTCAGAATCTGCAATTGAAAGACGCTCTTTAACCGCCCTTTCAACTCGAACCAAACCAACTCTGAATTGATTTTCAACCATTTCTCCAACAGACCGTATCCTTCTGTTGCCGAGATGATCAATGTCATCAACAGTCCCGTCACCATTTCGGATATTTATCAGCTCTTTAAGCACATCAATAATATCGTCATTACTCAACACGCCAGGCCCTGTGATTTCTTCACGTCCAAGGCGGAGGTTAAATTTCATGCGGCCAACCGTTGAAATATCGTAACGATCCAATGTAAAAAATAAGTTTTGGAAAAGCTTTAGTGCGGATTCTTTTGTAGGTGGCTCACCAGGACGCATCATTCGATAAATCTCTACCAGCGCATCCAGTTGATCAACCGTTGAATCAATTTTCAGAGTGTTAGAAATAAAGGCACCCTTGTCCAAATCATTTACGTATATAGACTCAATTTTCTTAACACCACTATTGATGATTTCATCAATATTTTCTTCAGTTACCTCAGCATTTAAGTCAACGATTATTTCACCCGTTTCTTGGTTAATAATCGGTTGCGCCAAGATTTTGCCTAGCATGTACTCATTAGGCACATCAATTTCTGTCACTTCTGCTTTTTTAAGTTCGCGAATGTGTTTAGCAGTCACTCTTCGCCCTTCTTCGATAAGCACCTTTCCTTTTACTTTGACATCAAAACCTAGGATTTCACCCCGCAGCCTTTCAGGCACAAGGTCCATTGAAAGGCCTGATTTATTCAAATGGAAAACGTTCTTTTCAAAGAACATATCAATAATCTGATCATTGGTAAATTCAAGCGCTTTAAGCAGCACAGTCGCTGGTAATTTACGTCGACGATCAATTCGCACATAAACAATATCTTTATGATCAAATTCAAAATCTAACCAAGAACCGCGGTAAGGAATCACACGCGCAGAAAATAATAATTTCCCTGAAGAATGCGTTTTACCTTTATCATGATCAAAAAACACACCCGGTGAACGATGAAGTTGTGAAACGATAACTCGCTCGGTACCGTTAATAACAAAGGTACCATTGTCTGTCATCAGGGGCAATTCACCCATATAGACTTCTTGTTCGCGAATGTCTTTGACACGTTTTGATCCCGCTGGCGAGTCTTTATCATAGATCACCAACCTAACTTGCACCCTTAAAGGTGAAGCATACGTAGCGCCACGAGATTGGCATTCTTTAACATCAAACTTGGGCTTACCTAAACGGTAACTCACGTACTCCAAAACAGCATAACCCGTATGACTGGTGATGGGAAACACACTTCCTAAAGCCGCATGCAAACCGATTGAATCCAGTTCATCTGCTTGTGTCACGTCAGATTGAAGAAAACGTTTGTAAGAACTGATTTGTGTTTCCAACAAATAAGGCGTTTTCGTAACACCTTCTTGCCGACCAAATGTTTTACGAATACGTTTTTTCTCAGTATATGAGTACGCCATTTTTAAACCCTTTTTAATCGTTTATTACTAATTTTCCCATCGCCATTAATTAAAGATTTAATGTCCTACAACGGGAATTAGGCCGGCAGTTAAAAACTACCGACCCGATTCTTTTAAAAGCCTTTATAGCTTTTCAGCAACAACAAGAATTACTTAATTTCAGCAGCTGCGCCTGCTTCTTCTAGTTGCTTAACTGTTTCTTCAGCTTCTTCTTTTGATACGCCTTCTTTCAGTGGAGCAGGCACACCTTCAACTAATGCTTTGGCTTCTTTTAAACCAAGTCCAGTAATACCACGTACAGCTTTAATTGCTGATACTTTGTTGTCACCGAAGCTTGTCATTACAACATCAAACTCAGTTTTTTCTTCAGCAGCACCACCCGCATCACCGCCCGCAGCCGGTGCAGCAGCAACAGCAGCCGCTGCAGATACACCAAATTTCTCTTCCATCGCTTCAACTAGTTCTACGACATCCATAACACTCATTTCTGAAATTGCTTCTAAAATATCTTCTTTAGAGACAGCCATTTTCTTAACCCCTATAAATTAAATTTGTTAAATAAAATAATACCTATGCAGCCTGTTTTTGTACTCGGACTGCATCGACAGTTCTCACCAATTTTGCATGCGGTTCAGCAAGCGTTCTGACGAATTTTTCGACAGGCGCTTTCATAACAGCCATTAACATTGCAATTGCTTGGTCTTTTGTCGGTAGTTTTGAAAGTCTTTCGAGCTCTGATGCTTCTAGCAATTGCCCGCTAACGGAAACAAATTTTGTCTCCAATTTGGCGTACTCTTTACTAAAATCCTTCACTAATCGCGCTGCAGACCCCGGATCCTCCATCGAGAACGCCATTACTAAGGGCCCCGATAAAGCCGGCTGAATACACTCAAAATCAGTGTTTTCAACCGCTTTACTTACCAACGTATTTTTTACTACGCGTAAGTAAACACCAGACTCACGAGCCTTTTCACGAAGCTCAGTCATCTCTCCAACAGTCAAACCACGGTATTCTGCTGCAACTGCTGAAAATGCATTTGCAGCCACCTCAGCCACTTCAGCAACTACCGCTTGTTTTTGCTCAAGATTTAGTGGCATATATACCTCCTGACTCCTGTATGTAACAACTTATTGTTATTACGGTTAATAAAACCCAAAAGGGCACCCTTTAACGGGGCCATCCTTTAAAATAATAAGGACTTTACCGTCTACGCAGGATATTAAGCACCATGTGCTCCTGCGGTCTTTGACGATTGCTAGCTATCTAACAATCCAAAGTCATTGCTTCGTATTGAAGCCTTCTAGCCTATACTCAGGCTAGATTGATCAACAGCCAGGCCAGGACCCATCGTTGTTGATACACTGATTTTTTTCAAATAAACACCTTTTGAGGCAGCTGGTTTTGCTTTAAGCAAATCTGACAGCAATGCTTCCATATTTTCCTTTAAAGCCTTTTCCTCAAATGTTGTCTTACCAATACTGCAATGAATGATGCCGGCTTTATCAGTTCTATAACGAACTTGACCACCCTTTGCATTTTTTACCGCTGTCGCCACATCTGGTGTTACCGTTCCAACTTTTGGATTAGGCATCAAACCCCTTGGTCCTAATATCTGACCTAATGTGCCAACAACACGCATTGCATCAGGAGAGGCAATAACAACATCAAAATCCATATCCCCTTCTTTCACTTTTGCTGCCAAGTCATCCATGCCAACTACATCGGCACCTGCTGCAGTTGCTGCGTCAGCATTTGCACCTTGTGTAAACACGGCGACACGGACTACTTTACCCGTTCCGTTAGGAAGCACGGTAGACCCTCTGACATTTTGATCAGATTTACGCGCATCAATGCCCAAATTTACGCTGACATCAACAGACTCAACAAAGTTAGACACCGACAACTCTTTTAAAAGGCTAAAAGCACCATTTGCATCATAAGACTTACCCGGTTCAACTTTTTCTTTTATTAATTTTGCTTTTTTTGTCAGTTTAGCCATTTACACACCCTCCACATCAATGCCCATGCTACGTGCACTTCCAGCTATTGTTCTAACTGCCGCATCCATATCGACAGCAGTGATATCAGCATCTTTAATCTTAGCTATCTCTTCGATTTGCTCACGTGTGCCTTTTGCTACTTTATTTGTATTTGGTGTACTGCTACCCTTCTGAATACCTGCCGCTTTTTTTAGCAAAATGGACGCAGGAGGTGTTTTTGTAATAAAGGTAAAACTTTTATCACTAAACACAGAGATAACAACAGGGACGGGCATCCCCTTCTCAATGTTTTGAGTTTGCGCATTAAAGGCTTTACAAAATTCCATGATATTAACACCGTGTTGACCCAACGCTGGACCAACGGGTGGACTCGGATTTGCCTCACCTGCTTTTACCTGTAATTTAATATAGGCATCTATTTTTTTTGCCATTTCTTTCTCCTAATTGGGTCAAACACCTTTCGGCTTCCCTGTTAACATTAATCAGACTTTTTCAACCTGACTAAACTCTAAATCTACGGGTGTTGCACGACCAAAGATCAACACAGAGGCTCGCATCGTACTTTTTTCATAACTAACTTCTTCAACCGTGCCATTGAAATCCTTAAATGGCCCATCGTTAATCCGGATAACCTCGCCAACTTCAAACAAGACTTTTGGCCTTGGCTTCTCAACACCTTCTTGTATTCTATTAAGTATCTTATTTGCTTCTGTTTCAGATATCGCTGCAGGGCGATCACTTTTACCACCAATAAAACCAAGCACTTTGTCCGTATCCTTCACTAAATGCCAAGTATCATCATCTAATTCCATTTGAACAAGCACATAACCAGGAAAGAATTTACGCTCACTGCGCTTTTGTTGCCCATCGCGCATCTCCACTACTTCTTCAGTCGGAACTAAAATTTCACCAAACTTATCTTGCATACCTTCTCGCTCTACCGCTTCTTGAAGTGAGTTTTTTACTCGATGCTCAAAATTTGAATACGCATGTACTACATACCAACGCAACGCCATATTATTTGCCTTAACCTGTTATATATCCAACACCCCACATCAGCAGGCCATCAAACATCCACAATAAAACCCCAACAAATAAAACCATCACTGCAACAATTAATGTTGTTTGCATAGTTTCCTTTTTAGTTGGCCAAACGATCTTTTTAAGCTCAATTTTCGACCCTTGAGCAAAATACCAAAATGACTTACCCAGCTTAGTTGCATAAACCAAACCAACTGCTACTGATAAAGCAACAAGCAGCCCAATAACCCGCAGCAACAGTGATTGATCTGCGTAATAGTAAAACCCGCCTATTCCAAAGACCACCACTATCACAGCAAGTGCTAATTTTGCTACGTCAAATTGACCAGGCTCTTGCTCTGCTTCTGTATTCATAGTTATTAGTTTCTATTGTTTAACGACGACAGTCATTCATCTGCCTAATGGCAGGCCAGGAGGGAATCGAACCCCCAACCTGCGGTTTTGGAGACCGCTGCTCTGCCAATTGAGCTACTGACCTAAACTTCCTCTAAATATTTTTAGCCGTTATTACTCAATAATTTTAGAAACAACACCGGCACCTACAGTTCGGCCGCCTTCACGAATCGCGAAGCGTAAGCCTTCTTCCATCGCAATCGGGTTGATTAGTTTAACTGTCATTTGTACGTTATCACC
>Ga0213864_10000674_pt1 | contig 15419 bp, 14 predicted proteins | sample PICome_5_FD_160078 | JGI IMG/M metagenome (GOLD analysis project Ga0213864, IMG submission 160078) | Coastal seawater microbial communities near Pivers Island, North Carolina, United States - PICO247 | ecosystem: Environmental > Aquatic > Marine > Coastal | place: USA: North Carolina... | reverse complement strand
AATTCCGCCACCCGGGCTAATATTTAATCTAATATTTTTTTAATATTAGACCTTCTAAAATATCACTATTTGAAACTTTAATTGTTTTTATATTATATCTATTAATTAATTCGTTAACCATAAAAATCCCAGAGGTTATTGTTGGTGCTCTCTTTGGATCAATTCCTTTAAAAATTGAAAAAATTTCAAACTCTTTAAGTTTTAATATTTCTTCCGTTAGTTGGTTTATATCTTCTTTTGTCAAAACTGAACCGTGGAGAACTGATTCATCGAAACTGTTTTGTTTTTTTACCATTGAAGCCATAGATAAAAATGTACCCGCAACACCTACACACTCCATTTCATCAGTAAATTTTATAGTTGCAATATTTTCATTAATAAAATTTTTTGCACTTAATGAACTTTCTTCTGAAATTGGTAAGTTGCTAAAGAACTTTTCCGTTAAAGTTACAACGCCAATATTTACTGAATTTGAATTAAAATCATCATTTGTCTGAGTTATAAATTCAGTACTTCTACCACCTATATCAATAATTATATATTCGTTAAGTTCAGCAAATGAATTCAAAACACCGAGACTGGTTAAGACTCCTTCTTGTTCACCTGTTACAATTTCTACTTCAAATCCACATTTTTTTTTGATTAATTCGAGAAAATAGTCTGCATTGTTTGCATCTCTCATTGCTGCAGTTCCTACAAGATACACATTTTCAACATTATTTTTAATGAGAATTTTTTGGAATTTTTTAAGTGTACTTAATACTCTTTGTTGTCCTAGGTCAGAAATCAGATTCGTCTTTTCGAGTCCTTCTGCCATTTTGGTAACTTTATGAGTTTTATAAATTGTAGAAATTTCACCATCGACCACATCGGCTATTAATAACCTTGTTGAGTTTGACCCTAAATCTATAGATGCTGTCTTTACCAAACAACACTCCATCCTTCATTCTTCTGCATGGACTCTTTATTTATACAGGGTTGATCACAATTAAAAGTTCCTATTGACTCAAGAACAATCTCTCCTATTGGATTTAACCCAGTTGATAATTCATCTGCAGTATGAGAGTGAAGACATTTAATTGAATTTTCAGCTCCACCAACTCCACCTGAGGCCTTTGGGTAAGAATTTTGATCATCCAATTCTTCTCTTTCATTTTTGTAGGATTCTTGTCTTTTTAACCAAGCAGATTTGAGTTGAGAGTTGTCCTGTAGTTCTTTATCTAATGCTTTTATTAAACCCTGAGATTCAAGTGCACCAATTTTTTTATTCATCATCGGGCATGACAACCAATAAGTTGTTGGAAAAGGTGTACCGTCATCTAACTTAGGAGGTACTTTAATAACAGCCGGTAAGTCTAAATGACATCGACAAGACACTGTAAAGTTACTTCTTAGTGGTCTTCCAATTTGTAATTCAATAACTTCTTTATCTTCATTCACTATCGACCCCGACAATAAACTCAACTACTTGTTCAATTACACTCTTAGATCTTCTAGCTTTTAAAGTCTCCTCTATAGGAGTTACAGGTTCAGGAACCTCAAATCGATAAAGAACTTCGCCTGGATATCCATACCCTCTCATTCTTAAAATCTGCTCAAGCTTTTCAACGTCATTAAGATTTTCAATTTGAAGATTCCATTCATCAATTTGAGTTTTAATCTCTGCAATTTCAATTTCTCTCTCTGCAACAGACGCCTTTAGCTGCTTATAGTTGCTGTAGCTGTCTTGATATGTTTCAAATAGGAAGAACAAAAAAGTAGCCATCAAGAAGAAAACAAATATTTTTGAAATTATTGAGTTTCTGATATTTTTTAGAGATTCCATTTTGAATTATTAAAATTGTCAAAACCAACCTCTTCAGCAATTCTTAGTAATTCATTATATTTTGCAGTTCGCTCTCCACGTGCTGGAGCTCCAGTTTTGATTTGTCCACTAGAAGTACCTACAACAAGATGGCTGATAAATGAATCTTCTGTTTCTCCTGACCTATGTGAGACCATAGAGGTATATCCTTGAGATTCTGCAAGTTTCATTGTTGAAATTGTTTCTGAAATGCTTCCAACTTGATTGACTTTAACCAAAATTGAATTTGCACATTTGTCATCAATGCCTTTTTTCAAGATCTTTTCTTGTGTAACAAATAAGTCATCACCTACAAGTTGTACCTTGTCTCCAATCTTTGAAGTTAAATACTCCCAACCATTCCAATCATCTTCCGATAAACCATCTTCTATTGACACAATCGGATATAAATTCGTTAACTCCACTAAATAATCAGCCATTTCAGAACTTGTTAACTTATTTCCTTCAATAACATATTCTTCATTGACATAAAATTCCGTTGCTGCAGCATCTAAAGCAAGTGAAATTTCTTCTTCAGGCTTGTACCCACTTTCACTAATTGACAACATAATTTCATCGAGGACTTCTTTTGATGATGAGAAATTTGGTGCGAAACCACCTTCATCGCCAACATTTGTTGCCAATCCTTTTTCTTTTAATCTTTTTTTAAGAACATGATAAACCTCAACTCCTGCTCTAAGTGCGTCATCAAATTTATCAAATCCATGGGGAACAATCATAAATTCTTGAATGTCAACAGAGTTATCTGCATGAGCTCCTCCATTAAGAATGTTCATAAATGGTACTGGTAAAGAGGGAGCGCCGTAAATATTTGGAATTAATTCATATATGTATTTTTTTGAATATTTCGAAAAAGCTACCATGTTTGCCATCGACACTGCCAAAATCGCATTTGCGCCAAGATTGTTTTTATTTTGAGAACCATCTAGCTTAATTAAAGTATCATCAATTTCGTTTTGGTCTTCTGCGTTTTTACCTAAAAGTGCTTCCGAGATAAGAGTATTGACATTGTTAACTGCTTTCAGAACTCCTTTTCCAGAAAAAAGCTCTCCTCCATCTCTCAATTCATGAGCTTCTAATGTTCCTGTAGACGCACCGGATGGTACTGCAGCTCTTCCCCATGAGCCATCTTCTAAGGTAATTTCAACCTCTACAGTGGGATTAGCTCTTGAATCTAGAACATATCTAGCGTGAATTTTATTTATATTACTATTCATAACCCTGTTATTAAGAATTTAGCACATATTAATAGGTTATGTTAATCCTTAAGGTTTTTCTTTGCTTCCTGCCATAAATCATCAATATTTGAGTTCTCATTAATATGTTGTTCGACATATTTAGCTCTATCTATAAACCTTTTTGTTGATTTATTTAATTGTATTTCAGGATCTGTATCTAAATATCTACAAACATTTAATACAGCAAATAAAACATCTCCTATTTCATCTTTTTTATGTTCTTCAGTTGAAGCAAGTTTTAATTCTTCAACCTCTGAAAGCAAATCCTCAAGAGCTTCATTGTAAGTAGCGTATGAAAGATTAAGCTTTTTTGCTTTTCTCTGTGCTTTAAATGCTTTTGAAATAGGTGGTAAATTCTGATTAAGGTCTGAAAATATTGAATCAGAAGAGTTTTCTTTTTTTAACTCTTCCCATTGTTTTTCAACATCTTCAGCAGTTTCAAGTTGAACATCTCCATACACATGTGGATGTCTCGCTTTTAGTTTTGCATTTAATGTATTTATGACATCTGAAATATTGAAGAAATTATTATCTTCTGCAATTTTTGCATGAAGCATGATTTGGAGCATGAGGTCTCCTAGCTCTTCTTTTAAAGAAGCTTTTGAACTTTCAGATTGATCTAAACTAGCTAAGGCATCAAGTAACTCGTATGCTTCTTCAATTAAATGTTTAGATAATGATTCGTGAGTTTGCTCCATATCCCAAGGACATTCTTTTCTTAATTTTGAAACAATTTCAGCTAGATCATCAAACTCTTTCATAGTGAAAGGTTAGTAGATAAAAAATCGTAAGCTTTTTTTGAAGTTAATTGGTCTTTAAAAGTAATTAATAATCTTTTATTTCTAAACTGAAATTTTATCTTTGTGCTGTCTAGATTATTTTTTAAATCATCTGTTAAATCAACAGGAAACAATTCGATTTGTTGTTGCTTGATTATGCATTTAAATATTTTAAGTTCTGTGATGATAGATCTAATTTTTGCAGAATTTAATAAATTTTCTGTAACTACAGGAATGTCTCCAAACCTATCTTTTAATTCTTCAATAAAATTATCAACTTCAAAATGAGGCGTTTTCTCTAATCTTTTATAAATATCTATCCTCTCTGTATCTGAATCAATGTAAGTCTTTGGAATTGAAGAACTCCAGTAACAGTCAAAATTTTTAATGCTATGTTTGGTATCAATTTTTGTATCTATAGTCTCATCCAACGACTCTAAAACATAACTATTAAAAATATTTAAACCGACATTTGCAATAAATCCAGACTGAATATCGCCAAGTATGCTGCCAGATCCCCTTAGTTGTAAATCTTTCATTGCTAATGAATATCCTGTAGAAGTTTGACCGATTGACTTGATTGCATCGAGTCGCATTTCAGAATCAATGCTTAATTCTGACTTATGAAAAAAATAAGCAAAACTCTGTTCACCTCTACGCCCCACTCTTCCTTTTAATTGATATAGTTGTGACATCCCCAACAGTTCGGACCGCATGCAGATTAGAGTATTTACTTTTGGCAAATCAATTCCTGCTTCTACGATTGTTGTAGCGTATAAAACATCAACTTCTTGATCCCAAACTTGTTGCATGGTGTACTCAATCTCATTTGAAGAGAGTCTTCCATGTAACAAACTATGTCTTAATTTAGGAAATAATTTCTCAACTTTTTCTTTCCAATTAATAAGTTCATCAATTCTGTTTAAGACAAAAAAGACTTGTCCTCCTCTTGAAATCTCCCTTTGAATAGCTAAAGAAATTACGGACTCATCGGTCAATCCAACATGCACTAAGGTATCTAATCTATTTTCAGGTGGTGTCTCAATTTTTGAAGTATCCCTTATCCCCATTAAAGATTGCTCAAGAGTTCTTGGTATTGGTGTTGCAGTGAGTGTAAGCTTGTGAACTTGGTTTGATAGAAAATGAAGCTTGTCTTTATCCTCTACTCCAAATCTATGTTCTTCATCAATAATGACTAATTTCAAATCTAAAAAATCTATATCATCACTTAAAATTCTATGAGTGCCAATCAATATATCTACCGTTCCATTTTTGACGCCTTCAAGAGTTTCTTTGACCTCACTTTTTTTGCTGAACCTACTGAGATGTTTGATATTAAGTGGATAATCTTTTAGTCTCTCAGTAAAAGTATCTATGTGTTGTTGAACTAAAATTGTAGTTGGAGCTAAAACTGCAACTTGACTGCCTGAAAATGCAACCTTTATTGCAGCCCTTAAGGCGACTTCTGTCTTGCCATACCCAACATCACCAAAAATTAATCTATCCATTGGTGTATTTTTTTCTAGATCCTTTTTAACATCTTCGATAGCCTGGAGTTGATCTGTTGTTTCTACAAATTCAAAGTCAGATTCAACTTGATTTTGCCATGGTGTGTCTGGTTTCATAATTAAAGAGTTGTTTTCAAGAGTTCGTAATTTATAGAGTTGTAGAACCCTATTTGCAATTACCTTTGCGTTCTGTCTTGCTTTATCTTTAGCCTTTTCCCATTCAGCTCCACCCAATTTTGACAGCTTAGGATTTTCACCACCAACATAAACTTCTAAATCTCCAATTTGATCAGAAGGTACAAATAATTTATCTGTTCCTTTGAACTTAATTGAAAGGTAATCCTTTTCTACTCCTTTGATTTCTTTTGTTACAGTACCCTCATAAAGCCCAATGCCATGAAAAGTATGAACAACATAAGTGTTAGGAACCAATAACGACTCATCACTTATTGATTTTGATTTTGATTTTTTCTTAACAAATTGTCTCCCGTGAAAATCACTTTCGTTAAGTAATCCAATACCTAAATCTTTAATTAAGAAAGAGTTCGTAAACTGGTTCTTTACAATTTTTAAGTTATTTAAACTATCGAACTTTTTAATAAAATCTGTATTTTCAGAATACAAATAAATTGAATCAACTTTACTGAGTTCGCTTAATACATTTTCTATTTGAAAATTTTGAAAGTACTGAGGCACATATTGGAGTTCTGATAAATTTACAGTTGAAATAAAATTTGCATTTTCATGATTGAGCAGACTAAATACTTCATCATATCTAGTCTGGAAAGAAATATTTATAGTCAAATAATCACTAAGTCCATTGAAAGTATCTTCTTCAATTTCTGTTATATTTTTCATCTCAAGTTTTATAGAATCAAAATTAACTACATGAATTTCTACTGACTCTGGCAAATGTTTAATCAAAGGTGGGCATGAGATAATATTCTGAGAATATTGATAATATTCGAAGTCTTCAATTGTATCTTTATTTGCAAAATTTAAAACTGAATTTTTATCAATTTGAAATAATTCTGAAGCAGGAACAATCAAAAGATTTTGGATAGTTGTTTCAGACCTCTGAGTAATAGGATTAAAAACCCGAATTTCTTCAACCATATCTGCATCAAATAAGACTCTTACTGGCTCGCTATAGCTTAAAGGAAATACATCTACTTGACCTCCTCTTATTGCATAAGTGCCTTTGCTTTCAACTCTATCCTTTTGTTTGTATCCGAGATGATATAAATTTTCAATAAAGCTCTCAAAATCTATTTCTTGCCCTTGTTGTATTTCGATAACTTCCAAATTTTCAAAAAATATCTTTTGTGATATTGATTTAATGCTTGAAACAATTACACAATTTTCTTTGGTAAGTAATGCGTGTATAGCATTTAGCCTCTTACCTTGTATCTCAAATGAAGGAATAAATGAGTCATATGTTAAGGTATCCCAACTAGGAAGCAAATAAGTATTCTCTGAAAAATTAATATAGTTTTGGTAAAACTTTTCAGCATCTTTATCGGTTGGTAAGACTATTAATTTTTGAGAAGTAGTACTTTTAAACTTTATAACTGGTGCAAGAGATTCTTCAGATATATTCTGAACTTCTACATTCATGTCCTAAATCTTATTTAATTGAATTCGTTTTTCATCAATTAACCAATTGATAGTCTTTTTGATAAACGAATCTAAGTTGGTGTAGTTAAGATTAAGTTCTTTTGATGCTTTGCTTCCGTCATATATATGTCCGTGAGTTAAAACTCTCACAGATTCTCTGCAGAGCAAAGGTGATGAAGAGCTAAGTAGTTTTACGAGATCTCCTAAAGGAGCAAAAAATTTTAATAAGAATTTTGGAGCGTAAACAGGCGTTCCCTTCCAGTCCGAAATGTCTTTTAGTTTTTTTATGAGATCTGGTGTAGATGTTTGAAAACTATTTAAAACATAACGTTCAGAATCTTTTCCATAAAGCAAAGCGTTGTAATGACCCTCTGTACAATCATCAATATCTACAACTGAAATATTGTTTTTAATTAATGGCGGAAATTTTTTTCTTAAAGTTGATATTAATAATTTAGCAGTTCCGGAAACTCTTCCTGGTCCTTGAACAGATGAGGGGTTAACAGAAACAAAATCAAAATTTTTAACAAATTTAAATGCGGCTTTCTCTGCTAAAAACTTAGACTCTTCATATTTGCTTAAAAAATGTCCTCTATGAGTTACATCTTCATTACCAATTTGATTATTTCCTTCACCAAGTGTTACTGCTGAAGATGTGTAAATAAATTTTTTAATATTTAGTTTATTTCCTAATTCAAGCATTTGTTCTGTACCATGTATGTTTACATCAAACATATTTTGTGGATTCTTTGCACACATTTTATTTACGCCTGCTACATGAAAAACTGCATCAATATCTTTATCTTCTAAATTGCTAAAAAGATCTTTTGAAAATAAATCTCCTTCAATAATTGTGACATTTTCACCTTCAAGAAATTGATTTTTTGACCTCGCCAATGCGTACACGTTATGACCATTTTGTAAAAGTTTTTTCAATAAAGGCTTTCCAACAACACCCGTTGAACCTGTTATGAAAATATTTTTATAGTTCATTTTGAATTTTTGAGATATTCAGAAAAATATTGATAACCAGAAAAATAAGATAAAAATAATGCGACATAAACAACAAAATCTGCCAATGAAACTGAGTTAAATGAAATTGAGAAGTCCATTAAAACAAATCCTATTGCCCAAAACTGCATGCTTGCTTTTAATTTTCCAAATATACTTGGCGCAATCATAATGCCCTCGTTTCCAGCAAGGCCTCTTAATCCAGTAATAACAAATTCTCTTACAATTAGTAAGACAGTTATCCAAATATCTACTCTTCCTATATAAGTAAAACCAATGAATATGAAAGTAATAAAGATTTTGTCAGCAATAGTATCTAAAAATGCACCAGTTTTAGATGTAACATTCCATTTTCGCGCAAGTTTTCCATCAAAAAAATCTGTCCAAGCAGCTATGAATGCTATGACTGCAGGTAAAAGCATAAGACCTGTTGATGAACCATCTTCAAGAATTAAATAAAGAATTACCGGAGAAGAAAATATTCTAAAAAGTGCAAGAAGGTCAGGTATATAATTTTTCATCAGACTACATCAATTATACGTCTCTCAGAAGCAGATTTTATTGCACTTTCTTTGTCTACAACAAACTCTTTAATAATATCAATTGAATCTTCGATAATAAATTCTACTTCTTCATATTCATTTGGAAAAAATTTAGATAAAACAAACTTTGCTGGATCAATGCCATTTGGTGGTCTACCGACACCTACTTTTAATCTAAAATACTCATTTGTACCTAGAGATTTATCTATAGATTTGATTCCATTATGACCACCATCTGAAGTAGCATTTTTTATTCTCAATCTACCAAAAGCTAAATCAATATCGTCATGCACTATGAGAATCTTTTCTTTATTTACATTGTTATAGCGAAAGTATGACTTTAGTGCATCACCTGAATTGTTCATTGAAACAAGTGGTAATACTATATTTAGTTGAAATTCATCTATTTGATAATTTGTGATTTTAAAACTACCAGATTTATCTACTTTAAAATTAAGTTTATTCTTTTCAACAAAATGGTTAAGAATGTCTGCACCAATATTGTGTCTTGTTTTAGAATATTTTTCCTGAGGATTCCAAAGACCTACAACTAGAGCTTTATTATTCTCCAGACTCATCTGAGGAGCCTTCCTCAACAGTTTCTTCAGTAGATTCGCCATCAGCACTCTCTTCACCTTCCATGCCTAACTCGTCAAGATCCTCTTCTTCTACTGCAGCTCTTGGCAATGTAATTGTAACTAGAAGTGATTCGTCATCCTCGTTTGCTAGCTCAACACCCTCTGGTAGATTCACATCAGTAGCAGTTAGATTTTCACCAACATTTAATGCTGATATATCTAATTCAATTGAAGTAGGAATGTTGCTTGGAAGTGCCGATATAGAAATTGATGAGTTGATAGTTTGAACCAAACCACCTTCTTCTTTAACACCTGCTGGTATTCCAACAAAATCAATCTGAACATCTGCTTCTACAGATTGAGTTAGATCGATTTGAATTAAATCTATATGTAAATATTCATCTCTATATGGATGTTTTTGTATTTCTCTTGCTAATGCGGTGTAATTATCTGAACCAACTTCGAGATTTATAATTACGTTAGTTCCAGCTTCAGTTTTTAAAGCATTTCTGAATTCTCGTGCATTTACTGCTACAGATAGTGGGTCCATTCCCAAACCATATACAACTGCTGGAATGTTTCCATCTTTTCTTAAACGTCTAGACTCTGCAGAGCCCATGCCTTCTCGTACTATTGCTTTTAAATTAGTTTCCATAATTTCATTACGAATTATATAGAGTAATAAAATTTATTTACTACTCAAATAAGATTTTAAGCTTTTTCTGTAGCCTTTCTCGCAGACAAAACAGCAAAAGTTAATGTCAATAGGGCGAATGTTCCTGAAGCAATAAATCCTTTTACAATCACATCTGTGACCCATCCATCAACCATAATTGCCCTCATCGCTTCTATTACATAAGTTGTTGGATTATAAGCTGATGCAGTTGAAAGCCATCCTCTTAGAGCCTCTCTAGGAACAAATGTTGGTGCAAGAAATAAAGCAGGAAAAAATAAAAATGAAGCAGCCTGCGCACCCTGTGACGATCCAGATCTTACCCCTGCAGCAACTGAATAGCCTGCAAAACCCATCCCCCATAAAAAAGCTATGGATAGAACGAGAAAGAATCCTACTGTTCCAACTGCAGGGTCTGCACCAATTATTTTTCCAATCAACATAATCAAGCTAGCTTGAAGCAGTACTCGCATTGCACCGACAATCATTGGAGCTAAAATTATTGCCCATTTGGATATTGGCATGCTTTGATATCGTTTAAATACTCCAGACTCTATGTCTTCCACTAGATATATTCCAGAAGCTCCACCGCTAACTGATGCTGAGACAATCGAGACAGGAAGAATAAAGTTTACAAAATTGCCATTAGCAAAATCAAAAGGTGTGCCGATCGCTGAACCTCCAAAGACTCCACCTAATGCACCGTCATATACAAATAAGAAAAATGCAGAAATAAATATATTAGGTAGTTCTGCAAGTGGTCTTCTCAATACTCTTAGAACTAATCTTTTTGTTAAAACACTTAATTGAGTTATGAAAGATAAGTTAGAATTCATAAGCTATTTAGCTCCTTCCGAAGCTTTGGATTCTTCAGAACCTTCAAGCCTGTATCCAGTAACCTTTAAAAACACATCATCTAAAGTTGGTTTACTAGCGGTAACTGAACTTACTTCAATATCGTTGTCAGATAAATTCTTTATATATGTCGGAATTTGTTTTGCTCCTTCTTCTACTGTTATCAAAAGATTGTTGTTTTCTAATGTAGAATTTTCTAAAACCTCTTTAGCTTTATTTGCTTGATCTTTATCTTCAAACGTAAAGGTAATCACATCTCCGCCAATGCTTGCCTTGAGTTCATCAGAAGTACCTTCTGCAACAACTAATCCTTCGTCAATTATTGCAATTCTATCTGCTAGTTCATCAGCCTCTTCAAGATATTGTGTAGTAAGAATTATTGTTACACCACTATCACGTAATCGCTTTATTTCATCCCACAGTACTCTTCTAGATCCTGGATCTAGTCCTGTAGTTGGTTCATCTAAAAATAATACTTTTGGTGAGTGCACCAAGCTTAGACCAAGATCTAATCTACGTTTCATACCACCTGAATAGGTTTTAACTCTTCTATCTGCTGCCTCGGTTAAACCAACTAACTCCAGTAACTCATTCGTTCTTTTTTCAGAATCTGGTTTCGAATAACCCCACAATCTACATGTTGTAAAAAATAACTCTCTTGCAGTAAGGAGATTATCGATACCTGTATCTTGTAGTGCTACCCCAATATTCTTTCTTACAGATTTGTCATCTTTTGCTACATCATCTCCCAAAATTAAGGCTTGCCCGTCTGTAATTTGTAAAAGCGTTGTAAGCATCAAAATGGTAGTTGATTTACCAGCACCATTAGGTCCTAGTAATCCGAAGATTTCACCTTGTTGAACTTGAAAACTTACATCTTTTACAGCTTCAACTACTTCCTGTTTTGCTTGAAATGTTTTCTTAATATTCTTTACTTCAACTGCTAACATTTATTTACCTACAATTGTAAATTTGTACTTTGTAAATTCTAATAAGTAGCAAATTTTAAATGGCCTCGTAGCTCAGGGGATAGAGCACAGGTTTCCTAAACCTGGTGTCGCAGGTTCGAATCCTGCCGAGGCCGCTCTCTTAATTGTTTAAACAAGCTAAAGAAGTTGCACAAGATATTGCAGAATCTCGATCACCTGAGGAAATTGAAAGTTATTTTAACAACAATGTACAACCTATTTTGGATGAATATTTAGGGTTTGCTTATCTCTGTGATCAATAAACTTAGTTTTCAAAAATTCTAGGTCTAATATTCTCAGTCAAATTTTCAAATACAAGTTTTTGAAATTGTGTATGAATAATTTTATTTGACGCAATTACTAATTTGGAGTCTAAATTTGGAAAATTTTGAGTCTGATCAACAGCTGCACCTCCAGCTTCATCAAGAATTAAACATGCACCCAAGGTGTCCCACGGTTTCATAAAAAATTCGAAATAACCATCAAATTTATTATCAGCAATCCAACAAACGTCTAATGCAGCAGAACCATATCTCCTAATGCCCCCTGTATTCTTCAACACTGCTTCAAAAGTAGGTATGTAATCCGAAGAAAATTCATTTCTATCGTAAGGAAATCCAGTAGCAATAATTGCTTTATCTAGAGAAATAGATTTTGAAACTTTTAATTGTTCTCCATTTTTAAATGCACCAAAATTTTTATAGCCTTCATACAGAATTTCGTTGTAAATATCATACACAAAAGCTTGTTTTGGCTCTTTGTCTTCAAACAACATTAAAGTAATTGCAACTTGATCAATATTGTTTGCGTAATTTACTGTTCCGTCTAGTGGATCAATTATCCAGAACCTTTCTGAATTAGGGTTATGAATCTCAGATTCCTCTGAAATAATTCCATCATCAGGAAAATTTGATTTTATTGCATCCATGAGAATTTTTTCAGACTGAAAATCTGCAGATGTAACAAGATCAACATTTTGATCTTTAGAAAATACTTCAATGTCTTTTCTTAAATCTTTAATTAACTCAGCAGATTCAAGAACTGCTTTTTTAAGCTTTTGAATGTCGAACTGGCTTGTGCTTTCAGACAATATGATGTTTCCCAGAATTTATATTGTCTTGTGCATAAATTCCAGCACGTGAGACAGCTTTAATTTCCTGCCAAGTAAACGGGTTTTCTATTTCACCTCTAACGTATTGAAAAAATGTCTTCAATGATTCTTTATGACCTTTGCCTGTTTTAAATACTTTACTTCTATCTTCTTTAGCCTCTAAATATCGTAGTAATTGAAAGTCTTCAAGTATATAGGAATTACCACTACCGTGCATTTCTATTCTCTCCTTTGAGAGCATTTGATTGGTTTCAGAAAAATAATTTATTGATGCGTGAGAACCATTCACAAAATTTACGTCTACAAATACTTGATTTTCATTAGCCTGATCTAACTCTTTATTAACTGGTGCTGAAGACGAAATGCTTTGAGGCAATGACTCAAACAAATAACACGCTAAGTCTATTGCATGAATTGCTTCTCCAACAACTCTTCCTCCTCCAATTTCCTTAATATTTGTCCAGTGATCATTATCCAAAGGTGGGACGCTAAATCTAAATGTAAGAGAGTTAATTTCTTTTGTTAGTGATCTGTTTTTAATAAATTCTATACTTTCTGAAAACCTCCTATTAAAACCAATAAATAATTTTGGATTCTCTGCATTAAATAAAGCTTCTTCAATCTCAACTAAAGATTTTTCCAATAAAGCTAGCGGTTTTTCAACGTAAATCGCTTTACCTTTTGAGAGAGCTTTAATTACCAAATCTGAATGAGTGTTGTGTGGAGTAAGGATTAAAACTGCATCTATTTCATCAGAATCAAGAATTTCATTTTCGGTTGGATATTTATTTTTAATTTTAAAATTTTTTGCCAGGGTTTCTGAACGTAAACCACTTGCAGAGGCTACTCCTAATATTTCGGCTTCCTTTTTAAGTTCTTTTAAAACAGGGAGGATTGTCGTTGATGCAAAATTTCCAGCACCAATTATGCCTAGCTTTACTTTGTCATTAGTGTTCGAACTTTCATCTGTTGATAAAAAGTCAATTTTTGGTTCTGATTTAATGTCGTATCTCAAAACAACAGATAAAGGTTTATTTTTTGATCCAAACTTTGAGTAAACGGAAGGTGCGTCTTCAAAAGCAATTTCTTCAGATACCAAATCTAGAACATTTAATTTTTGAGATGATATTAGTTTGAGGCAGGTTTCAAAATTTCTATTCTCAGTCCACCTAACGTATTCAATTGGATAATCTTTCCCGAGAACTTCATATTGTTTATCGTATCTACCTGGACCATAAGATTTTGAAACAACAAGTTCTAATTCTTTATAGTAAAAATCATTTCTAGATATTTGTAATGGAATATCTCCTACAACTACAATTCGAGCTTTGTTTCTTGCAATTTTTGTAGCAACTTCAATTGGCTCATTGCTTGATGTAGCTGCTGTGATTATTACAGAATCAATATTAACTAGCTCTACTTCATCTACCGAACTATAGAAATTACTCTGCTGACTAGACCTTGATTCATCTGGATCAATTCCAATGACTTCTGAACCCTGGGCTTCAGCTAACTTACAGACTAGCTGACCAACTACACCTAACCCAATAACAACAATTTTTGAACCAAGAGTTGTGTTTGATAATCTCAAACCATGAAGAGCGATACTAGATAAAGTTGTAAACGCAGCTTCTTTAACATCTACACCTTCAGGCACTCTAGAGCATAAGTTTTCATTAACCACAACATACTCTGCATGACCTCCATTTGAAGCAACTAAATCCCCTACATGAAATCTTGTAACACCTTTGCCAACTTCAATTACTTCACCAGCAGAGCTATAACCAAGTTGAAGTGGTGATATATTTTTTGGAAACACTGCATTCCATAATGATTTAACACCCTCGTTTCTTAATAGGTCTAAACCCTTTTCTATATTTGAACTATTTTGCAGTTTATCTGTCACACCTTTGTTAGCAGATTCTATTGCAGCTAGTTCTGTCCCAGAAGAAACTACAGAATACTGATTTTTAATTACCACCTCTCCAGGTCCAGCTTGAGGTGTAGGAGTATCTAATAATATTGGTTCAGGATTTTGTTTTTTTACAACTAACTGTTTCATTTACGTCCAGTAATAATAATAACTATTCTATTTCTGAAATTACGTTTGAAGTTAAATTTATGAAGTTGCCATCAGTAGTTTCTATTTGTAGTGATCCATCATCATTAACTTTTCTTGCCCAACCTCTACCTTCAGGATATTCAACTAGTTTTCCAAGAGTTTGTAAATTTTCAATATAGTTTTGAATGTTGAAATCTCCACTTCTTAAGTGTCTTAAAACAATTTCAGCCCATCTTGTTGCATCTTCATTAATTTGAGAATATTGTATTTTTTCATCATACAGTGAACCAGCACCAGGAATTTTTGGGTTTTTCCAAAAGTAATTAATACCCATTCCAATAACAATTTTATTTTCAATTTTCTCAACCAAAATGCCACCAATTTTTAAATTATTTAGTTTCAAATCATTAGGCCACTTTAAGAATATGTTTCTGTCTTTTACTATTTTTGTAAAAACATACCCTGACATAAGTGGTAATAACCCTGTTGGAAGATTTACTTCATCTTCAAAAATACTTAATGAACAAGCCAGTGCTTGATCAGCATTTGACCATTTTTTATTGGTTGTTCCTCTGCCTTTTTCCTGTGAATAGCTAACAACCAAGAATGGTTC
>Ga0213864_10000673_pt1 | contig 15420 bp, 18 predicted proteins | sample PICome_5_FD_160078 | JGI IMG/M metagenome (GOLD analysis project Ga0213864, IMG submission 160078) | Coastal seawater microbial communities near Pivers Island, North Carolina, United States - PICO247 | ecosystem: Environmental > Aquatic > Marine > Coastal | place: USA: North Carolina... | reverse complement strand
AAAAAAAAAAAGATAATTAAAATTAGTAAAAAAAAAATTTTGGAGGTATGCTCTGAAATAGGTTCTGATGTTATCTTGGGTATAGAACCATCTAGTTCAGTCTTACTTTCAAATAATAAAATTAAAAAATTTTTAAATTGCCCGATTTTAAATATGCTTTTAATAAAGCCTAATTTTGGTTGTGCGACAAAAAAAATTTATTCTAACGTTAAAAATTTTACAAAACCAAAATTTAATAATCCAAAAAAAAATATGTTTGGTTATAAATTTTTAAAAAATCAAAGTAATACTTTAGAAGATGTTGCAATTTCAAAATACCCACAAATAAAAAAGATTAAGTTATTTTTAGAAAAGACTAATAATCCTGAGTTTGTAAGAATGACTGGGTCTGGATCTACAGTTATTGCATACTATAAATCAGTCAAAGACTGTAATTCAGCAAAAGTTCAATTTAAGAGGAAATTCAAAAATTGTTGGTTGTATGTATCAAAAACTATATAAATTTATTTTTTTTGTGTTATAGGAACTATAATATTGGGGCGTAGCCAAGCGGTAAGGCACGGGTTTTTGGTACCTGCATCCTAGGTTCGAATCCTAGCGCCCCAGCCATATATATGGATAAATTTTTAGATAAAATTTTTTTTAGGTCCAAAAATCTTAATTATATAAGTAAAAATATAAAAAACATATCCCAGAACACTCCTGCAAAAAAAATTTTTGAAGCAATTAACAATTATTCTGAAAATAGTGAATTAAGATTTGTTGGAGGATGTATTAGAAAAATTATAAATCGAGAAGAAGTAGATGACATTGATTTAGCAACTAACATTACACCAGATGAAGTTTGTGATGCACTAAATAAACATCAAATTAAATTTTTTGAGTCAGGTAAAGAACACGGCACGATAACTGCAGTAATAAATGAAAAAAACTATGAAATTACTTCACTTAGAAAAGACGTTGCTACAGACGGAAGACATGCAAAAGTTGAATTTACTTCTGATTGGAAAGAAGATTCAAAAAGAAGAGATTTTACAATTAATGCTATTTACTCTGATAGTTTAGGAAATTTATTTGATCCACAAAATGGTAAGCTAGATTTAAATAAAGGTGTTTTAAAATTTATTGGAGATCCAGAAAAAAGAATTCAAGAGGATTATTTAAGAATATTAAGATATTTCCGTTTTCATATTAATTACTCAACTGAAAATCATAAAACAGAGATAATTAAAATATTTAAAAAAAATATCAAAGGTATTTCGAACTTATCTGCTGAAAGATTATTAGATGAATTTAAAAAGACAGTTAAATCAAAAAATTTTCTCAAATTATTTGAAGATCAACAAAGTTTAGAAATCTTAGAAATAGTATTTCCACAATTTAAAAATATTAATCATTTTAAGAAGCTGAATTCATTTAGTTCCAAAGTTATTAGCAACTTTGACTTTATTTTTGTAATTGCATTGCTGATTATTGATGAAACAGACAATACTGACTATTTCATTTATAAATTTAAAATCTCAAAAAAAGATCAAAAGAGGCTTAAATTAATTCATTATTTTTTCAAAGAAAAGGTGAGTATTAAAAGTTTTACAGAAAAAAACTTTAATAAAATATTTTACTATAATGGTAGACAAACTGTAATTGATATAATTAATTTTAAATTGTTCTATTCAAGTAAGGTGGAGAATAAATTATTAAAACTACTTAAAATTTACGAAAATAAAACATTGCCTGAATTAAAAATTGGAGCAAATATTTTAATGTCTAAGTATAAAATTCCTGAGGGTAAAATTTTAGGTAATAAGTTAAAACTTATAGAAGAAACCTGGGTTCAAAATGGATTTCAAATTTCAGATAAACAGGTTGAAAAAATTGCAAAGAGTTAAATATATTTAACGTCTTTAATCTCAAAATTCTTTATCCCAGAAGGGGTACTTATTTCTACAAGATCACTTTTATTTTTACCTATTAATCCTTTTCCAATTGGGGACTGAAAGAAAATTAATTTTTGTTTTAAGTCAGCTTCATCTTTTCCAACAATTTTATAATTTATTTTTTCCCCACTATCTAAGTCTTCTAGATATACAGTTGATCCAAAAATTACTTTACCCTCATTATTTAATTTAGTTACATCAATTACGTTAGCTCTGGCTATTATGTCGTTTATTTCAGTAATCCTACCTTCATTATGAGATTGTTCTTCCTTTGCAGCATGATATTCGGCATTTTCTTTTAGATCTCCATGCGATCTTGCTTCAGCAATTGCGGCAACTATCTCAGGTCTTTTCTTTTCTTTTAAAAAAATAAGTTCTTCCTCTAATTTTTTTAAACCATTTAAAGTTATAGGTTCTTTTTCCATTTCTTATTTCCACTTAGCTAAAGGAGGTAACGACATTAAAATTCCTTCTACATTACCACCAGTTTGTAATCCAAATTTAGTTCCTCTGTCATACAGTAAATTAAATTCTGCGTAACGACCTCTTTTAATATACTGCTTCTCTTTTTCTTTTAAAGACCATTTTTTCTTAATTTTTTTTCTAATAATTTCATTAAAGATCATTTGAAAAGTAATACCAACATCTCTTACAAATTTAAAATCTTTTTCGAAATTATCATCTTTATAATCAAAAAAAATTCCCCCAATTCCTCTAGCTTCTTTTCTGTGGGGTAAATAAAAATATTCATCGCACCATTTTTTATATTTTTTATAATAATTTTTATTATGTTGATCACACATTAACTTTAAAGTTTTATGAAATTTATTTTTTTCATTATCATCTTTGATGGTCGGGGTTACATCCATTCCCCCTCCAAACCAATTTTTTTGAGTGCTGATATATCTTGTATTAAAATGCATAGCTGGAATGTGTGGATTTTGCATATGCATAACTATTGAAATTCCTGAAGCCCAAAATCTAGGATCTTTCTCAGCTCCTGGTATATTTTTTTGAAATTTTTTAGGAAATTTTCCATATACCTTTGAGAAATTTACTCCTACTTTTTCAAAAATTTTTCCATTTTTTAAAATTCTATATTCACCACCTCCTTCATCTTTTTTAGAGTTTCTTTTCCAAGAAGTTGATACAAATTTTATTTTGTTGTTTTCTAATTCAAGTATGTCATTACAAATTGCATTTTGTAATAATTTGAACCAATTGCTAGCTAGGTCTTTTTTAATTGAATTGTCCATATTACATTAAATTATTTTGCCTTAAACTTTCTGCCAAAACTATTGCAACTGAGGATGCTATATTTAGAGATCTAGCATTTTCATTCATTGGAATTTTTAGACGATCATCAATCAGCTTATGAACCTTCTCTGGAACACCAGCGCTCTCTCTTCCAAATAATATTGTATCATCAGCTTTAAAATTAAATTTAGTATAATTTATAGAACCCTTTGTTGTCATTAAAACAATTCTTTGATTCTTTTTTTCTTCAAAAAAATGTTCTGCACTTTGGTAGAATTTAATTTTACTATAGTCCATGTAGTCCATGACAACTCTTTTAAACCTTTTGTCAGATAATAAAAATCCACAAGGCTCAATAATTTCTAATTCCGCCCCTAAACAGGCACACGTTCGTATAATTGCAGCTGTATTCTGTGGAATATCTGGCTCGTATAGTGAAATTTTAGGTCTAGGTTTCATCCGTAATGTGTCATTCTTTCAGTAGAAAAATTACTGTTATCTTATAAGAAATCGTATATTAAATTAATTTTTTAACAAAAAACTATTTAAAATGTCAGATAAAAAGCCAAAAAAAAGAAGAGATTTTTTATTTACAGCGACCACAGCTGTAGGTGCAGTTGGAGCTGCAGCAGTAGTGTGGCCCATGGTAGATCAAATGAACCCAGATGCTTCAGTTAAAGCATTAGCAAGTACCGAGGTAGATGTAAGTTCAGTCAAACCTGGAAACACAATTACAGTTCTATGGAGAGGAAAACCAGTTTTCATCAGAAGAAGAACACAAGAAGAGATCGACGAAGCAAGATCTGTTAAAATGGAAGAATTAATTCATCCAGAAAAAGATGAGGATAGAGCAAAAAATCCTGAATGGTTAGTCATGCTTGGAGTTTGTACTCATTTAGGATGTGTGCCTTTGAATGACAAAGGTGATTATAATGGATGGTTTTGTCCTTGTCACGGTTCTCACTATGATACGTCTGGAAGAATTAGAAAAGGACCAGCTCCTTGGAATATGGAAGTTCCAAAATATGAATTCGTAAACGCAAACACAATTAAAATAGGATAGTACAGTTGTTATGAGTGATCACGATTATCAACCTAAATCAAAAGTTGGTCAATGGTTTAATGATAGATTACCGTTACTAACTCTTGCAAATCATTTAACGGATTATCCTACTCCAAAAAATTTAAATTACTGGTGGACATTTGGAGGAATTTTAACTTTTTGCTTAATCACACAAATTATAACAGGATTAACTTTGGCAATGCATTACATTGCTCATGCTGACATGGCATTCGAAAGTGTTGAGCATATAATGAGAGATGTTAACTACGGATGGTTAATTAGATACATACATGCAAATGGTGCATCGATGTTTTTTCTTGCTGTGTATATTCATATCTTTAGATCGTTATTTTATGGTTCTTACAAAGCACCAAGAGAAATAATTTGGATTATTGGTATAGTAATTTACTTGTTAATGATGGCAGCTGCATTCATGGGCTACGTCTTACCTTGGGGACAAATGAGTTTCTGGGGAGCAACTGTTATTACAAATTTATTTAGTGCAATCCCGTTAGTAGGTGAGGGAATTGTAACATGGTTATGGGGTGGATACTCAGTTGATAATCCAACTTTAACAAGATTTTTTACTCTACATTATTTAATCCCATTCTTAATAGCAGGACTTGTAATTTTACATATATGGGCTCTGCATGTACCTGGAAATAATAATCCAGTTGGTATTGATATCAAAAAACCATCTAAGGATACTGTCCCATTCCATCCATACATTGTTATTAAAGATGGTTTTGCATTATTAATGTTTATGATTGTTTTTGCATTTTTTGTTTTTTATACGCCTAATATTTTGGGTCACGCAGATAATTACATAGAGGCAAATCCTATGGTAACTCCAGCTCATATAGTTCCAGAATGGTATTTGTTACCTTTTTACGCAATACTAAGATCGGTACCGGATAAACTACTTGGAGTAATTGCAATGCTATCTGCTATTTTAATACTTGCAGCTTTACCTTGGCTAGATACTTCAAAAATTAGATCAGCAGTATTTAGACCTTTGTATAAACAGTTTTACTGGATTTTAGTAGCAGACGTTTTAATTCTTGGTTACATGGGAGCAATGCCTGCAGAAGGTCTTTATTTATTAATTGCAAGAGTAGCCACTGCCTATTATTTCTTACATTTCTTGGTTATTCTCCCTGTGCTTGGATTTAAAGAGAGAACATTACCTGTTCCATTAAGTATAACAGAGCCTATTTTAGGTGGATCACCAAACTTAGCAACTGCAAAACACAGAGAAAGTAAAATAAAATAAAGTGAAAAAGTTATTTAAACTAATTTTAATACTTTCATTTTTTTCTCTAAATAGTGTCCAAACATTTGCTGCAGAAAAAGTAGATTATCTTAAAACAGATTGGAGTTTTAAAGGTCTTTTTGGAAAATTTGATAGAGCAGCTCTTCAAAGAGGATATCAAGTTTATACGGAAGTTTGTGCTTCTTGCCATTCAATGAAATATTTGAGCTATAGAAATTTATCAGAAGAGGGTGGACCAGAGTTTTCAGAGGCAGCTGCAAAAGCAATCGCTGCTTCTTTTGAAGTTACAGATGGACCAAACGCTGATGGTGAAATGTTTATTAGACCTGGAAAACTTTCAGATAAATTTGTGATGCCATACGACAATGTAAAAGCCGCACAAGCAGCTAACGGAGGAGCTTATCCACCAGATATGTCTGTTTTAGTTAAGGCTAGAGGTGGTGGAGTTGATTATATTTATTCTTTACTTCAAGGTTATGAAGATCCACCAAGCGGAGTAACTTTGGATGATGGAGTTTATTACAACAAATATATGTATGGTAATAAGATCAGAATGGCAGCGCCATTATCAGATGGAATAGTAGAATACGGTGATGGCACTAATGCATCAGTTGAACAGATGTCAAAAGATGTAACAACATTTTTAATGTGGGCTGCGGAGCCTCACTTAGAAGCAAGACACCAAATGGGATTTAAAGCTATAGTATATTTGATTATTTTAACTATTTTAGTTTACTTTAGTATGAAGAAAATCTGGTCACGTGTTGAATCTGAAGTTTAACACATCTCCATCTTTAACAATATAATCTTTTCCTTCTAATCTCATTTTCCCATTTGCTTTAGAATTTACCCAGCCATCATTTGCTATAAAATCTTCATAAGAAATAGTTTCAGCTCGTATAAAGCCTTTTTCAAAATCAGTATGTATTTCGCCTGCTGCCTTAGGAGCTGTGCAATTTTTTTTAATTGTCCATGCTCTTGTTTCCTCAGGACCCGATGTAAAATAAGTGTCTAGTTCTAGTATATTGTAACCTTTTTGAATTAACATATTTAATCCAGTTTCTTTTAAACCTATCATTTCCATATAATTTTTTTTCTCTTCAGCAGGTAGCTCATTAATTTGATTTTCTATGTCAGCAGATACAATTAGTGTATTTTCATTCCCAAATTTTTCTATGAAATCATTTGTATATTTATTACCGTTCTGAACACTTTGTTCATCAACATTACAGACATATATTTTTGGTTTAATTGATAATAAACCGCTTTGATTTAATTGCTTGGTATCAAATTGTGTTTTTAGAACCGAAATATCTTTGTCATTATTTATGCAATCAAGAGCAATTTCTAAAATTTTAAGTTGTTCCTCATCTACATTTTTCTTGTTATTTTTTTCCAATCTTTTTTGAATACTTTCAAGATCTGCAAGCATCATTTCAGTTTCAATAATTTCCAAATCTCTCACTGGGTTTACGTCAGGATTAACATTTTGGATATCATCTGAATCAAAACATCTAATCATATGAATTACAGCATCAACTTCCCTGATATGAGAAAGAAATTTATTTCCTAATCCTTCTCCTTTTGAAGCTCCTTTTACAAGACCAGCAATATCAACGAATGAAATTGTAGTATTAATTACCTTTTTAGAGTTAGAGACTTTTGATAATTTGGACAATCTTTCATCTGGTACGGGAACTACACCAACATTTGGATCAATTGTACAAAATGGAAAATTAGCTGCTTGTGCTTTACTAGAATTTGTTAGTGCATTAAAAAGTGTGGACTTACCAACATTTGGCAAACCAACAATTCCACATTTAAAACTCATTATTTATTATTAACTGTACTTGAAAATAGATCTAATTTTTTTTCAATTAATATTGAAATTGACTCAGTAATATTATTTGTAATTTTTTCTAATCCAACCATTTCATCTTCATCAAAATTTTGAAGTACAAAATCACTTACTTCCATGTTATCTTTTGGTTTTCCAATACCAATTCTTACTCTAGAATAATCTTTACCAATAAATTTATCTATTGAAGCTATACCATTATGACCTGCACTAGATCCACCAAACTTAGCTTTAATTTTCCCAAATTCTACATCTAAATCATCATGAAAAACTATGACATCCTCGGCATCAATTTTAAAATATTCTATTAATTCTCTTATACAAATTCCTGAATTATTCATGAAAGTTAAAGGTTTAATTGCATATATTTTTTTGTCTCCAACATTTCCTGTTGTAAGCAAACCTTTAAATTTTGGTTTTTGTTTTGATAGACCAAATTTTTTATTTATCGAGTCTATAATTTTAAAACCTACATTATGTCTATTATTTTCACTATCGGGCGTTGGGTTACCTAGTCCTACAAATAAAAGCATAAAAATTTTTTAATGGAAAACAAACTTCAGTATAAATAATTTATTTTTTTTCTTCAGCAGGCTTCTCTTCGCCTTCAGCAGCTGTTTTATCGCCTTCAGCTGGTGCAGCAGCCTCGGCACCCGCTTCACCCTCTGCAGCTTCAGCTTCAGCTGGTTTTTCTGGCTCTTTCATTACAGTTGGAGCCGCAAGTGTTGCAATAACGAAATCCCTACCTTGAATAGTTGGTACAACTTCAGAATCTAGATTAATTGATGAAATTTTAAAACTTACTCCAATATCAACACCATCTAAATCAATTAAAAGATTGTCAGGTATTTTTTCACTTGGACATTTTAATTCAACTTTTCTTCTTACAATATTCAATACTCCACCTTTTTTTAATCCAGGTGATTTTTCATGATTAATAAATTTAACTGGAACCTCAATTCTAATTTTTAGACCAGGCACAACTCTTAAAAAATCAACATGTATAGGTTCGTCTGACAAGATGTGATATTTTACTTCTCTTGGAAGTACATTTTGTGGTTTACCGTTTACATTTAATGTAAGAATTGTAGATAAAAAATTTGAGTCATCTAACATCGACTTTAGCAGTTTCTTAGATATAGAAACTTTTTCATTTTGAGCTTCACCGCCGTAAATTATAGCCGGAACTTCTCCATTATCTCTTAGTGAGTTAAGCTCGCCTTTTGTTTTAGTATCTCTGATGTTAGCTTCTAAAGTATTCATAAAAACAAGGGTTTTTAGCTCAAGATCCTTAATAACACAAGGTAATTATTTAAATAAATCAGATACAGAAGTAGAATTTGATATTCTTTTAATTGCTTCACCCATTAGCCCTGAAATAGATAAAACTTCAATGTTTTTTGCACCTTTTATTTTGTCACTATTATCAATTGTGTCTGTAATTACTAAATTTTTGATAACAGAATTTTTAATTTTTTTGACCGCTTCGCCACTAAGTACACCGTGAGTAATATAAACGTAAACTTCTTTTGCGCCTCTATCTTTTAGAGCTTTAGCTGCATTTACAATTGTTCCACCAGAGTCGATGATATCGTCTACAATTATACATGTCTTACCTTTTACATCCCCAATTACATTCATAACCTGAGATTGTCCTGGCTTAGGTCTTCTTTTATCTACTATAGCTAGACCAATATTTAAAAGTTTTCCAAGAGATCTTGCTCGCTCAGTACCACCCACATCTGGAGCAACACAAATCATATTTTTACTTTTAATTTTTTTCTTAACGTGTCTTGCAAAAATAGGAGTAGCAAACAAGTTATCTACTGGAATATCAAAAAATCCTTGAATTTGTCCTGCGTGCAAATCTACTGTTACAACACGATCTGCTCCTGCTTTTGTAATCAGGTTAGATACTAGTTTTGCTGAAATTGAAGTTCTTGGGACAACTTTTCTATCTTGTCTTGCATAACCAAAATATGGAATTACAGCAGTTATATTTTTGGCAGATGATCTTTTTAAAGCATCTATGCATAATAAAAGTTCCATTAAATTATCATTAGCTGGTGAAGAAACAGATTGAATAATAAAAATACTATTTCCTCTTATGTTTTCATTAATCTCAACATAAATTTCACCATCAGAAAAATTTCTAATACTTGAATTGACTAATTTAGATTTTAAATATTTAGCAATATTCTTACTAAGAGGTTTATTACTATTTCCTGATAATAATTTCATGAAAAAAACCTAATTAAGCATAATTATTGAAATATTTCTACCATAATCAGCATGATTTAAACTTTTTGATCTTCTAGCACTAAAAAATTTATTTTTAGCATCGAATGTATCAACGTCAATTTTTTCTATTTTTTTCACACCAGACTGAAGAATTAATGATTTAACATAACTAGATAAGTTAAAATATAACTTTTCTTTACCCATTTTAAAAAATTTATGATTAGTTTTGTCTTTTCTTATAAATTTTTTATAAAAATCTTTTTGAACTTCATAATTTTTAACTGATATTGATGGACCTATAACTGCTGTAATATTTTTTGTTTTAGACCCTCTCTTAACCATAAATTTAATCACTTTTGATATAATTCCCTTAAAGGCACCTTTCCATCCTGAATGAATTGCAGCTATCATTTTTCTCTGATTGTCAAAAATAAGTATTGGTACACAATCTGCAGTCAAAACCGCAATAGGTAAATTTACTTGGTCAGTAATAATTGCATCAGCCTTAGGTTTTATTTTTGATTTATACTTTTTGTCAATAAACACGAATTTATTACTATGAATTTGATTAAGTAAAAAAATATTTTTTGAGTTCTTAGAAATTTTTTTCCTGACAATATTTAAATTTTTTTTTACACTTGCACTATTATCATTTGAACCTGGACCACAATTTAAACTTTTATAAATATTTTTTGATACACCACCGATGCTATTAAAAAAACCATGTTTGATAGCTTTATTTTTTGAAAGCTTTTTGGATTTAATCAATTTTAAAACCTGTTTTAAATTTATTGTTTTTAATTTTAATCAACATTACCTTAAACAACTCCCCCATTTGTTTCTCATCAATTAAACGTCTAATTCTATAAAATAGATCTGTTTTTTGTGAGAAGGCTATATTATTACTTACAATCTCTGCTCTCTGCAAAATTCCCATACTTGTTAAGAATTTTTTTTGATTAGTAATTAGATGATCTAGTTTTTCAAATTGAATAATATAATTAGCATATAAATTAAAATTTAAATTGTATGTGATATCAGAATCACCAATATCTTCTAATATGTTTGAAAATTTATGATCTTTAATTGCTTGAATAGTATTTTTTATTTTCAGATCTAAATATCCATAATCAATTATTAAAAGTCCACCATTTCTGTTCTCAATAATTTTACAAATTTTCTCTAGATATTTAAACGCTTCGGGAGAGTATTCAATAATATCTTGGTCCTTAGATATTTCAAATTTAAGTTCTTGCTCTATTGTTTTAATATCAATTTCTTTATCATTGAACTCAGCCTTTTTATAAGTTTTTAAATTAACATACCTTTCAAACCAATTATTCTCCTTTTTAAAAAATTGCTTTATTGGGAGTGCATCAAAAAATTCGTTTGCAAGATAAATGCAAGGAAATGCGTTATCGATTTCAACTTCATTTACCCAGATTATTTTTTCAGAATTTAAATTTTTTTTTTGTTCATCAATTAAATATGAGCTTTTTTCATGAATCATTAAATTACAGGAGTTAAAACAATCTGGAAAATTCTTTAATGTTTCAGATACAACTTTCATCATCTCTCCATTACCAGCGCCAAGTTCAATTAAGTTAAATTTTTTAGGTGAACCGATGCTTTTCCAAAAAGTTATTACCCATATTGCAATTATTTCTGAAAATAGTCTTGTGATGTTGGGAGATGTAATAAAATCACCTTCCTTTCCAAAGGGATTTTTTTTCATATAATAACCATTTTCTTTATCGTAAAGAGCGTGATTTATAAATTGATCTAGAGGTAAATTAGTCGACTTGTTCATTTTTTTTCAAAAAGAAAATAATTAATCCAATTATTAAAAAGATAAAACTTATTAACTGACCCATAGTTAAATTGAATATTAGGTATCCCAATTGATCATCTGGAACTCTAAAAAATTCAACAATAAATCTAAAGATTGAATAGAAAATTAAAAATAATCCAGAAATCAATCCAGCTTTTTCAAAATTTCCTCTACTTCTAAAATAAACTAAAATTAAAAATAAAATTAAACCTTCTAATAATGCCTCATAAATTTGTGAGGGATGTCGTGGTTGATTATCTATTTGTATGAAAGTAACTGCCCAAGGTAAATTAGTTATAGTTCCATAAAGTTCAGAATTTATAAAATTTGCAATTCTTCCAAAAAATATTCCAACAGGCGCAACTAGAGCGACGACATCTAAATATAAAAACGCATTTTGATTATTTTTTTTTGCAAAGAATATAGTTGCTATAACAATACCAATTACTCCTCCATGAAAAGACATGCCGCCTTCCCATACTTTTAAAATATCTAATAAATTATTGATATAGAATTCAAAATTATAAAATAATACATAACCAATTCTTCCACCTAAAATAATTCCGATGATTAAGTACGTTATGTAATCATCAAAGTTTTTATTTATTTCAGAATTCTTTAAGAACAGTTTTTTTGCTATTAACCATCCAAATAAAATACCAGCTATATAAGCTAGAGAATACCATCTAATTTCTAAAGAAAATATTTCTACAGCAACTGGGTCAAAATTATTGATGAACATTTTAAATTATATCTATATTGTATATCTCAAATATGAAAAATTCTAAATTTATAATTGATAAATTTGCAAAACTACTAGAGCAGGGATTAATAACTTCAAAAGATTTATCATCTGAAATCTTAAATATATTTAAGTCAAAGAGAGATGAATTTGTTTTTAAAATGAAACTTACTAGCAAGGATGAATTTGAGATTCTTTCAAAGAGAGTAGAAAATTTAGAAAATAAAATTTCAAAATTAGAAACAAAAAAAAAGAAGAAAACTAAATCGGCAAAAAGATCTTAACTCTTAGCCCATTAAATTTTGATTTTTCCAGCATAATGTTACCACCATGGGATTTGATAATATCAGAAGCAATTGACAGTCCTAGACCAACACTAGATTTTGAATCATTTCTCCCTTTGTCCATTTTATAAAAAGGTTTAAATACGTTTTCATGTTCTTTTTTAGGTATCCCTGGACCGTCATCATCAATAATTATAAATAGGTTTGTATTTTTTTTGGTTAGGCTTATTTCAACTTTGTTTGCATATTTTAATCCGTTATCAATCAAGTTATTTAAAGATCTATTGATAAGGTTCTTTCTGCCATTAATGTAAATTCTAGGAATTAAATTATGAGAAATGTTTTTATTATTATATTTTTTTATAATTTCCTCTATTAGTTCTGAAAGATTAAACATTTCGTCTTTTTCAACATATGACGAGCTTGTAAATTGCAGATATTCATTAAGCATTTTTTCCATTTCGTTAATATCATCTGTTAACTTATCAACCGCATCTTTATCTTTAAGAAAAGCTAATTGTAGCTTCATTCTTGTCAAAGGAGTTCTTAAATCATGACTAATGCCTGATAACATTTCAGTCCTCTGATTAAGATGTCTTTCAATTCTCTTTCTCATTTTGTCAAATTCATGACCTGCTTGACGTATCTCAAGTGCTCCTGAGGGTTTAAATTCTTCTATGTCTTCTCCTTTTCCAAATCTCTCAGCAGCGCGAGCTAAATTTGTAATTGGTCTCGTTTGGTTTTTTAAAAATATTAGTGAAATAATAACCATTATAATTGCAGGAACTGTAATCCACAGTGCAAATATTCTTGCAGAGGTACTAGTGACTCGATCTTTTGGAACTAAAAATTTAAAATATCCATCTTCATATTTTATTCTTAAATCAACTAGTTCTTTATAGTTTGTAGTATTAAACCAGAAGATCTCAGGAGAAAATTTAGATTTCAATTCTCTTCTTAAAGTTCGATCAATTGGACTAAACCATCTTTCTTTATTTTGATCACTTAATTTTTCATCAACAACTAATTCAATATTTAAATCTAGAAATAATGAAAATAGGTTTGTCACTTCTTGTTTATCATTTTCCTCCTTTTGATAAGCTTCTACAAAAGCACTAATTTCATTAACCAGGGTTCTGGTCATACCTTTATTAGTTTTAATCCACAAACTATCAAAAAAAACAATGGTTATTATTAATTGGATAGTAATTACAGGGACAGCAACTATTAAAAGTGCTCTATAAAATAATCTTTTTGGTAAAACTTTTTTTAAATAATTACTCAATCCAGAGAACATATCCTGCACCTCTAATTGTTTGCAAAAACTTAGGACTTTTTTGATCTATTTCAATTTTTTTTCTCAATCTAGTAATAATAACATCGATAGATCTTTCTTTATCTAGATTAATCAATTTTCCTATATCTTCTCTTGAAAATGTTTTTCCAGGACTATTAATCATTTTTTCTAAAATTGTCTTTTCAGTATTGTTAATTTTAAATTCTTTTTGATCTCTAATAATTAAAAGTTTATTTAAGTCGATTTTGACATTTTCAAATTCAATAATTCTTTTTTGCTCAGTTTTTTGTGTCTTATCTAAAATGTTTTTTATTCTTAGAATTAATTCTTTAGGTTCAAATGGTTTGGGCAAATAATCATCTGCACCAACTTCAAGACCTTCTATTCTTTCCTTAGCTTCTCCTTTAGCAGTAAGAAGTATTATTGGAGTATCTAGATTTTTTTTATTTTCTTCTATAAATTCTAATCCACTCTTTCCAGGCATCATTATATCGAGCACAATTAAATCAAACTTTATTATTTTTATTTTCTCTGAGGCATCTTCAGCACTGTCAGCTGTAGTTACTAAATAATCATTTTCGTTTAAAAATTTCTTTACTAATGATCTAATACCATCGTCGTCATCAACTACTAAAATATGAGCTAAAAAATTATCCATTAATTATTTTATTTAATACATTGTCAAAATTAACAACTTCTTCTGAAGTTGAATTTAAAAGAGCAGAATAAATTCTTTTTTTTTGTAAATTAAAAATTTCTTCAAATATTTTCTTCCCTTTTTCGTTTAAAAACACATGTTTAACCCTTGTATCCTGATCATTTTTCTTAAATATGACGATATCTAACTTTATTAAATCTTTTAAAACTCTGTTGAGGCTCTGCTTAGTTACTTTTAATTTTTTTAGAAGATCTGAAATAGAGATACCTTCATAAGATGAAATTAGGTGAATAACCTTATGGTGGGCTACACCAATTGAATATTTATCTAAAATTTTTTTAGAGTCAGAAAATGTCTCTCTGTAACTAACAAATAATTTTTCAATTAAACCCTTAAGTTGATCGTCTTTAAGATATAAAAGTTCTTTCATAATGGGTAAGTTATATTGACATATCAAAGATACAAAGATATTTTTCACTGATATTTTAAAATATTTTCACTAATGATACCGTACGATAAAAGATCTGGAAAAATTTGGTACAACGATGAACTTGTTGATTGGGGAGATGTAAAACTCCATGTGTTAAGTCATGGTTTGCATTATGCGAGCTGTGTATTTGAAGGTGAAAGAGTTTATGATGGCTCTATTTTTAAATTAGAGGAACATACATCTAGATTTTTTCATTCTGCTAGAAGAATGGGTTTTGAAATTCCTTATACTGAAGAGCAAATAAATACTGCTTCAAATAAAATAATTGCAACTCAGAATGTAGAAAATGGATATGTAAGACCAGTAGCTTGGAGAGGTACTGAAATGATGGCTATCTCAGCACAACAAACAAAAATTCATGTTGCAATAGCAACTTGGGAATGGGGATCTTACTTTGATCCAAAACTAAAAGTCGAAGGCATTAAATTAAATATTTCAAACTGGAGAAGACCAGCTCCTAACACTATACCTTGGGACACTAAAGCATCA
>Ga0213864_10000670_pt1 | contig 15462 bp, 29 predicted proteins | sample PICome_5_FD_160078 | JGI IMG/M metagenome (GOLD analysis project Ga0213864, IMG submission 160078) | Coastal seawater microbial communities near Pivers Island, North Carolina, United States - PICO247 | ecosystem: Environmental > Aquatic > Marine > Coastal | place: USA: North Carolina... | reverse complement strand
AATTCCTTATGTTAAAAAAGAATACTTTGATGGTTCTCATAGAACCGTATTTGACTTAATAGTAAGTTTTGTAAATACACATAATAAATTACCAACAGCAAAGGTATTGGATCTTGAGCTAAAAAAGATTAGTGCTCATGAAGAAATACTAAATCAAGCATCAAGACTAATTGAAGAAATACAAGAAAAGTCTGATGTTGATACTGATTACCTAATTAAAGAATCTGAAAACTGGTGTAGAGAACGTGCAGTTTATAATGCCATTATGGAATCTATTCAGATCATTGATAAAAAAGATAAAACAAGAAGTGAAGGTGCTATACCTGAAATACTATCTAATGCACTAGGTGTATCTTTTGACCAAGCAATTGGTCATGACTATATTGATAATTCTGAAGAAAGGTTTGATTTCTATAATCTTAAAGAAGATAGGATTCCATTTGATTTAGATTACTTCAACAAAATAACAAAAGGTGGCCTACCAAATAAAACTTTAAATATCGCTCTTGCTGGAACTGGTGTTGGTAAATCTTTGTTTATGTGTCATTGTGCATCATCAGTTCTAGAGCAAGGCAAAAATGTTTTATATATTACAATGGAAATGGCAGAAGAAAGAATAGCAGAAAGGATAGATGCCAATCTTATGAATCTACCAATTGAACAATTGCCGTCTTTACCTAAAAAAGTATTTAACGATAAGATTGGAAAGATTGCAAAAGGGTCAATTGGTAAACTAATTGTAAAAGAATATCCTACAGGTTCTGCTCATACAGGTCACTTCCGAGCACTACTAAATGAGTTAAAACTCAAGAAAAACTTTAAACCAGACATAATATATATAGATTATTTAAATATTTGTGCATCTTCGCGTATGCGAGGCATGGGCGGAAGTATAAATAGTTATACATATATTAAAGCTATCGCGGAAGAACTTCGTGGATTAGCGGTGGAATTCAATGTACCGATAGTATCGGCAACTCAGACTACAAGGTCAGGGTACAGTAATACTGATGTCGGATTAGAGGATACATCTGAATCATTTGGTTTACCAGCAACGGCTGACTTAATGTTTGCTCTTATTTCAACAGAGGAACTTGAAGAGTTAGGTCAATTGTTGGTGAAGCAATTAAAAAATAGGTATAACGATCCTACCAAGTATAGACGTTTTGTAGTTGGTGTTGATCGTTCCCGCATGAAACTATATGATGTGGAAGAGTCGGCTCAGTCAGATATTATGTCTGATATGACACCCGACAAACCTATAAATAAGTTCGGTGAAAGAGAACAACCAGATTCTTTCGCCGATTTCAAAGTATAAAAAAGGAGACTTTATGGAACTACTTAATAAAGCAAAAGAATGGGTCGTAGCAAGATGGTCAGAAAGAACATCTTGGGATGGCGGTGTGATTATAGGTTTATCCCTAGGATATATCCTATTAGGTGGACTAATTGATTGGTTAGCCTGGGTAGCACTTGCTTACGGTGTCTACACTTTTGTTAAATCAGAAGTTGCTTAATTAAAGCAATTGTAAGTTCATAAGGGGCTTCGGCCCCTTTTCTTTAGAGAAATGTTACAATTCTGTTACAATTCTGTTACAATTGTGTAAAATCTTAAAATAACTATTTACATTTCTGTATACTTGTGGTATAATGGTTATATATTTAATTAAAAAGGAGTTAATAAATATGTCAAATGAAGTAAATCAAATCATAATTGAAAGAATCGTAGAAGAGGTTGAGCAAATGTCAACTGGTTCTATATTACAGGAATTATTGGGTGGAATGAAACCAGGTATTTGTGATTCTTGGGATGAAAGAGTTTCACATACTGATAGAGATGCTGTAATTGAAAAATTAGCAAATCAAAGATTTGAAAAGGAGTGCGTATAATGGCTAGAGGATCACAAAGTTATATTGGAACATATTGGACTGCATGTGCAGGTGATATGTTAGAAGTTTCTAAAATTAGAGAAGTTATTAAAGCTGTCAATAGAGAAGCAAAATTTGCAGAAGATAGCAGATGGAAAAATAAGACAGGTGCAAAGTTTCCAAGATTCAGAGTAAAGCTTCAAGGGAGAGGTCCTAGAAAAGAAGCTGCTATTGCAGATGGAAGACATAGGAATGCGTATGATCAAAGCTTACCTTTGAGACATGCGGAAAGAGTTGATTTATATATTTATGATAGGAGTGAGAGATATTATGATTAAAGAATGGGAAGAACTAACTGAGCAAGAGCAATTGCTCCAATACATTTCTGATATGCACAAGAGTGCGTATGGTTCCAGACCTAGAGGTGGCTATGACCACATGTCTGTGGAAGAGCTCAAGGTTGAGCTTGATAAGCTTAGCAACATTGCTAATGATGTGTATGAGCAAGAGAAAGCATATGAAGAGGAATGTGCTGATGAGTTCGATTCCCTAGTTCTATCAATCCAAGCATCTGGTGCTGGTAATAGAGAAACAGCTCTCAAATGGCTACTAGAGTCTTCGGACTGTGGTGGTGATTTGGAATATTTCATTTGGGGTCATGGGTTCCTATTTACCGATAGGGGTCAAGCTCTTAAACAGGAGTTAGCTGAGCTATGAGATTATTAGAGGCTAATTATGGAGATGTAAGAATATTCTCCGAAAGACCATTTGGCTATAAAAGATATATAGTCGAATGGCAAGATGGTGCAACCACAATCTACTCAGGACTGTGGTATAAAAAAGAAAAAGTAATTAAAATAGTTGAGGAGAAACTAAAATGAGTTATTATAATTTTGATGACGTTATGTCAAGACTTGATGACATTGAGTCAAAAATCGATAAATTAATCGAAATGGAAACCAAGAACCAAGCTTTTCAAGTAATTGCAACTAAAGGTAAAAAGAAATTACCAGTTGCTGATTATATATTTGAAAAAATGCAAGAAGCTTTATTGTTTCAAAAGCAAATGGTAGAAAAAGGCTACGATGTGGAGTTAAATAGAAAATGGATTTAATAATCTTAGTTTGTATAGTATGTCTCATCGGTAGTAATTATGGTTCATATAAAATTGGCCATAATGAAGGAGTTCGTGCAGGAGCAGAAAGTACAGTAGAAATCTTACATGACAATAAAGTAATCTCCTTTGACAATAAAGGAAATATTGTACCAAATCCATTTTTTAAGGTTTAAATTTGTATAAATAGATTATATAAAAAGGAATCTATTTATGAACTTTAAATCTTTTATTAATAAACCACAAGTAATTAGTGAAGGTACTAAGCTAACACCGTCTGTTCTAGACGAAAAAAATGCTAAAACTGGAGAAGAAAGAATTGATATTCTACGGGATTTAGTTCGTGGAAGTAAACCTTTAGAATTAGCAAAAGGTGGTACAGTCGTAGTAGTTAATATTAAAGACGCTCTAGAAAAAATCAAACTATTTAAAAAGAATTATTTACACTTCGGTAGAGGTGGAATTCCGCTAGAAACAAATGGTGGTACCATTTATACAAATGAACTTAAAAAATCAAAAGTATTTGGTGGTGAAACTGGTGGTGCTGGTGGAGGTAGTTTAAATACAAAAATTTATGAATCACATAATGCTGTATTTTTACACGCTATGCTAGAGCATGGACATAAACAACCATTAGAATTTTTCACAAATGATATCCTAAAGAATGCACATAAAAATGCTGATGTAGATGCTAAATGGCCAGAGCTAGAAAATATACCAGATGAATGGATGCTTTCTTCATATAATATATCACAAGAATTAATTAAATTAGGTTATGTTAGAAAAGGCCATGTAGTTCATAGAAACAGTAAAATAATGAATGGGATATATCAAAAGAAAAATGAAGCATTTGCTAACATGGGTCTAAAAAAACTTAAAGATGATAAATGGAATCCTGGTGATGTATGGGCAGTAGATAAATCATTTGATATTAATAATTTAAGTACAGATACTATTGATGGATTAAATGCTGACATATTAGAAAACTATTTAAATAGAAGTTGTGTAGGTATATCTCTCAAAGGCCCTATGACAAAAAGTGTTCCTATAAAAGAATTTAATCTAGATAAATCATTACTTAAAACATATAAGTTTAAACAATTTAGATTAGAATCAAATAGAGGTGATTATTGGTCATCTAAAATGGGTCATATTGATTATGATGGTGGTGAACTGACTATTAAAGATGGTAAACACTTTGGTTCAGTAAAGGCAGAAATTAAAGGTAAGAAAGCCAGAGGTGGTGGATTAGGTTAGGAAGTAATGAGTGGTTACCTTGAAAGATATGGTAAAAAGTATGCACTTAAACCTATATCAAAACATGCTAAAAAAATAGCTAAAGCAATTGAAAGAAAACAAGATGAAAAATCAATAAAAGAATATTTTAAATATTATAATTACTTTTATAAAGATTTATCTTATGATGATTTTAAAGCAAAAGTTATCACAATGCCAGGACATTGGATATCAGCAAAATTTGCTATTACACAATTAGGTTATCATATTAATAATATACCTAGAAGCAAAATTAATGAACTTATAACAAATTTTGTAAACTATGCGGGCTCTTCTACCGCAGAATCTAGTGCATATGTTAAGGCAGGGAAATAATGCGTAGATTAAAACAATTCATAACAGAAGACATCTTAGTATATAAACCACAAGGTGAACTTAAACCTGCAAAATATAATAAAATAAAAATCTTTAAAGATGGATGGCAATCAATACAGCTACCGCCTCCGCCCCCGGAAAAGGTAGAAGTCAACAAGGTAATTGAAATATGTCATTCGGCTACTGAAGAACAAATTGAAGAATATAAGTTATGTGATACTGATGCTTCATACTTCATTAAAGATTATATGGAAAAGAATGATTTAGAATATGATAATGCTGTAATAGAATACATAGAAAAACAATGTGTTCCAATTATAAGACATTATAAAAATCATTTTAATAGACCAAGACCATATCAAGTTGCCGCGTACTATAATTTAGAACTTAGAAGGTTTAAAACAGAAACTTCGTCAACACCTTCTTATCCTTCAGGACACACAGTTCAGCCATTAGTAGTAGCATTACATTATGCAAAAAAATATCCTAACCATAAATCTAATTTAGAAGCTATGGCAAATAAGTGTGGTTATGGAAGAGTTATAGCTGGATTACATTACCCAGCAGATTATAACGCAGGTGTAATACTTGCAAATAAATTAATGGATTTTATCGATTATGAAAAATTTTAATAACTATTTAGCCGAAGCCAAGAACACTCATATGATTCATATTGAGGATTTAATCTTGGACGGTGGAGTTAAGGGGGCACGCCAGGCAATCCTAGCGCTTAGGTCAATGAGGGATATGTTGAGCGGTAATGCAAAAGCACCAATGGACATTACTGTCAAGTGGGACGGTGCCCCCGCCGTATTTGCTGGAGAGGATCCAAGAGATGGAAAATTCTTTGTAGCAAAGAAAGGTATATTTAATGCTAATCCAAAAGTATATAAAAATCATGAAGATATTGATGCAGATACAAGTGGAGATTTAAATCGTAAATTAAAAATGGCATTTGATAATCTTAAAGGTCTTGGAATTAAAGGTGTAATCCAAGGTGACTTTATGTTTGAGAAAAAAGATTTAAAGAAGTCAAAAATAAATGGTGAATCACATATTACATTTCATCCTAATACAATCGTATATGCAGTCCCAGAAAAGAGTGAACTAGGTAAAGAAATAAGCAAAGCTGAAATTGGTATTGTATGGCATACTACTTATAAGGGTGGAACATTTGAATCTATGAGTGCAGAATTCGGAAAAGAAATTGTTCCTAAACTAAAAAAGAGTTCTAAAGTATGGATGGTCGATGCAACACTTAGAGACTTATCAGGAACAGCAACACTAACAGCTGATGATAATAAAGAGATTTCTAAAAAACTATCTGATGCTGGAAAAATATTCAGAAAGATAGCAAGTGGTGTATTAAAAGAAATAGAATCAAATAAAGAACTTAATCTTGTAATTAATACATATAATAATGTAAAGGTAAGAGAAGGACAAAGAATAACAAATACTAAATCCCACGCTACTGGTTTAGTAATGTGGGTAAGTAATAGATACCAAAAGGAAATTGATAAAAGAAGTACACCAAAGGGTAAAGGTGCTCAAATAGCAAAACGTGATGCATTATTATCATTTTTCAGTAAACAAAACATAAAAAATTTAAAATTAATCTTTGATTTACAAAATTTAGTCATCGATAGCAAATTAATTATTATAAATAAATTAAACAAACTATCTAAAATTGATACGTTTGTTAAAACTAAAAATGGGTTTAAGGTCACCGGCGTTGAAGGCTTTGTGGCAATAGACCGATTAGAAGGTGGTGCTGTTAAGCTTGTAGATAGAATGGAATTTTCTACAAACAACTTTAGCAAAGATATTATAAAAGGTTGGGATAACCCCAACTAAATGGGATACCGAGGAAATACATGTCAGTTAAATCATTTAGCGATTTTTTAACAGAGTCAACAAAAGAAGTTACTTTCGTATTTGGAAGATTTAATCCTCCAACGATTGGACATCAAAAATTGTTTGATCATCTGAAAAAAGTCAGCCGTGGCGGAGCATATCGTATATATGCTTCAAAGTCAGTGGATAGTAAAAAGAATCCATTGTTATTCAAAGATAAAATCAAATTTCTCAGAAAAATGTTTCCGAAACATGCACGAAGTGTCATGTCAGATAAAGATGTAAGAACTGTTTTAGATATCGCAGTTAAATTATATGACCAAGGATTTACTAAAGTAACTATGGTTGCTGGGTCAGATAGAGTAAAAGAATTTGATATCTTACTAAACAAATATAACGGTGTCAAATCAAGACACGGTTTTTACGAATTCCAGGGTGCTATAAATATAGTCAGTGCTGGAGAAAGGGACCCAGATGCAGATGGCGCAACTGGGATGTCAGCTTCAAAGATGCGAATGGCCGCTCAACAAAATGATCTTGAAGGCTTTTCTAAAGGATTGCCTTCAGGATACCAACCTAACGATTTATTTAATGCTGTTAGGAAAGGTATGGGTTTAAAGGAAAAGACATCATTCAGAAAGCATATCCAATTATCTCCAGTATCAGAAACAAGAGAAGAATATGTAGAAGGAAGCCTATATAGTATAGGTGATAGAGTTACAATTAAAGAATCAGAAGAAGAAGGTACAATAGAATACTGTGGTGCTAATTATGTTATTGTAGAATCAAATGGTAATAAGAAAAGATATTGGTTAGATTCAGTAGAAAAGATTCAAGAGTATAACGAAATTGGTACTAAACAATTATTAAAAAAATATTTGAAAGACACACCGTTTTCAGAAGTAGTAAAACAAGACCCTGATATTAAAGATAGAAAAGGATCACAACCTGCAGGGTACTATAAAGGTTTAAAAACAAAATCAACAAAACAAGCTAGAGCTAGACATTTTGCCAAGAAGTCTAAAATGGACGATGATAATCCAAAGGCATATACAAAAGCTCCAGGCGATGCAACTGCAAAAACTAAACCATCTAAACATACTAAAAAGTATAAACAAATGTATGGTGAAATGGCAGAGCATTTAACGTTTGAAGATTTTACAGTTACAGAACAAGATACTAAAAAGGCATTAAGGAAAAAGGCTGATAAGTCAGGTATGCCATACGCTATCTTGAAAAAAGTTTTTGATAGAGGAGTAGCCGCTTGGAGAACTGGACACAGACCAGGCACTACACCTGTACAATGGGGATTAGCAAGAGTGAATTCTTTTGTTACCAAATCAAAAGGAACGTGGGGTAAAGCTGATAAAGATTTAGCCGCGCAAGTTTAGGAGAAATAAATGAAAAATTTTAAAGATATTAGAGAGAAGTATAGTAGTAAGTTCCCACCTGCTCTAATTGCTGCAGCCGTTAAGATTGCTCTTGACATGGGCGGTAACATGACTGGTGCTTACAAAAAAATAGAAAGAATGAAAAGAGGATTAGGGGACGATCCTGTTGTTAAAGATGCGCTAAGAATGGCAAACGAAAATGTTAACGAAGAAGTATTAAATGAGTTAAACTTTTCATATGCATTTTTTGATAAACAAAGCCTTAATAAATTCATGTTAAAAGCATTAAAGATTAAAGGTCTTGAAGTTGTTGATAGTGAAAAGCAACAAGGTGGACACTATGTAGTAAGAGTTAAATCTGATGACAAGAAAATTATTGCTAAAGCAAATTCAGTTGCAATTAAAGCAATGTCAGAATGGGTTGAAGAAGTAAATCCACAAGATACTATTGTTACTATTGATGAAAAAGTAAAGGCTGGAAAAGGAAAGGGTAAAGCTGATGTTGATTATATTGGGGACCCTGAATTAACAAAAAAGTTAGAGAAGAAGTTTAAAGTAAAAATTAAATCATCAGGTAGAACATCTGCTGATATTATTGGTAATAAAGCTAATATAGTTAAACTTCTACAATCAGATGCGTATTTAATGGACGATGAAGATATTGAAGAACTATATCCTGATTTATTAGAAGGTGTAATTTCTGAAGCTTTATCAAAAAAGATATCTGATGCAGAAGCTAGAAAAATACAGAAAAAATATAACCTAGCTATGGACCAATTTCAGGATTTAAAAAATAATTATTCACCAAAGAAAACACCAAGACCTAAAGCTTGGATATCACTTGATTATCCAGTAAGAGATGGTGATTACTATTTTGCATTTGTATCAGATGATGAAAAGAAGAATACTAAATTTAATAGTAAATTAAACGATGTTATGAGAGAAGTAGGTAGAGGTAGAATAGTAGGTGGAATTAATAAAGCAGTCGACTTAGCAGACGAAATCTGGAAAGCAGTAAGTAAAGAAGTTAAAAAATATCCAAGAGATTTAGGCTGGAATGATACTATGACTAGAGAAGAAATCTGGGCTTCAATTGCACATATGATTGCTGTTCCTGGTTTTAAAGAAAATATCGATGAAGTTTTTATTGATAAAATGAGAATCGGTAAAAGAAAGAAAGCACCTAAGTGGAGTTAAGATGAAAAACTTTTTTGAATTTAAACAAAACATACAAGAGAAACGTTTTAATGATATACTCAAACAATTCGGTAGAGATAGAGATTGGATTGATTGGTGTAAACAATATAAAAAAGAAATAGAAACTTTTGTAAAAGGTAAAGGTAGAAAGTCACTTGATCAAGATGCAGAAGATGATCTAATAGATTGGGCTGTAGAAAATGATCACATGGCAGGGCCAGACGATGATCGTAGTCTTGATAGATTTTACGATAAATATTTACTAGGGAAGTAAGATGAAAAGAACATTTGCAGAAATAAGAAAAAACCTAGAAGAAAAGGCATATAGGCCTCAAGGGTCAATGTCAAGAATAGGTGGTGTTGTTGCTCAATCATTTAAGAAACATGTTGAGAGAGTAAAAATGTCCAAACTCGACGAAAAGAAACTTACAAAATTGTGGGGTGATTGGTGTATGAGAAAAGGATATGATATTGTTCTTGATTATGTATTACAGATGCAAAAGAAAGCTAAATTACCAGAAGGTACTTTTTTACTTATAGGTATGAAAGGACATAAAGGTGGAAGATGGGTAAAAGAACAATCGCTTTCAATGGAAGATGTACAAGATTATTATAGAATGCAAGATGATTTTTCTATAATGATTCAAGGTACTGAAGACCAGGCTGAACTTAAAGCAATGATGAGAGCTATGAAAGGTTCTTTTAGAAGCAGACCACTTAAAGGCTATGATAGTGTAAAAGGCGGACAGGTTAGATTTTCACCAGGTATTACATTAGAAATTAGAGATCCAATGGATTTAATTATAGACGACAAGTAATGAAAAGTTTTAAAGAGTTTAGAAAAAATAGAGTAGACGAAAGAAGTGCTTTGGTAATGAACATACCAAACATAGTTTCAGTTATGCTTAAAGACGTAGCATCTAAACTCGAAAAAGAGCTAAAGAAAGGCGAAACAGAATTAGCAAATAATATCGGAAGACTTGTTGGATTAAAGATTACTACAAAGGGTCAACAAAAAGGTAAAGCTTTCTTATATGATTTAGAAAAAGGATTTAGAGGTAAAAAGCCAGGTTCTAGTAGAGGTAAACGATGAAAGACTTTAAAACATTCTTTGAGAATAAAGGACCATGTTGGCCAGGTTATGTTCAGGTTGGTATGAAAAAGAAGAATGGCAAAGATGTTCCAAATTGTGTACCTAAAGAAGAAGTAGAAGAAGGTACTGGTAAAAAGAAAGGTGAATCTTGGGAAGATGGTTATAAAAGAAGAGTTGTAAAAACAACCAAACCAGAACATAAAGAAGATGGTTACAAGTGGAGAATAAAAGGTAAAGAAAGAGATGAAATATCTATTAAACTCTATAAAACTAAACCAGATTATGCAGAATTTAAAAAACAAATGAAAAGGGTAGCAGGGCATGAGTTCGGAGGTTAAAACATTTACAGAGTGGAAAGAAAGGTTTGATCTTTATGAAGGTAAATATGTACCTTTAGAAATGCCTATGGTAGAAGCACCTGAATTAAATAAACCAAAAAGGTCTTCGGGTCCAAGTAAATATGTTGTATATGTAAAAGATCCGAAAACAGGTAATGTAAAAAAGATAAATTTTGGAGATGCTAAAGGTGGTTTATCTGCAAAGATAAATGACCGAGATGCTGCTAGGAATTTTGCTTCAAGACATAACTGTGATACGAAAACAGATAAAATGAAAGCAGGATACTGGGCATGTAGATTACCAAAATTTGCAAAAGAATTAGGGATGAAAGGTGGCGGCAACTATTTCTGGTAAACTAAACTTTCCATTTATTGAGGAAGTAGAAATAGGTGGAGTTATAAGAACTTTTTACCCAACAAAAGATGATTCTGAATATGTATGGCATCGGGACCGAGAGGACCGAGAAGTTGAAGTACTAGAAGGAGAAGGTTGGCAATTTCAATACGAGAATTGTTTGCCATATTTGTTAGAAGCAGGTATGATCTTTGAAATTAAAAAAGGAGAATACCATAGATTAATCAGAGGAGTTACTCCTCTTAAATGCAGGGTTATATTCAGAAATGAGTGAAGATAGACAAGTTTATACAATTCAATCTCAAAGGTTGGATAGAATTGAAGAAAAGATTGACCAGATGGGAGAGGCTATTGTTATGCTAGCTAGAGCTGAAGAGAAAATACATACTCTTACAACTTTTAGTAAACAACAGTCAGAACAGATACAAAATCTTATAAATAGAATAGACAGAGTGGAAGGTTTGGCGACAGGCAATTCCAATACTGTTGCTTTAATTAATAAAGTTTTCTGGGTAATTGTTGTTGGTTTAATATCAGCATTTACTTGGGAAATGGTATTACACAGTGGTTACTTTAACGGAGGATAACAGAAATGAAACTTACTGATAAAGAGGGCCTAGAGATTGCATCCGTCGTAAAAGATGTGTTGGAAGGAAAGGCTGTCAAAAAAGAAAAGAAAAACGTAAAAGAGGTCGAAGAGCCAAGACCTGAAGGTGAAAAAGAGTTTAAGAAAAAGCATGTGATTAAAAAATCAGGTGAGAAGGAAGATGGAACAGTTACTAAAGAAGCTGCATCTCCTGAAGAAAAAGCTCAACAAGCACTAAAACATGCTAAAGAAAAAGAAGCTCTTAAAAAGAAGCATGACCAAGAAAAAGAAAGACTTAATGCTAATGAAGAAGTAGAAGAAGTCGAGGAAAAAGTTTCTGCAGAAGAATCTAAAAAGGAAAAATATCAAAAGTTTTTCCAAGCTGCTTTGAAAAAGTTCGGTGTTAAATCACCTGCTGAATTAGAAGGTGGTAAGAAAAAAGAATTCTTTGATTACGTGGATAAAAATTACGAAGCTGATAACGAAAGCGACTAATGGACTTTTTTAAATTAAGAGAAAATTTAACTGAAAGAACTTCAGTAAAAGATTTACCTATGTATAAAGATAGGGATCGAAGAGGTCATCAAGCTAGAATGTATATCGACAAAAGAGCTTTTAAAAATGTCGATAATTTAGGCATGGTATTAATGAACATTAGTGGTAAATTCCATATTTCTTCATTTGATGGATTAGAATCAAATCCAAAAGAAGTAGAATTATATGGTGATTTAAAGGTTTTAAAACAAATTGCTAAAAAGTTTAGAGGCGCTGAAGTCTTCAAAAATTAATACAATTAATTTGTATATATAATTTTATAATATGAAAAACTTTGATAAATTGACACATAGGAATTTTAAGCTGTTCGCGGCTAAGCACTATGATAATCCAGAATGCTTAGACATAGAAGAGTTTAAACAGGACCTAAGCAGATTTAAGTACCTCAAGAGATTACTCAAGAGGTACGAATTGACGGGTGATTTGCAAGAGAGATTAATACTCAATCATATTATAGTTTTATATAATGTGTTTGGTATTGAGCCATGTAATAAGATGATGTGGTTTAAAATCAATGATGAACATTGGCCTATCATTAAACCATTCCTTGTTTACTTGCACTATTTACCAGAAGAGGAAAAGGTAGAAATACCAATGGATCCATACATTGTAGACATATTGAGAAAACTATGACAAGAACAGTATTAATCAGAGAATCGCTAAAAGCAGTAGCTGATTTTGCTTATGCTATAAGATTTCTTAAATTATTAGTTACACCTTTTGATAAGACCGATGCGTATAAGCTTGGTGTTATAGATGATAAAGGTAAAGTACTAAAGAAAGGTAAAGAAAGAAAAACAAGAGAAGAAAAAGATTCTTATACTGTATTTCATAGATTAGTATTTAATCTCAAAAAGATTATTCCATTAGGTAAATTAGGTTCTTACGCTTCAGCACTATTTCTCATTAGAGAACATACAGGTATGACTGATGAAGAAATAGAAAATGCATTAGATAATGCTGAACTAACATTAGATGATTTCATACACGAAAGTAGTCACTACGTAACAGATTTCGAAGAATTAAAAATAGGTACATATATACTTAAAGATGATTTATGTCACGAAGAAACAGGCGAAGACATATTTAAAAAAGGTACTAAAATAAGAGTAGATGAACATACTATTCCTGTTGGTAAAGTATTAAATATAAATATATTTAAAGCTAAACATATTCCTACCGGCATGGATATATATGTTTCACAATATAATATAGAAAGATAAATGGCAACAAAATATACAAAAACATTTCAAGAGTATTTAAAGCAGTGGGAAGACGCTGCGGCCAATTCAGTAGGTGGAGGTGGTGTATCACTTCCTTCTGATGCTATGGGTAAAAAGGCATTACTTAGACGAAAAAAGAAAGTTTATGATGGAAGAACTAAAGAGGGCAAGAAGTTCGTAGAACGAATGCTCGCTAGGAGAGCAGCACGTGAAGCAAATAAAAAGTCTGATTAATTGGTTAATAGATTTATTTACCACACGATATACTATTCATATTTCATATGATAGTGAATGGGGTAATGCAGATGATAGAACATTTAAGAATGTTCGTAAAATCAGTAAACAAACATTTAAAGAGTTAAGGTTTATTGATGAAGATAAAAAAAGTATTAATATTAAATGCGAAAGCGGATTGAGATATAGAATAGAGGAACAATAATGCAACAAGTATTGATAGGAATTATATTAGTATTAGGATTAGGTGGTTATTGGTTATATAATGAGAATCAAACACTTTCCGCAAATAATGTAAAACTCGAAGCTGCTGTTGAAGAACAGAAGCAAACCATAAATACAATCAAAGAGAATTACGAGAGACAAGGAAAAGAATTGTCTAATCTTGCTCGTAAGAATGCTCAGATTGAAGCAGATAAGGATAAGTATTTAAGTATATTATCTAAACATAATTTTGAAAAACTGGCCATTGCTAAACCTGGTTTAATGGAAATCAGATTTAACAAAGGAACAGAAGAAGTGATAAAGGAGATTGAAAATGACACTAAAATCATTAGTGACCTTGGCAACGATAGTTCTGATTAGTGGATGTTCACTATTAGGAACTAAACAAATTGAAGTTGTATCTAAACCAGTAGAGTTACAAATCATACAACCAACCCTGCCTAGGGAAGTCTCATTAAATACTCCAAAATGGTATGTTGTATCTGAAGCTAGAATTGCTAACCCATGTAAAAAGGTTGAAGGTGAAACTAAAAGACCTAAGTCATGTGAGTTAGAGGATAGAGAAAATCCTGATTGGCCTGTAGGATATACTTACCTAGATAGATTTCTTGATGATATGAAAGCTCAAAATAACGGAGATGTTGTTTTCGTAGCTACAACTGTTGGTGATTATAAACAAATGACAGTTAACAATCAAGAGATTCGAAGATATATTAGAGAATTAGGTGAAGTTGTAGTTTATTATCGTAACGTAACTTTACCAAACGGTGAGGAAGGCGTAGGTGTTGAAGTAGAGAAAAAATAATGTGGGGTTTAATATTAAAAGTATTAAAACTTATATTTTCTTTAGCTTCAAAGAATATAGCCTTTAAACCACTACATCCTTGGTTGTTAAAACTAGATGCATGGTGCGAAAAGAAACTTGGTATTGATATAATCAAACAAGAGAAAAAGTTTCATCAAAAGTGGCCAGGCATATCAAAAAGAATTGCAATATTAGAACGCGATTCTCACCCACCAATCTGCTTAAAAGATTTTGATGGTTACCACGATTTGGTAAAAAGAATAGAAGAATTAGAAAAAAAGTAGTTTACATTTGAAGTAAACTGTGGTATAATATATATTATTATGAATGGGATAAACACAATGAACGTTACAAAAAGAGATGGAAGTATTCAACCTTTCGATTTAGATAAGGTACATAAAGTTTTAGAATGGGCAGTAGAAGATATCACAGGTGTATCAATGTCCGAAATAGAACTTAAAGCAAATATCCAACTTTATGATAAAATCCCAGCATATGATATCCATGAACTATTAATTAAATCAGCAGCTGAACTCATTTCAGATGCAACTCCAAATTATCAATTTGTAGCTGCTAGGTTAATATCATATAAACTCAGGAAAGAAGTCTATGGCCAATATGAACCATTTCATTTAAGAGAACTAATAGTTAATAATGTTAGCCGAGGAGTTTATGATGGTGCTATTATGGAAAATTATAGCCCAGATGAAATTGATGAACTTAATGATTATATTAAACATGATAGAGATGATACATTTACCTATGCTGGAATGGAACAATTCCGTGGTAAATATTTAGTTCAAGATAGAAGAACTAAAGAACATTATGAAACACCTCAAATGTTATATATGATGGTCGCAGCCACACTCTTTAGTGGATATAAAGAAAATAGATTAAAATACGTAAAGGATTACTATGATGCGATATCGCAATTTTACATTTCGCTCCCTACGCCAATCATGGCGGGAGTTAGAACACCTACTCGACAGTTTAGCTCATGTGTTCTTATTGA
>Ga0213864_10000668_pt1 | contig 15498 bp, 14 predicted proteins | sample PICome_5_FD_160078 | JGI IMG/M metagenome (GOLD analysis project Ga0213864, IMG submission 160078) | Coastal seawater microbial communities near Pivers Island, North Carolina, United States - PICO247 | ecosystem: Environmental > Aquatic > Marine > Coastal | place: USA: North Carolina... | reverse complement strand
TATTTGAAATTACCGAAGACAAAAAAGAAGTTATTCTTTTAGAAGGCGGAATGGGCGGTCGCGGAAATTGGCATTTTAAATCGCCTACCAATCAAACTCCGAAATATGCTCAACCTGGAATTGAAGGTAAAGAAAACTGGTTTCGAGTTGAACTCAAAGTTCTTGCCGATGTAGGACTAGTCGGATTTCCTAATTCAGGAAAATCGACTTTGTTATCTGTTGTAACGGCGGCCAAACCGAAGATTGCAGATTACGCTTTTACAACCTTGAAACCGAATCTTGGCATCGTTAACATACGTGATCAGCATACCTTTGTGATGGCTGATATTCCTGGAATTATAGAGGGTGCAGCCGAAGGAAAAGGTTTGGGTCATTACTTCTTACGTCATATTGAGCGTAATTCATTATTGCTGTTTTTGATTCCGGCCGATAGCATGGATATTCAAAACGAATACAATATTCTATTGAACGAACTCCGAAAACACAATCCGGAATTGTTGGATAAAGATCGCATTCTTGCGATTTCAAAATCGGACTTATTAGATGATGAATTAAAAGCTGAAATTCGTCAGGAATTACCTTCGGATGTGGATTGTCTTTTTATTTCATCGGTAGCTCAACAAGGTTTACAAGAGCTGAAAGACAAGCTTTGGAAGGTGCTTAACAGCTAATTATTGCAAAGAAATTTTAATAGGTAACTGATACTGGGTAGTAACTGGGATTCCACGTTTGGTAGCTGGAATCACCTTTGGAAGTTTTTCAATGCACAACTTCAAAACACTATCCAAGGTTGGTAAATTTTTCTGAAGTTCTTGAGATGCAAGCATATTTTTAAAGACGAATTCTCCCTTCGATGTAACATGTAAAATCAGCTGGACTTCTTCGTCAATTTCAAAAACACTTTCCAATTGATGATTTTGTAACTCAATTCCTACTTTCTGATGAATTTCCAGTCGAAAACAATCTGATTTTTTAAACTTATCAATGATGGAATCACATTCTTGAAATGAAGGAGATAAATCGACCGATGAAAAATCGACAACCGTATCAATCTGCTGCAATTTGGATTTTTTTACCAGCGGAATTTTATCGCACTGTGTAAAAATCAGTAATCCAAGTATCAGAAAGAGGTAAGTGATTCTCATGGTTTGATTTACCTCGTGAAATTAATCAATTTTTAAGAATAATAAATCGATAGAAAGGTCAAACCTGTAACATTTGGATTATGTGAGCGTCAAATACTTTGAATATGGATATCTTTTTCCTAATCCTCGGATTTATTCTTGGTCTGGTCGGACTAATCGGAGCATTCTTACCAGTGCTTCCTGGCCCGTTTACAAGCTGGGCAGGACTTTTATTGCTATACATGACAAGTGTCGTGCCCATGGATTATACATTTCTAGGTATCACCTTATTTATAGCTATTTTGATCTGGGTTTTGGATTATTTCATACCCGCGATGGGAACCAAACGTTTTGGCGGAAGCCGATATGGAATCTACGGTACTACCATTGGATTGATTATTGGGCTATTATCTCCGATCCCATTTGGAATGTTAATTGGGGCCTTTTTAGGAGCCTTAGTTGGCGAATTATTATATGATAGCCAAGACACGAATCGTGCACTTCGAGCGTCGTTTGGTGCATTTATTGGATTTCTTGCTTCAGCCACATTGAAGTTCTCTGTAGCCTTAATCTATGTGGTTTTATTCCTGATTACATTTTGGGAATATAAAGGGGATTTCTTTTAATCACTTCACTTCCAAAGAGGTAAATTGAAACTTCGATCCGTCAAATAAACCCTTGTCACTTAATTTCAATGACGGAATTACCAATAGCCCCATAAACGACAAGGTCATAAATGGTGCGCCCAATGTGCTTCCCAATTCTTTGGCAAGTTGATCCAATTTCGCATAAGCCTGACCAATAATTTCGGCAGGTTGATCACTCATAATTCCTGCCACTGGAAGCGGAACTACCTCATTTAATTCTTTGGACATCACGCAAATTCCGCCTTTATTTTCAATCAATACATTGACTGCCTTGCAGATCATTTCATCACTAACTCCTACCGCAATAATATTGTGCGAATCATGACCGACAGAACTGGCAATTGCTCCTTTTTTTAATCCGAAATTTTTAATGAATGCAATAGACGGGTCTTCATTCTGGTAACGATTGACCATCGCCATTTTTAAAACATCAGATTCGGTATTCGAAACCAAGTTTCCATCCACAATTAAAGATTCACATTCAATTTCATTAGTCACCAACTCACCATCCAAGGCCTCAATTACACGAACATAATCCGCAGCGGAATGAAACTCAAAATCACTTATTCGCTTCTTTTCAGTATTGAAATTATTTAGAATTTCAAAGTCAACATTATCTGTGAAACTCTTGCCTTTTTCGGCTACTAAATCCCCTCGAATATACGTCTGTAAAACCTTGAAGCTTTCTAGATCCTCAACCACTACAAAATCTGCCAAATCACCTTCGTGTAAAGTTCCAACTTGCAAATCATAATGATGAACCGGATTGATACATGCAACTTGTAAAACTTTAAACACATCGATTCCTTTTGCCACGGCTCTTGCACAAAACTGATTGATATGCCCTTCTAAAAGGTCATCTGGATGTTTGTCATCTGAACAGAACATCATATTTTCATAATACTCAGGCAGTAAATCGATCAATGCATCGAAATTCTTGGCTGCACTACCCTCTCGAATGATGACCTTCATACCTTTTTGCAATTTTTCTAATCCCTCTTCATATGTAAAGCATTCGTGGTCCGTAGAAATTCCGGCACTGATGTATTTGGTTAAATCGTCGCCTCGTAATCCTGGTGCATGACCATCAATCGGTTTTTTATAGTGCTTTGCCCATTCCATTTTTTTAAGCACATCCTTATCGTCATAAATGACTCCCGGATAATTCATCATCTCTGCGAGATACTTGATATTTGGATTCTCTAATAATTTTTTAATGTCGTCACTATCGATAACTGCACCCGCCGTTTCAAATGAGGTGGCAGGAACACAGGATGGCGCTCCGAAATTGAATTTCAACGGAACTTTTAACCCATTCTCAATCATAAATTCTACCCCCTTTACCCCTAAAACATTGGCAATTTCGTGAGGATCTGAAACAGTAGCTACCGTTCCGTGAGTCAAAGCAATTTTGGCAAATTCAGATGGGACAAGCATGGAACTTTCAATATGGATATGCGCATCAACAAATCCAGGAAGGATGTAATTATCGAATTTGCCATCAATTCGTTTTATGGATGAAATTCGTCCGTTTTGAACCACTACTTCTCCCGAAAAAATCTTTCGGTTTTCAATATTTACGATATTGCCCTTTATAATCATGGCAACAAGATACGAAGCTTTGTGCTATTTGTATTTTTTGGTTAATTATTCTATTTTTAATCAAATTATTAACCATGAAATTTCCATATAAAAAAGGGTATCAAAGACTAAATTTATTTTTGGGTATGCTTTGGGGTATTCAATTTATATGGAATCTTTATGAAGATCAAGAATTTCGATTTTCAAATGTAATCTGGCCTCTGTTATCTGTAACTTATTTGGGTATTTTTCTGTACAATCGAAAAGAGCAATACCTTACCATTGAAAACGGAATCATTAAACAAAACTGGCCTTTTGGAAAACATGTCAAGATAGAAGAGATTGTCAAAGTAAAATATTTCGCTGGAGATTACACACTCACTACTAAAAACGAAGAATTAAAAATCAATACACAATTATTAAATCCGGATTATTTTGAACTCTTAAAGACGGAAATTGATAAGATTGAAGCAGCCTAAAATCTTCGATCTGGGTGAAACGAATCAATTTTCATGGAAGTATTTCTATCTGAAATAATCTCCGAAACCAATTTTCCTGTTGCAGGACCAAGGCTCCAACCCATCATCGCATGACCTGTTGCAAAAACAGCATTTTTACATTTAGAAGATCTTCCGATATACGGCAATCCATCTGGAGAAACAGGGCGTAAACCACATTGGGCGTCATCTTTTTCTTCTTTTCTGACGATTAGACCCTTATAAAAGGACTGAGCTGCATTGGCTATGGCTTCTACCCGAACTTTACTGATATGGTGATTGATTCCACTAAACTCCATGGTGCCTGCAATGCGTGTAAATCCATCCATTGGTGTCACGGCACATTTTGTTTCGCATAAAATGGTCGGAATTGTGATTCCGGTATCCCGATGTACATTAATTCGATATCCTTTTCCGCCTTGCAAATGCATTTTAAGACCTAATTGTTTGACTAATTTTGAAGTCCAACTGCCAGCTGCCAAAACGTATTCATCAGCAACCAATTCTCGTTTATCGGTTACTACTTTTCTGATCTCTCCATCTTGATTCTGGATATCCTTAACTTCCTCTTCGGCCAATATTTCAACTCCGCTTTGTTTTAAGAAACTCAGCATATCTCTCATAAAATCAGCTGGAGTCATATGTGCATCACAAAGAAAGTAGACCGCACCTTTAATATCCAAATTGGCATTAGGTTCTAAATTATCTACTTGTTTCTTAGAAAGTAATTGAACTTTCAATCCTTCATCCATTACTCGCTTTCCAATATTCCATTCAGCCTCCCCCATTTTATCGGTTTTATAAGCCATCAATAAGCCTTTATGATCATAATGAAATTTGAAATCACCAGAAGATTTCATGGCTACATATAAGTCCTGACTCAGTAGATTGATGTCCTTAATCACGGGAATTGCTGCCTCTACCTTTTTCTGAGTAGCCGATTTTTTAAAGGCCCATCCCCATTTTATAAAATCCCAATCCATACGTGGTTTCATATAAAAAGGACTGGCAGGATTAAACATCCATTTGATCCCTTTGGTAATCACTCCTGGAGCCGCTAACGAAATAATATGACTAGGCGTAATATATCCGGCATTCACATAGGAAGCGCCGGTTGTAAAATTTGATTTATCTACAACTGTCACTTGATGACCTTCTTTATGCAAGAAATAAGCCGTGCTTAGACCAACGATGCCACCTCCGATAACTAATACTTTTTTCGCCATTTTATATTACTGAAAACCCATATGCGTAAGGGTCGTCTTCTTTATCGATTATAATTGAATTGTAGCCATACACTTTGGCCCAGCCTTTTACACTCGGAACAATTGCCGAATATTCTCCAACCTTCGTTTCTTTTTCAATATTACCAATAAAAGTACTGCCGATAAAACTTTCATGTACATATTCTTCATGCTGCTTCAATCTCCCCTTTGCATAAAGCTGCGCCAATCTTGCTGATGTTCCGGTTCCGCAAGGTGATCTGTCAATGGCTTTTTCTCCGTAAAAAACAGCGTTTCTGCCATCCGAATTTGGATCGATAACAGCTCCCGTCCACAACAAATGGGTTACATTTTTTATGGTTGGGTCTTCTGGATGAATAAATCTATCGGGATATTGATTTTTAATTTCCTTTCGGATGTATTGCGAAAACTGAACTATTTGAGAGGCCGTATAATCCTGAATCCCTGTAAAATTCTTTTGCGGATCAATAATGGCATAGAAATTTCCACCATAGGCGACATCAAAAATAAGTTCTCCAAGTCCAGGACAATTGATGGTCAAATCACTTGCGATTAAGAAACTTTTGACATTGGTCAGCTTGACCCATTCTACCTTTTCTCCTTTTTGAGCATATTCTATTTCTACCAATCCGGCAGGTGCCTCCATTCGGATTCTACCCGGTGTTTTTGGTTTGATTAATCCTTCTTGAATTCCGATGGTAATGGTTCCAATGGTACCATGGCCACACATGGGTAGAGCTCCAGACGTCTCAATAAAAAGAATGGCAAAATCATTTTCCGGATGGTGAGGCGGATACAAAAATGAGCCGCTCATCATATCGTGACCACGAGGCTCAAACATTAAACCAGTTCGAATCCAGTCGTATTTTTTAATAAAATGCTGACGTTTTTCACTCATATTAGCACCCTTTAATTCAGGATGTCCAGTTTTAACTACTCGAACCGGATTGCCACAAGTGTGGCCATCAATACAGTCAAATATGAATTTAGCCATTCCCTACTTTTTGAATATAGTTATTTACTCGTTCTTCAAGAATTGCCAAGGTAACGGTTCCCTGTCCTAAAATCACCTCGTGAAATTCACGAATATCAAATTTATCTCCAAGTGCCTTTTCTGCCTTTTTTCGCAATTCTCGAATTTTAATTTCTCCTATTTTATAGGACAATGCCTGACCTGGCCATGATATATAGCGATCGGTTTCCGTATTGATTTCGTGAAGCGATAAAGCGGTATTCGAACTCATAAAATCAACTACTTGACCTCTTGTCCATCCTTTGGCATGAATTCCAGTATCTACTACCAATCGGCATGCTCGCCACATTTCATAAGTGAATTTTCCGAAGTGTTCATAGGGTGTGGTATACATTCCCATTTCTTCGGCCAAGAATTCTGAATACAATCCCCAACCTTCGCCATATGCTGATAAATACAAACGCTTTCTAAACTGCGGAATGCTATCTCCCAACTCTTGATTTAAGGATCCTTGTAAATGATGCCCAGGAACCGCTTCATGAACAGTTAATGACGGTAAGGTATACAAAGTTCTGCTCGGCAAATCATAGGTATTTACCCAGTAAAATCCAGGATTTGTACTTCCTGTTCTCGTTGGAATATATCGACCTCCCGTATATTTCGGAGCAATAGCATCTGGCACTTGGGCCACGCCATAAGGCATTCGTGGTAAGGTTTTAAAGAATCGAGGCAATTGTGCATCGGCACGTTTTGCCATATCACGAGCAATCATCAATAATTCCGTCGGTGACGATGCATAAAATTGCTCATCGGTTCGCAGGAATTTTAAAAATTCCGCAAAGCTGCCTTTGAATTCCAATTCATCAATAATCTTTTGCATTTCTGCTTTGATCCGGGCTACTTCTTTCAACCCGATTTGATGAATGTCCTCTGCGGTATATTGCATGCTTGTCGTGTAGTAATTGATTCTATTCTGATAATATTCCTTTCCGTTTGGAGTTTCAGACACTCCAATTGATGTTCTTGTCTTTGGTAAATATTCCGTTTCAAAAAATGCTTTGATCCGTTTAAACTGCGGAATCACATGTTGTTCTATGGCTTGTTTCGCGACCGTAAGCAAAGAATCCTGCTGCTTTTGAGAAATTGAGTTTGGTAACTTCTTAAAGGGTGAATAGAAGAAACTATCCTCATAATTATCAACGATATGATCATTGTAGGTAGATTCATAACCTTTGAAAATAACCTTTGGCTGAGAAACTCCTTTTTCCAACCCTTCTCGTAGGTTTTTAAAATGTTGATCTACATACTGCGGAATGGCATTTAATCGATTTAAGTAACTTTTTGCCTGATTTACATTGGTGATTGGTCGTACATTATAGGGTAAACTCAGATGAAATCCAGAATCGGACAGCAACGGATTTAAAAAACGTTCGAAGTCATAATAATCAATGATATCCTGACATTGAAACTTTAGTAGCGCTAAGGATATCTGATCAGTTTCTGATAAAGAATTTGAATCGATCGCTTTCAGCCGATCGAGAATGCCACTGGCGAATGCCGCTTCTGCCTTGAAATAATCTCTTGTAAAAAGACCCAATGGATATTCACTTCGTTCGTATCCTTTATGATTTTGATACTCATTGATTAGATCTTCCAATGCCGATGTTTTGGTCGATTCGCATGAAAAGGATATCAATAAAACCGCAAGAACCCCTATTATTCGTAACTGTTTCATCTATTGTAATTTACCATTAATTGTTCGTTGGATTTGTAACGGATTTTCATCCTTTAATTCATCTGGCAATAATTCATTTGGCCAGTTTTGATAACTAAATGGACGTACCCATCTTTTGATAGAATGGATCCCTACTGCTGTAAATCGACTATCGGTTGAAGCCGGATACGGACCTCCATGCACCATGGATGGACATACCTCTACGCCTGTAGGCACACCATTGAAAATAATTCGTCCTACTCGATTCTGAAGTGCATTGACCACTTCGGAATATTTTTCTAATTCAGAATCACCTGCGATAATTGTCCCAGTCAATTGTCCTTCTAAACTGGCAATTATTTCTTTTAGTTGTGTCGAATTTTCGCATTGTACCACCATAGAAAAAGGTCCGAATACCTCTTGATGCAACTTCGGATTATTTAAAAAGGTTTCTCCTTCAACAGTCACTACCATTTGACGCGCGTGGTTTGTCTTCACCTCATCTTCATAAGAAGAAACTACTTGAACAGCTTCTTGCTGAATCGCATTATTTGTATTCGATTCGTAGGCCTGATGAATATTTGGATGTAACATCACCGAAGGTTGTAACTTCGAAATTTCGTCTCCTAACTGATTTATAAAATTGGAAAGATCTTCACTTTTAATTCCTAATAGTAATCCAGGATTCGTACAAAATTGTCCGGTTCCTAAGGTAATGGAACCTGCGTAAGTTTTGGCTAATTCAGCTCCTCTTTGGGTAACGGCATTTGGCAATAAAACCACCGGATTGATACTTCCCATTTCGGCAAAAACCGGAATCGGTTCAGGTCGTTGAGCCGCTAAATCGAGTAATGCGCGACCTCCTCGGATACTTCCGGTAAATCCGACAGCTTTTACCTCAGGATGTTTTACGAGTTGTACACCAACTTCAATTCCGCTCGAATTTAAATTCGAAAACACCCCTTCTGGCATTCCTGTTTTTTGAGCTGCCTTTTGAATCGCTGAAGCTACTAATTCTCCTGTTCCCGCATGCATCGGATGCGATTTTACAATAACGGGACTTCCAGCTGCGAGTGCCGCTGCTGTATCTCCTCCAGCAGTTGAATATGCTAAAGGAAAATTACTAGCGCCAAATACCACCACTGGACCCAACGGAATATTCATTTTACGTAAATCGGGCTTTGGAGCAGGTTCTCGATCTGGTATGCCGTGATCGATGGATGCCTCAACCCAAGAACCTTCAGCTACTAAATCGGCAAAAGATCGCAATTGAAAAACGGTTCTTCCTCGCTCTCCTTTAGCACGCCCTTCTGGTAAACCGGTTTCAGAACAATAGGTTTGAACCAATTCATCATCTAAGGCCATAATTTCATCAGCAATTGCATTTAAAAACGCTGCTTTTCGTTGACCCGAAACAGAGCGAAATTCTTCAAAGGCTTTTGATGCCAATGCTACAGCAGCGTCAATTTCTGAAGCTGTTGCTTCATAAAAGGTATGGTCGTTTTCGGTATTTGTAACTGGGTTGAAGGTCTTGTAAGTAACTGTACCTTCTGCTGATAATCTATTTCCGATGTAATTTTTTCCAGTAATCATATGTATTAATCTTATTCGATTTTAATTCGTGGTGAACTTTATTTCCTGATGGTTGTAAAACATCAATTCAATAGGTTTAAAACTTCAAGTCTTTGTTTTGCAAGAATATATCTTGCGTGAACATCATCAATTTGCGCCTGTGTCAATTTCTTCCCAAAGGTGCGCAGACCTCCAGCAATATCATTATGATGAACTCCCATGGCAAACTTAAGATACTCTAAAAGTAGTGATTGAGCATCCAAATACGACAAGGAATTTAAAGCCTGTGAAATTTTGTTGGCCTTATCCCATTCACCATTTAAGACATACTCTTGCATCGTAACACTTGCTTTCGGAAAAATATTCCCAACTCCAGTAATTCCACCGCATGCTCCTGCCAGGCCAGCATGAACGGTAACAGTATCAACTCCAGCCAAAATTTTTAATTCTTTATTCTCCAGCATCAGTGTTTCAATAATGGAAACATCTACGGTAGATATTTTAAGCGCCGTTACTTTCGGAAGTTCAGAAAGTCTTAGCAAAAGTTCCGTTGAAATTGCATGATAACCCGCTGCATCCGGATTGTTGTATGGCATAATGGTAACACCTACATCTCTGGCGGTGGCCTCAGATAGTGCATAATAGGCATACATTGCTTCTTCAGTAGGCGCTGCCTTGGTTTTTGGAGGCATAACCATTACGGTATCAACACCAACTTTTGCAATCCCTTTAATTATATTGGACAGTTCTTCTTTGGTTGCTGCAGACGCTCCACTAATTAACGGAACATTAAATTCTTTAGCGACCTCGGATAGGGATTCCAATAAAGAAAGACGCTGTTTGGCACTCAAATAACTATTCTCACCCAAAGTCCCAGAACCAACAAGTCCGATCATTCTAGATCCTCCAAGTCCTTGGGCTTCTAAAATGCCAGCCGCTTGTTTTTGTGTTTCATCAAAATCAATTTCAACGGTACCTGATTTCGATTCTTTCAACCAGGTAAACACAGCAGGCATTACACCATTCCAATCAATTGCCATAATTCAATTTTTAATCACTCAAAATTACGATGGCTGGAATTAGTTTTTTAATTCAGAAGTATCCATAACTAATACTATTTTATCCTATTATAATATTTAATTTTATAAATTGAATATTTTTGTATTGTGAAAGTTTTTCCGTTTCAAATTCCGAAGCCTACAAATGAAGCCTTAATTTATCAGGAAGATCATGAATTTGAATTTTACAATCAGCTGCATCAACATGAAGAAATTCAACTGAGTTGTATTGTGAAAGGCGAAGGAACCTTGTTGGTTGGTGATTCCTTGCATTCCTATCAATCTGGAGATGTTTTTGCTATTGGCGGAAACTTACCTCACGTGTTTTTAAGTGCATCGGGAAGCGCTGAAAAATCCGTAATGTACAGTCTGTTTTTTACCAAAGAAAGTTTTGGAGAACATTTTTTTGATTTGGAAGAACTACAATCAACAAAAGGATTTTTTAGAACTATTGATAACGGATTTCAAGCACTTTCTAAAACCAAAAATTTGGCAAATCAATTCTTGAGTTTACAATCCAAATCAAGATTGCAACGATTTGTGAGCTTACTTGAAATTGTTGAAATTCTTTCGAAAGCACGAAAGCGTAATTTATCAAATCAACTCTTTAAAAAGCGATTTTCAACTCACGAAGGGCAACGAATGCGGGATGTGATGGATTATACATTTTCGAACTATCAGAATGAAATTCGAATTGATACTATTTCGGATATTGCTCATATGACTACCAACGCTTTTTGCAAATATTTTAAGAAACGTACGAATAAAACGTATAATCAATTCTTGAACGAATTACGTATTGAGAAAGCGTGTCAATTATTGCTCATCAAAGACAAATTGGTATCTGAAATTGCTTTTGAAACTGGATTCCCGAATTTATCCAATTTCAATCGAAAGTTTAAAAACATCAAGAGTGTAACTCCTTCTAAATTCAGAAACTCAAATTAGAGATTTTTCCAAATTTCCTGAACTTTCTTCGGAAGGCTATCTACAATTAAATCATAGGAATGATCGATTAATTGAAAAGCTAAATGATCGGGAACATCACCGTTTAATGTGACGGTATTCCAATGCTTTTTGTTCATATGCCAACCCGGATTCACCGCATCATATTCGGCCCGAAGTTCTTCCGACCATTTTGGATCACATTTGACATTCATCTTGGTTTCACCTCTTTCCCAAGCATCAAGACCGGTTATCAAAAACATCTTATTCATTACTTTGAAAACTAAGGTGACATCATCAAAAGGAAAATGCTCGGTTACACCTTTTTTAGACATACAATATTCATGGAGCCGATCGATTTGCATTTATTTAACCCTTTTCTCTAAAGATAAAAAAATGTGATTATTCAATACCATTTTTTAATGTAACTTTATTCTTAGACAATTAATCACTTCTATGGAGCAAGATTTTCTTCAGAACACGTCCATGATTTGCTACACCAAAAGCAATTACGAAAAAACAACCTTTTCTTCCCTTTCTGAAATTGATATTCATCAGAAGAAAGATGATATGGTTTGGCTAAACACCTATGGGATTCATTTTAACGATGAGTATAAAAAAGTAGTTATCCAGAACAATCTGGACGAATTTCTATTAAAATTATTGTCAGATTCAGAGCATCCGAATAAGGTGATTAACTTAGAAAATTCCTTTTTCATTACGCTGAAAATTTTAAAGACCGAAGATGCCGTTTTAGATGACGAGCAGATGATTTTCATTGTCTCCTCAGAATTTATTTGGAGTATTCAAGAAAAACAAGGTGATTACTTCGGATGGATCCGTGAGCGATTAGAAGCCAATAAAGGATTGGTACGAAAGAAAAAATCGGATTATTTGTTGTTCTTATTACTCGAATCCATTATTGATAATTATCTGGAAACCTATCAAAAAAACGCAGAGTTATCTTCAGATACCTTGAATTCTTCGAATATTAAACCAACACCAGAATTTACCTCTCTAGTTGGTAAAAGAAAGCAGGAATTATTCAATTTTAAAAAGGCGACCATCAGTCTAAGAGACACTATTATCAAACTCGAGAAAGTGGAAGTGAATGGATTTAACGTCAACTATTTCACAGATTTAAAAGAGCAAACCAACAATTTGATTTCGAATATTGATTTTGAATTACAAGAATTGGAAAGTAAGATCAATATGATTTTTAGTATTCAGGGGCATCGATTGAATGAAGTGATGAAAACCTTGACCATTTTCTCAGTTGTTTTTATTCCACTAACATTCCTTGCCGGAATTTATGGGATGAATTTTGAGAATATTCCAGAACTGAAATTCAAGTACGGTTATTTCATACTTCTTGGAGTCATGGTCGCTGTTACCCTATTCTCCATTTGGTATTTTAAACGTAAAAAGTGGTTTTAATTTTTTAGGAAATCGATAATGATAGCCAAAGACTCTAATGGATTCTCTTCCATGGGCACGTGACCAGAATTTTCTAGCACTGTTAAGGTAGAATTCGGCAATATTTTATGCATTCGATATCCATTATCCAAAGGAATCCATTTGTCTTGTTTTCCCCAGAGTAAAAGCGTTTTGTTTTGAACACTCTTTAGTTTCTCCAAATTGTCTTTTGAACCTAATTTAAAATCCATATTGGCCCGGTCTATAAAAGCCTGACGATTGCCTTCTCGTAATGCCATTTTATGATAGCGGGTTATTAAGGCATCCGTAATTTTTGTGTCATCGGCATATACCTCCTCTATGTTTTTTCGAATAAACATTTTGGGGGTAATGAAAAGAAACATGGCGTTTACAGCAGGTGTTTTTGCCATTTTAAAGACCAATGGTTGTGATGTGTTGGTGGGTAATCCACTCGCATCTACCAAGATCAATTTTGCAACCTTATTAGAATACTCTGCTGCATAATTCCAGGCAATATTTCCGCCCAAAGAGTTGCCAGCCAAATGAAATGAATCGATTTTAATTTCATTTGCAAATGCGTTTAAAAAATTGGTATATGCCTTGATTGAATAATCTCTTTCCGTATTGGGTCCTGTGAGTCCGAAAGCGGGTAAATCCATTCGAATGACACGATAGTTTTCTTTCAATTTTTTGACCCAACCATCCCAAGTATGCAATGACGCCGCAGTTCCATGCACTAATACAATTGGAAACCCTGATCCTTCGTCCCGATAATGGACTTGCAATCCATCTACATCAACAAATTTTGAATGCTCATTGGCATACTCTTTTTTCAGATCTTCAAATGAAATATCAGCATAATACCCATTGTAAACACCAATGGCTAAAATTACTAGAATCAAGTACAGAACCTTCCTTCGGACAGACATAGCGCTAATTTAAAATCTCGTATAAAATGGGTTTGCTAGGTGTGGCATCATTCTCAAAAGGAGCGATCATCAAGTTTAATAGATACTCGCCATCCTTCACCGAATTTGGAACAAAAATAAACTCAGTAATGGTAGCATCCATTCGGATTTCACCATCTGTATTCCAGAACGCATTGTGTGATAAGAGCATACCATCATCATTTTCCTTGTCTACAGATGGCAAATCAATAAGCAAATGCTTAATACCTTTTTCTCTCAAATAAATTGCGGCCTTCTGGGACAAATAGGTCGGATTGGTATTTGAATAATTCGTAGTTTTTTTGTCTTCTAAATTTGGTAATGTTCGTATGACTACCGCATCACGCTTTTTATTTCCAAGTGCCTTCCGTAATTGTTTCACTCCAATCAAGAAATCACCTTTGTGATATAAGGGTGCAATCGTGACCAACTCCGCTAGAAAAAAATAATGCTTTAAGTTTTGATTTACAGAATGTACTTCTTCTGTGATATGACCAACACATTCGGTGTGTGTAATATGTGAATGCGGATTGAATTGAATTGAATTAAAATTAACTACCGCTCCTTCGGCTACTTTTATAATACTACCTTCATAGGTTTCGGGATAAATTTTAGCGTGATCTATATACCAGGAATTGACCCCATCTCTATCTGGACTAATGGCGATTGATATATCGATAGGTTTCGAAATATCAATATTCATTTTTCTGGAATTATATTCAATTGTAGCTTTCAACATAAGATTATTTTAAGTTCAGCATAAATAAATCAGAGGCGATTCCGTCGGATAAAAACTTTCCTTTTTTGGTTGTTTTTAGGTTTCCGTTATGAATATACAATAATTCTTCTTGAATATATTTCTCACTTTGATTTTCTAAATAGGTACGGTATTTTTTTCCGTAATCATTCTCAACTTTATCCATTGAAATGCCCCAGATGGTTCGTAATCCGGTCATGACATATTCATTGTAGGAGTCTTTTACGGTGAGTATTTCTCGCTCGATTGGCAGTTCATCATTTTGAATCGCCTTTACGTATTTGGCGTTGTTACGAATATTCCAACTTCTCTCACGACCATTATAGGAATGTGCAGAAGGCCCAAGTCCAATGTAATTTTTTCCTTGCCAATACGCCGAATTATTGCGACTCAAATAGCCTTCTTTTCCAAAGTTCGAGGTTTCGTAATGGATGAATCCAGCAGCATCCAATTTTTCAATCAGCATGAAAAACTGAATTTGGGCTTGTTCATCATCGACATCAGGGATAATCTCCTTTTCTACAAAATCGGCCAGTGCTGTTTTGGGCTCCACGGTTAGGGCGTAACTCGAAATATGAGGCACATTAAACCCTAAGGCAATAGCGATATTTTGTTCCCATTGCTCATTGCTTACTCCTGGAATGCCATAAATCAAATCGAGTGAAATATTATCAAAGTATTGGGTTGCGATTTCAAGACATTTTTTTGCTTCTTCTGAATTATGAGCTCGATTCATCAATTTGAGATCATGTTCAAAAAAGGATTGAATTCCGATGCTTAATCGATTCACTTTTGAATTGGCCAATTCTTTTATTTTTTCTTCAGATAAATCATCTGGATTGGCTTCTAAGGTAATCTCTGGTAGATGAACTTCGTGATAATTGTAAACCGCATTTATAATGGAATCAATCTCATTTTGGGACAATAAACTCGGTGTTCCTCCACCAAAATAAATATGTTCAATGATTTCATTATTCAATTCATTTCTGCGTATTTCAATTT
>Ga0213864_10000667_pt1 | contig 15500 bp, 11 predicted proteins | sample PICome_5_FD_160078 | JGI IMG/M metagenome (GOLD analysis project Ga0213864, IMG submission 160078) | Coastal seawater microbial communities near Pivers Island, North Carolina, United States - PICO247 | ecosystem: Environmental > Aquatic > Marine > Coastal | place: USA: North Carolina... | reverse complement strand
GGGTGGGGTTTTGGGGGGGGGGTGGGGGGTGTGGGGGGTTGGGGTGCATTTTTAAGTACCTGAATTTTTAATTATTCACTCAAACACTCCTTTTGTAGTCTCCTCGCGGAGACACCCCGACACAAGGTTATATTTTTACAAAAATTTATTAATTTTATCTAAAATTAAAGAATAAAATTTATAAATTTTTAAAAAACATAAGTCCGGAAAACAATATTTTTAATTTAGGTTAATAAAAAAAATAAAAATTTTACGGCATTTTTGTCGGAGTTTCAAAATGACTAATTTTTAAAAACATATTTTATTTAATTCTTTTATACATAGAAAAAAAAAAACCTTTATATTTGCATAGAGTTGTTATTGTTTATTTACCTAATTATTTATTTAAAGTATTTATAAAATAATTATTATAGATATTTTCCAATATTCATCAAAAATACAAAGCAATATTAAATAACCTCAGAACAAGTTAGACCTTGACTTACTAAGTTTGCAAAATTTAGTAATGTCGCCATTTTTGTGCCCTTGGTCTCAAAGAGTAGTTTAAATAAAACCATAATTTTGGGTATTATAAATCTAGCTATTCTAGCTCCTTGAAGCTGGGTGTATACTTTATTATAAAAGACTCCGCTTGCATCGGGAAAAAGGAAAACTCCTACACCCAAAGATAACATAACTTCTTAGAATGAACACTCAGTATCAACCCATACGAAAAACCCACCCAATCTCAAAAATTTTAAATCTCTCAGTTTATGACCTCCCCGTGCCCCCCAATATTTCTATCTGATGAAATTTTGGCTCCCTTCTAGGGCTATGCTTAATGGCACAAACAGTAACAGGTCTTTTTTTAGCCATACACTACAGTCCCCATGTTGATTTAGCTTTTGCCTCTGTTACCCATATCACTCGGGATGTTAATTGAGGGTGACTACTTCGTAATATGCACGCAAATGGTGCATCTCTTTTTTTTATCTGCCTCTATTGTCATATTGGGCGTGGTCTTTATTATCATTCTTATCTTCTTCATGAAGTATGGCTGACCGGCTGCCTTCTATTTGTCTTAACTATAGCAACAGCCTTCTTTGGTTATGTTCTTCCTTGAGGCCAAATATCTTTCTGAGGTGCTACCGTCATCACCAACCTGTTTTCCGCTATTCCTTATATTGGGAAATCTTTAGTAGAATGAATATGAGGGGGGTTTGCAGTTGATAACGCCACATTAAATCGATTTTTTGTAATTCACTTCACCCTCCCCTTTATTTTATTTCTCTTAATAACAATTCACTTACTTTTTTTACATCAGACTGGCTCTTCTAACCCTTTAGGGGTATCCTCAGACTATTATTTGGCCCCTATACACCCTTATTTTATTATCAAAGATATTTTAGGCTTTCTTGTTATTTTTGCTCTTTTTTTATTTTTAGCAACCCTAAAGCCCTACCTTTTAGGTGACCCAGAAAATTTTATTCCAGCCAACCCTTTAGCAACTCCTTTACATATTCAACCTGAATGGTATTTCCTTTTCGTCTATGCTATCCTCCGTTCAATTCCTAATAAACTTGGGGGCGTTATTGCGCTAGCTGCCGCTATTGTTATTCTTTTCATTTTACCACTTTTTTCTTCAAATATTTTAAAAGGCAACTCATTTAACCCTATGGGCCAAATACTATTTTGGTCTATTTTATCTGTATTTTTCCTTCTTACATGGATTGGCGCACGACCCGTAGAAGCACCTTATGACTACTTAGGAGCTTTTTTTACGGTAATTTATTATTTACTCTTCTTAATAATTCCACTAATTAATAACCTGCATACCCAAATTCTTTTTATAAAAAAATAACTGTTTGCCATGGGTACTTATATTTTGAAAATATAATTAAGAGGCTCAAACCCTCTAACGGTTTATGCAAATAACTACAATTTCTTTACTTTTTCTAAGGTTTTCTTTTATCTTTTTTTCTTTTCTAATAAACTACCACCATATTTTACTAGCACTTTTAGCTCTTGAACTTATAATGGCTATTATCATTAGCTTGATATTTCAACTTTCATTTATTAACTTTTCCCCTTTCATTCCTATTTTAATTCTTCTAACATTCAGCGCTTGTGAAGCAAGATTAGGACTAGCCCTTTTAGTATTGTTAGTTCGTGCTTCTGGTAATGATTACGTAAACCTCCTTCCTCTTTTTAAATCCTAAAACTAATTTTACCTTTTACTTTTCTTCTAATTATAGTTGTCCCACGATCCTTATTATCTTGATATAACGTTCTTTTGTCCTCTTTTTTTACTATTTTTTTAGCTCTCCCCCTACTAATAAATTTCTCCTTAGACACATCTATTATTACCCCTTTGTTTTGTTTAACTTCTCTCTCTTCCCCCCTCATTCTTCTAACCCTTCTTCTTCTCCCTTTGATAATATTAGCAAGCCAAAAAATTTACCTTAATTTACAATCCCCACAATTTTTTATTTTTCTTTTAGTTATTTTAACCCTAGTTTTACTTATATGTTTTTCTGTGTCTAACATTTTTTCATTTTATATTTTATTTGAACTCTCCTTAATCCCTACTGCCCTATTAATTATATGCTGAGGCTACCAGCCAGAACGAGTGACTGCCACAATATACCTGCTCCTTTACACCATTACTTTCTCCCTTCCTCTTCTTCTTGCTATTATTAACTTCTCTTCTAAAGTTCTCAGAAATTCTTTTTCTTTATCCGGCTTTATTTATTCTTCATACTCGTCCCCCTTTCTAATTACTTTATGCTTCATTTTTGCATTTTTAGTAAAACTACCTATATTTCTTCTCCACTTATGGTTACCTAAAGCCCATGTAGAAGCCCCTGTAGCAGGCTCAATAATTCTAGCAGGGGTTCTTCTTAAGTTAGGCTCTTACGGATTACTTCGAATTATTCCTATAGCCCCATTAAGTCAAACCAACCTGCCGCTGCTTTTAGTAACACTATCCCTAATTGGTGCTGTTGTTACTTCATTAATTTGTACTCAACAAACAGATATAAAAAGATTAATTGCTTATGCTTCCGTTGCCCATATAGGCCTACTTTTAGTTGGAACCCTTATATTATCAACCTGAGGTTGAACTGGTGCAATCCTAATAATGATTGCCCATGGTATAGCATCATCAGGACTTTTTGCTCTTGCAAATTACTCTTATATTATAGCCCAAACACGAAATATATTTATCATCAAAGGCCTCCTCTCCTTTATGCCCGTAATTTCACTTTGATGATTTATTTTTCTTGCCTTAAATTTGGCTGCTCCCCCTTCACTAAATTTTGCAAGGGAAATCTTTTTGATTACCGCAACCCTTCCAACTATTAGATTTTCCGCCTTTCCTATTATCATTATAATTATTTTATCCGCCGCATACTCAATAATTTTATATACTTCCCTAAATCATGGTCAATCCTCTTCTTTTTTATCCCCAACCTTCTCCCTTCCCCTAACCTTACACCCAACTATAATTTTTCATCTGTTTCCTCTTCTAATGTTAGTTCTATTTCCCTCCCTTCTTTCTCCTTATTAAGATAGTTTAACAAAATACTGAATTGTGGCTTCAGAGATGCTTCTGCTCTTAATTATGACCCGCCCCAACTTAACCCCCTTTCTTTTTTCCACGCTTCTTATGATTAGGCTTTTAACACTTGCACCTATAATTATGTTTTCTCTAGCAAATTATACCTTAATTATTATAGAATGGAATTTTTTTTCTCTTAATCCTTCGGCAATCTGTGCCACCTGACTCTTTGACCCTATTTCAATAATTTTTTCGTTTGCAGTAAATTTAATTTCTTTTTGCGTAATACTATTTTCTGTTGATTATATACAAGGAGAAAAGTTTCTCTCCCGTTTTATTATTCTCGTAGCCCTTTTTGTTCTCTCAATAAACCTGCTAATTTTTATGCCTAATTTAATTACCCTCCTCCTTGGTTGGGATGGACTAGGCTTAGTCTCGTTTCTTTTAGTTATTTTTTATCAAAATCCCCGCTCTTTAGGGGCAGGTATAATCACCCTAATAACTAATCGTATTGGAGACGCCCTAATTATTTCCTCAATTGCACTTCTTATTTACCAAGGCCACTGAAATTTTTTATATTTTTGGCACTCTAAAGAAGATTTTATTATCATTATTCTCTTAGTTTTTGCTGCAATAACTAAAAGCGCCCAAATTCCGTTTTCTAGCTGACTCCCCGCAGCTATAGCAGCCCCCACTCCTGTTTCTGCATTAGTACATTCATCAACTTTAGTAACTGCCGGAGTTTATCTCCTAGTTCGCTTTAGCTATTTTTTAAATTTCTACCCTATAATAGTAAACCTTCTTTTAATCTTATCGGCTTCTACTACTTTAATAGCAGGCCTTGCAGCTGTAACTGAAAATGATATAAAAAAAATTATTGCCTTATCCACTCTGAGGCAACTAGGGATTATAATAATAAGACTTGCTCTTCAAGCGCCAATATTTACATTTTTTCACCTTATTACTCATGCAATATTTAAGGCACTATTATTTATCTGCGCCGGCTCAGTAATTCATGCCCATCTAAATAACCAAGACCTTCGCTTATTTGGTGCGCTCACTCAAAAAATGCCCTTTACTGCCCTCTCTATAGTGGTTGCTAATATTTCTTTAATAGGAATGCCTTTTATGGCAGGTTTCTATTCTAAAGACATAATTATCGAACTAACCATGTCCTCCCCTGCCAATTTTTTTATTGTTTTAATAACCCTATTCTCTACCATTTTGACGGCAGCTTATTCCTCTCGATTCTCCTACTTTACTTTCTTCACAAAACAAAATTCAGCCCCAACAAGAATATCTTCTGACTCCCCCTTAAGTTACTCTACAACTGCAATAATTATCTTATTAGCTGGCGCAATTTTTTCTGGTGCAGTCCTAAACTGATCTTTTATTTTCCCATCACATTCATCCCCTCTGCCTTTAATATTAAAATTGACCCCTCTTCTTATGGTAATAACAGGCTTATTATTTTTGTTCCCATTTATCTTAAATTTTTTTTCCTTTGTTTTCCATTATTATTCTAGCTTACCTCGTGCCCTTTCCTCAATATGATTTATTACCCCTTCAATTTCTTTTTGACCCCCTTCAGGGGCAGGGAAGATAGGTGCTCACTTCGCCCTTTCTTTTGACAACGGCTGAAATGAAATTTTAGGCGCCCTTGGGATTACCATCTTGACTCGCCCTTTATTTTTTTTAGGGGTATCTCTACAAGCCTTAATTCTTCCATTTTTTTTATTCTTATCATTTGTTATTTTCTCTATCTTTTTCATATTTTAGGTATTGTGCCGGAATTAAACGGATTACTCTGATGACGTAAAATATGGGCCTACCCAATACCTATGACTATAACTTTTACATCCTCTTTCGTCCTAGTTCTCAGGCTAATATTAATAACAATTACCCAGCCACTATTATTCGGGCTGATTATAATTATTTTAGTCTCCCTCCTCTCTATAATTATCGCTTTATTTTTCTCTTCATGGTACGCCTATACAATGTTTATTATTTTTGTAGGGGGCTTATTAGTAATATTTGCCTATGTTTCTGCCCTAATTCCTAACGACCTATTTTTCCCCCCTAATTTTTACTACTTTACTCAAATATTTATAATTCTATTTTCTCTCTCCTTCCTCCTGTTTCAACATTTTTCCCCCCCTACTAATCTATTATTTTCCGCCTGAGCCATCTCAATAAAGTCTGCTACAAACCTGTTTCTTTATTCCAACTATCCACTACTCCTATTATTAATTCTAGTTCTTCTTTTCATCTTAACCCTTGTAGTAAAAATTTGTTCTATTCAAATTGGCCCACTTCGCCCTTTTAACTACCTTTTTAGTATAGAAGTACCCCTGCCTTCCAAGCAGAAAGCCTAAATAATTTAGAAAAGGTAATGATATCAAATATTTTTTCTTCTTTTGACATGCGCGATATCCCTAATTTTTCTCTTTCATTCTCTGCTCTTCCTTGAATTTTAACTTTTTTTACTTTAACCCTCCTTTTCTCTTCTTTTTATTTACACCTAAATCGGTTTTCTATCCCCTTGGTTAACATTTTAAATTTTCTTTATGATCAATCCCGCCGAGTGAACGGGACTCATATAGTAAATTTTCCTACCCTTACAATCGCACTATTTTTCTTTATTCTCACTTCAAACTTAACCGGACTTATTCCTTACGTTATAGGCCCTACTGCCCATATGGCCTTTACCTTATCACTATCTTTCCCCATATGATTTTCTATTGTCCTCTCTGCCTGTATCTTCAATCCCTATTTGACTACCGCCTCCCTACTCCCCTCAGGTGCCCCCTCTTTTCTAAACCCTTTTCTAGTTGTAGTTGAAACTGTAAGAATTTTAGTTCGATTTATAACACTTGCTCTTCGGCTTGCAGCAAACTTAACAGTAGGCCATGTTATTCTTGGTGCCTTAGGGACATACTCAGCCTTCGCTCTGTTTTCCATTCCAATAAAACTACCTGCCTTCCTAACAATTGCTATTAGGATTGGCTATATAATGTTTGAGTTTGGGGTAGCTGCCCTCCAGGCGTATATTTTTTTCCTATTAACCTCCTTATACACTAATGACCACCCTATTAACAAGTTATAGTCTAGTGTTATATATGCACATGGAACTTTGATCTCCAAAGTCAGGCCCTTTCCTGGTCTATAAAGTTTTAAGTTAAAAAAACTAGATGCCTTCAAAGCATCCAATGGCCTTATAGTCAAACTTTGCAATAAGATGGCTGACCTAAAGCCCTAGTCTGTAAAACTAGTTATGAATTTTTCTCTTATTCAAGGTAAAGCATAAATGATGCACCTCACTTACACTGAGACTATGATTTCTTTTCTACCTTGATTACTTAACTATAATAAATTTTGATATTTATAAAAACAATATATTTTTTTATTAATTATTACTCAACGCTATAAAATCTAACCGCAAGGGATAATTAAATATTTTAATAGTATAGATCTCTTCTATTACCTTTTGCATCATGGGTTTTTTATTTTTCTCCTTTTAGTTTACTCCCGAAACTACCCTGAGCTAAATCTTAGCTGCTTAGGGCTATCATCATAACTGTAGCAATATTTTGATCAGACTAAATTTTAGATGTAATACGTTTTCCGCAGGTAGTAATAGCTGGCTGTCTGGGATATTTATTTTAGTAAAGCAAAGTTCATACTTTTGTAAATTAATTAAGGACAAGCTTAGTTAATAATATTTTAAAATACCTTTTATTATGTAAATTATGCTTTAAATCAGCAAAATTAAGTTTTTAGTAACATTTAACCATAAATTTAAATTTAATAAATTTTTATTTTATCTTACCAGAATTTTTACCTAAACCTCCGCAGTAAAATATTTCTGAAAACATAAGTATTTTAATTAATAAGCGAATAATATTTTTCTTTTTATTAATTCCTCAACACATTTAGAGAAGGAACTCGGCAATCTTGGGTGCTGACTGTTTAACAAAAACATAGCCTATTGAAGTTTATAATAGGTCTCTTCTGCCCAGTGAAATTTTAACGGCTGCGGGAAACCGTGCAAAGGTAGCATAATCAAATGCCCCTTAATTGAGGGCCGGAATAAACGAATGTACAAGTGCCCCACTGTCTCCTCTATAATACTAAAAATTAATCTTCAAGTGCAAAAGCTTGAATACTATGGAAGGACAAGAAGACCCTGTAGAACTTTACTTGATTTTACTTCTTAATTTTAATAGAATTTATGATTAAAATATAACTAAAAGTTTAGTTGGGGCAACTAAGGAACCTGGTAGCTTCCTCTTATAACATAGATAATTTATCAACTTAAAAGACCCATTTTAAATGTTAAAAGAATTAGTTACCTCAGGGATAACAGCGTAATTTTTTTTAAGAGCCCATATCTACAAAAAAGTTTGCGACCTCGATGTTGCCTTAGGATATCCTGAAGGTGCAGCAGCTTTCAAGGGTTGGTCTGTTAGCCCATTAAAATCCCTACATGAGGTGAGTTCAGATCGACGTAAGTCAGATCGGCTTCTATCCCCCTAAATTTAAACAATTGTACGAAAGGACCTTGTTTACTAATTTTATTACATCCTAGCTTTATAATAATCACTTATCTTAATTTTCTTTATGTTAAGTTGGCAGATCAATGCACCTGGTTTAGGACCAGTTAATGTAAAATTTACACTTAATAATGCTTCATCTTCTAACAACCGCTTTTTTGTCCTTGATTTTAGTATTAGTAATTTTTACTGCCACCCGCTCTTTGCCAATAGTTTCCTCCTTTAATCGGGAAAAAAATACCCCTTTCGAGTGTGGCTTTGAACCAATAAAATCCGCACGCCTCCCATTTTCTTTACGATTTTTTCTGCTTGCAGTAATTTTCTTAATTTTTGATGTCGAAATTGCTCTTCTTCTCCCCTTTCCTATAGCCCTAAACTTCTCATTTAATTTAATTTCTTTATTTATCTTTTCACAGTTTCTTTTAATTTTACTTCTTGGCCTAGTTCATGAGTGATTTCAAGGTGCCTTAGACTGAAATAATTAATAGGGTCAGCTAAATATAAGCTATTGGGTTCATGCCCCAAAAATGAGACCTCTCCCTTATTAAAATTTGCGTTTGATCCTAGCGACATATTCAATTTTTCTTTAAATTACTGTATAAGAATTTTAGTGCACCAACATCTGATTTTTATATATTTCTTCTTTAAAAGAAAAATTATTTTTTAAATCACAGTTTTAGACATTATTGAGAATACTACACCAGATTGTTATTAATGTAGAAAACTGCTATATTTACGAAAGTAAAATTCGGTTATTAGTTCTAGAGCTGGGCAAACAGGTGCCAGCAGCCGCGGTTAGACCTTAAGCTCAAATTGAATTATTTGGTAAAAAGATGGCTAATTGTTATAAAAGATAAAACACTAATTTTTATAAAGTAAAATTTCATTTTTAGAATGCCCTATTATATATCTTAACTGCCTGCCATGAAAACTTAAATCAAAACTGGGATTTGATACCCCACTATTCTAAGTTATAAATCTAAATTTATACCCGGGTACTACTGGCAACTGCCTGAAACCTAAAGGACTTGGCGGCGCTTCATATTAGTTCAGGGGAACCTGTAGCATAAACCGATAATCCGCGTTGAATTCTACTAATTTTTGTATCTCAGCTTATTTACTTCCGTCGCCAGCTCACCTTCCAAGAGCCCATTAGTGAGCGTAAAGATAATAATTATTATCTCCACGTCAGGTCGATGTATAGCCAATAAATTAGAGCTTTATGGGTTACAATCACAATTTCTGATGCCAATATTTACTGAATCTGTATTTCTGAAGATGGACTTGATAGTAAATTTAGTTTATTATACTAAATTGAATCCTACATATGTTTCGTGCACAAATCGCCCGTCGCTTCCGTCGTGAGATGGGATAAGTCGTAACATAGTTGGTGTAGGGGAACCTGTACCTAAAGTAAGGCACGGAATCAAAAGCTTCTAACTTTTCACTGAGTAATATAATATTATTCCCATGCCTATGATAAAACGCACCTCCGCCTTATTTTTTTTATTTATTTTTATTAATATTATATCCCTATTATATATTTTTTCTTCTTCCTCCTGAATTAGAATTTGGGTTGGAATAGAACTAAACTTGTACTCATTTCTTTTTCTGCTGATTCTGCCCCCATCCCAAGACGCCTCTCCTCAGCCGATTACTGCTGCCTTATCTTATTTTATTGTACAAGCAGTTAGATCCTTAATCTTTATATTAGGTATTTTTCTAGCCACTCAAAATTTTTTTACTTATTCATTGTGGCTAATTGTACTGGCCCTCCTAATTAAAATAGGTGCTGCGCCTTTCCACTTTTGAGTGCCTTGAGTCTCCCTTAACTCTTCTTGACCATCTTTATTCTGGCTCCTTACATTCCAAAAACTCCCCCCCCTATTTCTTTTACAAAACTTCTTTTATTTAATCCCCTCATCTTCTCTTTTACTAAACCTTATTCTCTCTGCTTCAATTTTTTCCGCACTAATTGGGGGACTTCTAGGACTTTTTCAAACTCGGCTACAATCCCTTCTCGCTTATTCATCAATCAACCAGACCGCTTGATTTTTATTGGCCTCAATAATAGCCTCAAATATTCTAATATTTTACTACACCCTTTATTTACTAATTTTATTTCCTATCTGCTTACTAATGAGCTATTCCCCCATAAAGGCCCCCTTTTTCTCCCCTCCAATATCTAATTTAACTTTAACACAGTCAACCCTAATAATTTTAATATTTTTAAACCTTGCAGGAATCCCTCCTTTGGCAATTTTTTGTATGAAAATTACAATTTTCTTTACACTCTCCACCTCCCTCTTTATACTTTTTGTGTTTTTTACATTAATTCTTGGGTCAGCCTATAGCACTTTTTATTACCTCCAATTCATTTTAAATTGTTTTTCCACTCCCCAACACCTGCCTAAGCTTTTGACACAGCCGATTTTTAGTCCAACCCTCTTTATACTATCAGGCCTTTCCTTATTAATCCCATTGGCCTTATTTTATTCTTCCATGACTTGTGCTAATAGTTTAACAAAAACTTATAATTTTCACTTATAAAATTCTTCCTGAAGGTTAGCACATTAATTAAGATAGCTTAAATTTAAAGCAGGATGTTGAAGCCGTCCAAATGGGAGCCCCCTCTTAATGTAATGATCCGTCAACCTTTCCACCTAGTAGAACCAAGACCTTGACCGCTTTTTGCTGCCGCCAGCGCATTTTCTATGGCTTTTGGCTTAACAGCCTGAATGCATAACTATAATTATTTTACTTTATTTCTAGGGGCGATTCTATTGCCCTTAATTATAATCACCTGATGACGAGATGTTATCCGCGAAGGCCTGTTATTAGGTCACCACACTTCTTATGTTACCTCCGGATTGCGCCTCGGGATGATCCTCTTTATTGTTTCCGAAATTTGTTTCTTTTTTGGCTTCTTTTGAGCCTTTTTCCACTCTAGACTTGCACCTACACCTGAAATTGGCTGTGCATGGCCCCCAGCCGGGATTGACTCCTTAAACCCTTTCGCTGTTCCTCTTCTAAATACAGCTGTTCTTCTCGCCTCAGGTGTCTCCGTAACCTGAACTCATCATAGTTTATTAAATGGTAACCGTACTCAAGCAACAACATCTCTCCTTATTACTTGCCTTTTAGGCCTATACTTTACTCTCCTTCAAGCTATAGAATATTATGAAGCTCCATTTTCTATTTCAGATTCCGTCTACGGTTCAACTTTTTTTGTTGCCACAGGATTCCATGGCCTTCATGTTATTATTGGCTCAATTTTCTTAATTACTAATCTCTTTCGAATCCTCGCTCACCACTTTACCCCTCAAGACCATTTTGGATTTGAAGCCGGTGCCTGATATTGACACTTTGTTGACGTTGTCTGAATTTTTTTATATTTATCTATTTACTGATGAGGCGCATGGTTAAAAAGCTAAACACTCAGCATGAGCCTTTTAAGCTTAAGATTAATGATTATTCATTTTTAGCCAAATGCCCCAATGATCACAATTTTCCCTCCAAGATGCCGCTTCCCCCTTAATGGAACAAATTATTTTCTTCCATGACCATGCTATAACAATTCTTGTCCTAATTATTACTTCTGTAGCTTTTTTCTCCATCGCCTTAATACTTAATTCTTTCACTGATCGCCAGTTAATTAACGCGCCTACAATCGAAATCATTTGAACAATTATTCCTGCAATTCTCCTAATCCTTCTGGCAATTCCGTCCTTACGCCTTTTATACTTATTAGATGAGTTAATTGCTCCCTCAATAACTTTAAAAGTCATAGGCCATCAGTGGTACTGAAGTTATTCTTATTCTGAGTACCCTCATATTAAATTTGATTCTTACATGACCCCCACTGACGCCCTAGAATTAGGCGACTCTCGCCTTCTTGAGGTTGATAACCGGGTTGTCCTCCCAATAAATACTGAAATTCGTCTTCTTGCTTCTTCCACAGATGTTATTCACTCATGAACCATTCCTGTTCTAGGGTTAAAAGTGGATGCAATCCCTGGTCGATTAAACCAATTAACCTTATTCTTTAATCGCCCTGGAATCTTTTATGGTCAATGTTCTGAAATTTGTGGTGCAAATCATAGATTTATGCCAATTGTATTAGAAGTTTTACCTGCAGAAAAATTTGTATTCTATTCTTCCTAAACACCTAATGCCTCAACTCGCGCCTTTAAACTGAGTTTTAATTTTTTTTCTAATTAATTTTCAACTTTTCCTAAGAACCATTCTTCTTTGATGAACTTTTTTCCCTCAATATAAATTTTATTCCCATACATTTTCCTCATCTTCATACCTTCTGCCTTTCAAAATTTAAAGATCTAGTTAATTTATAATACAAGGATGTCACCCTTGAGTAGCCCCTTCGCGATCTTTTAATTACTAAGGTGAAGCCAATAGGCACTTATCTGTTAATTAAGCCCCAGCTGTAAATTCAGCCACCTTAGAATGAAACCATTATTTACTCCTTCAGCTTCTATAACAACTACAAATAAATTTTTTTCCTCCTCCTTATCATCCCCCTCATGATTTACTCGTTGATTTATATCAACAAACCATAAAGATATTGGCACACTTTATTTTATCTTCGCCACCTGATCTGCCATGGTAGGGCTAGCCCTGAGTCTCCTAATTCGAGTAGAGCTCGCCCAACCCGGCCCATTCTTAGGGTCCGACCAGCTTTATAATGTTATTGTGACTGCACACGCATTTGTAATAATTTTCTTTTTTGTAATGCCTATGGCAATTGGTGGCTTTGGAAATTGGCTTTTACCTTTAATATTAGGCGCGCCTGACATGTCTTTCCCCCGCCTAAATAACCTTAGATTTTGGCTATTGCCCCCTGCTTTATTTTTGTTACTAACCTCTTCTATAGTTGAAAGAGGAGTAGGAACTGGATGAACAGTTTACCCCCCTCTAGCAAGAAACCTTGCCCATGCAGGCCCCTCTGTTGATCTCGGGATTTTCTCTCTTCACCTTGCTGGGATTTCCTCAATTCTCGGCGCGATCAATTTTATTTCAACCATTCGAAATATGCGAGTTGAAGGAATCCAAAGTGCTCGAATACCACTATTTGTATGGGCGACTCTAATTACAGTAGTTCTCCTTCTCTTATCTCTCCCAGTTCTCGCCGCAGCCATTACAATACTTCTAACTGATCGTAATTTTAATACTTCATTCTTTGATCCTGCAGGGGGGGGAGACCCTGTCCTTTACCAACATCTTTTCTGATTCTTTGGTCATCCTGAAGTATATATTTTAATTTTACCTGCATTTGGTATTATCTCCCATATTGTAACCCACTCATCAACTAAAAAAGAAACTTTTGGTACAATTGGAATAATTTATGCAATACTAGCTATTGGGCTTCTAGGGTTTATTGTATGGGCACACCACATGTTTGTGGTTGGTATAGACGTAGACACTCGCGCCTATTTCACTGCAGCTACAATAATTATTGCCATTCCTACGGGTGTTAAAGTCTTTAGATGGCTTGCTACTCTGCACGGAACTAAACTAACTTACTCCCCCCCCGTTTTATGATCATTAGGTTTTATTTTCTTATTCACCGTAGGGGGTCTAACAGGAATTGTTCTATCAAATTCTTCCTTAGATATAGCTCTTCATGATACCTACTATGTGGTTGCACATTTTCATTATGTACTTTCAATAGGCGCAGTTTTTGGTCTATTTGCAGGCATTACTTATTGATTTCCCGTATTCACAGGTCTTCAACTCCACCCAACATGGCTTAAAACTCACTTTTATTTAATGTTTATTGGTGTAAATGTTACATTTTTCCCCCAACATTTTTTAGGCCTAAGAGGTATACCTCGACGTTACTCAGATTACCCTGATGTTTACATAAGATGAAATGTTCTCTCTTCTTTTGGCTCCTTAATCTCCTTTACTGCTACTCTACTTTTCATTTTTATTGTCTGAGAAGCTTTCTTAGCCCAGCGTCCCGTTATTGCTCCTGCTATAGGCGCTCCTGCTCTAGAATGAACATCACGTCAACCCATTTCTTTTCACACCTACCCAGAAACCCCCGCAATCTTAAAAGCACCCCACTATTTGATTAACTCGGCCTTTTAAATACTAATGTGGCAGATTAATGCACTAGTTTTAAGCACTAGCTATAAAGATTTTCTTTCTTTAGTAATGATTCCCACAATTTTATCCAATTTTCTTGCATTTATTTTTTTTATTCTGTCTATAGCCTTTTTTACCCTCCTTGAGCGGAAAGTTCTCGGCTATGCCCAACTTCGGAAAGGCCCTAATAAGATTAATTTTGCGGGAATTCCACAACCTTTGGCAGATGCCCTAAAACTTTTTCTAAAGGAACGGGCCCTCCCCATGCATAGGAATAAAATCCCCTACCTTGCTGCGCCAATATTTAGCTTAATTCTGGTTTTGTTACTCTGATCTCTTTATATTTCCCCATTTCCTATTTATTTTATTAGATTTGGCTTACTCTTTTTCTTAGCATTGTCCAGAATAAGTGTTTATGGAACCTTAATTTCTGGTTGAGCTTCAAACTCAAAATATGCGCTGCTCGGCGCACTCCGAGCTGTCGCACAAACTATTTCTTACGAAGTATCTATAGCTCTTATTTTATTAACTCCTATAGTCTTGATTTCTTCCCTTAACTTAAATGACTTTTCCCTTCCTCAAACTCCCGTCCCCCTATTGATTTTTTTAGCCCCCTTTTTCGTACTATGATTCATTACTACCTTAGCTGAAACTAACCGTGCCCCTTTTGATTTTGCTGAAGGAGAATCGGAACTTGTGTCAGGCTTTAATGTCGAATATAGAGGTACCATTTTTGCATTCATTTTTATAGCAGAATACATAAGAATTCTTTTAATAAGATTTTTAACCGCGCTTTTATTTTGAGGCACAATAATCTTTAGAAGAACTTTCCTAATCCTAACACTTTGATTAAAAACTGCACTGGTTGCTTTTTTTTTCCTTTGGGCCCGTGCCACCCTGCCCCGAATACGTTATGATCTATTAATGAAACTTACTTGGAAAGTCTTTTTACCTTTAATTTTGCCTGCGCTTTGCTTTTTATCCGCCTTACACCCATTTTTACCTTAAATATTCTACTAAAGCTAAAACAGAAGCATCGACCTTGTAAGTCAGAAGACTGGATAATCCTAGTAGATGGGCATATGCAGCAGCAATATTGGTTTCGGCCCGATATTTATTGATTATTTCAATTATGCTCTAAAATTCCTGCTAAGAATTTTTTTCACCCTTCCCCTCCGGGGGGGGAGGTGGGGGGGTTATATGCTAGGGGGTACCTTTTTGACTTGTATGTATGCTGCTAGGGATAGAGGTGGGGGGGGGGGGGGGGGGGGCTTTTTTGGTTCCGAATTTTTTAATTTTTT
>Ga0213864_10000666_pt1 | contig 15508 bp, 10 predicted proteins | sample PICome_5_FD_160078 | JGI IMG/M metagenome (GOLD analysis project Ga0213864, IMG submission 160078) | Coastal seawater microbial communities near Pivers Island, North Carolina, United States - PICO247 | ecosystem: Environmental > Aquatic > Marine > Coastal | place: USA: North Carolina... | reverse complement strand
TTTTTGTGTTTCAAAACGTCCAACTAATTTTGAATTTAATAGTCCGTCTTTAATTAATTCTTCATTAACATTTAATTTTCTAGATAGTTCTATTGCTAGAAGTGCATTATTAATATTATGAACTCCCTTATAATTTAACGTGTAAACCTCACTCTTATATATAAAAGTTAATGGGTAATTTGAAATAATTTTTACTTCTTTTTTTGATAAAAATATCTTTTTTGTATCTTTGAGAGTAGAAAGATGCTTTTCAATTATGGAATAATATTTATTTTGAACAGTAGTTATTAAATATCCATTATCTTTCATAGCCGCAATTTTTTCATTAGCCACATTTTCAAGGCTTGGTCCTAAGAGATTCAAATGATCATGTCCTACATTAGTAAATAAAGTAAAATCATAATTAATAATTGAGGTGACATCCAATCTCCCTCCTATGCCGGCCTCCAATATGATGTATTTCAAATTTTTATCTTTGAAAATTTTTAAAGCCATAATTGTTAATGCTTCAAAAAAAGACAAATCAAATTTTAAATAAATTTTCTCTATCCAATCTAAGTAATTCTCTAACTCATAATCAGATATGCATTTACCGTTTATAAGTATTCTCTCATTAAATTTATATACGTAAGGAGACATAAATGTACCGACCGATGAAGTCTTTTTCAAAACATCAGTGATCATTTTTGAAGTTGTTCCTTTGCCATTAGTTCCTACAACTTGAATTTTTGTTGCATCATAATTTAAATTTAAATTGCTTGATATAGCTATAAGAGGGTCTAAAGACTCCCTTTTTGAAAATTTAGTTCTTCTTTCTAATAATCGTATTTTTTCATTTAATTTCATTGATTTTATCCATTATTTCTTTATATTGAGATAAATATTCCTTATATTTCTTTTTTTCATTTTCAACTTTAGTAGGATTTGCTTTAGATAAAAAACTCTTATTATTCATTAATTTTTTTGAACGGTCAATTTCTAATTCTAATTTTTTCTTTTGTAAAACAAGAACATCAAAGTCTTTTTTGTTGTCTTTTATTTGCTCTTCAATTAAATATGCAGTTCCATATGAAAAAACAATAGGAAAATATTTTTCATTACTATTCGTGTTTTCATTAATACTAAGTGAATTAAGTTTTAAAGTTTTAATTAAATATTCTAAATTTTCATTTATTATTTTTTTCATCAATTGGTTTTCTATATGCATAGTTAAATCTAATCTTAAATAATTTTGAGCTTCTGAACGAAAATTTCGTATTTTCTTAATGAACTCATTTAATCCGTCTAATATTTCCTCTTCGGGATCAAAAGAAAATATTATATTTGGCCACTCATCGATCATTAATGTTTTATTTCCTGTAAGTTCTTCGTATAAATTATCTGTGATAAATGGAACAAAAGGGTGCATAAGTTTTAGAATGTTTATCAATACATAACGTAGAACTGAACTGACTGTTTCAATTCGCTCGGTTTTTTTTAATTCTTCTTTGGCAAATTCTAAGTATGCATTTGCATAATCATCCCATATAAAATTGTAGAGATATTTTGCAACTTCAGAAAACTCATATTTGTCATAATAAATATCAACTTTTTTTATTACATTTGACAGTTTATTTAAAATTCCTTTGTCTAAAATTTTTAATTTATTTTGATCAATCTCATTCTTTTTACTTGTTGAAGTTTTAACAAATCTTGTTGCATGCCATAATTTATTGAGAAAATTCCATGAGGAGTCAATTTTTTTCTCATCATATCTCATATCTAATCCAGGAGCTGAATTTGTAGTTAAAAAATATCTTAAAGCATCGATACCATATTTATCAATAACATCCATTGGATCGACACCATTACCTAAAGATTTACTCATTTTCTGTCCTTTACTGTCTCTAATTAAACCATGAATTAAAACTTCTTTGAAAGGATCTTTTTTTGTAAACTCAAGACCTTGAAATATCATTCTTGCTACCCAAAAAAATATTATGTCATAGCCCGTGACCAATACATCGGTAGGATAATATCTTTTAAAATCTGATGTGTTTTTTGGCCATCCTAATGTTGAAAAAGGCCATAATGCACTTGAAAACCATGTATCAAGAACATCTTCATCTTGAATCCAGCCATCGCCCGGAGACTCTATCTGAACCTTGATTTCGTTATCTTTGTACCAAGCCGGAATTCTATGTCCCCACCATAATTGTCTAGAAATACACCAATCTAATGTACCAGTCATCCATTGATTAAATATTTTTTTAAATCTTTCAGGAACAAATTTAACATTTGTTTTCAATGCTGACGCCGAAAGTTCATCCATTTTAACAAACCACTGAAGTGATAAACGCGGTTCAACAACTACACCTGTTCTTTGACTATAACCTACATTATTAATATAATCTTCAATTTTAGATATTAATTCTATTTTTTTTAAATCCTCAATTAATCTTTTTCTACAAGCAAACCTATCCAAGTTCTCATATTGACCTGATAATTTATTCATTTTTCCATGTTCGTCTATGCATAAAGGCATTTTCATGTTATGTTTTTTACCTACTATAAAGTCATTTGGATCATGTGCAGGAGTAACTTTTACTACTCCTGTTCCAAATTCACTATCTACATATTCATCCTCTATTACTGGAATTTTTTTATTTGTGCCAGGAATAAATACTTCTTTTCCTACATAGTTCTTAAATCTTTTATCGTCAGGATTAACCATTAAAGCTTGATCAGCAAACATAGTTTCAGGCCTTGTAGTTGCAATTTCAAGAAATTGATTTTTTCCTTCTACTAATGGATATTTTATATAATATAATTTAGATCTAGTTTCTTTAAATTCAACTTCAATATTTGAAAGTGCAGTATTTGCCTCTGAATCCCAGGATATAATTCGATAATCTCTGTAAATCATACCTTTTTTATATAATCTAATAAAAACTTCGTTTACAGCATGATTCATTTCTTCATCAAGAGTAAATCTCTCTTTAGTGTAATCAACCGATATCCCAATTGCTTTCCATTGTTGCTTGATAATTTCAGCGTATTCTTTTTTCCATTCCCACGCTTGACTCAAAAATTTTTTTCTTCCAAGTTGATATCTATCTGTTCCCGATTCCCTAAGCCTTTGATCAACTTTAGCTTGAGTTGCAATTCCTGCGTGATCCATTCCGGGAAGATAAAGAGCATCATATCCTTGCATTCTCTTTCTTCTAATAATAATGTCTTGGAGTGTTTGATCCCATGCGTGTCCTAAATGCAATTTACCTGTAACATTTGGTGGCGGAATCACTATTGTAAAGGGTTTCGAATCGATATTAATTCCAGATCTAAAATAACCTTGATTTTTCCAAAAATCATATTTATCTTTTTCAATATGTCTAAAATCATATTCCTTTTTCATTACTTTTTCTCCTTTAATATGTACATTTTTATTAATCCACTTTCGTTGTCAGACAACTTTGGAACTTTATTAAAATGAGAGAATTCAAACCCATTCTTTATGATTATTTTTTTTGATGCAATATTTGATAATTTATGACCACAATAAATTGCTTTTATTTTTTTTATTAGAAAAACATATTCTATAAATGCTTTTACTGTCTCAGACATTATACCTAAATTCCAATATTTATCATTTAAAACATATCCTAGTTCATCCATTTCAATATTCTTGCCATTAATACTAGTAATTCTCTTATGAAGTCCTATAGTTCCAATTAATTTATTATTTTCTTTTAATATAATCCCAAATGCTTCTGCATTTGTGTTTTTTATCCATTCTATAAATGTTTTTGTATCATTAATATTTTTATGTGGTTCCCATCCTGCTTTATAGGCAACAGATGATTTTTTTGCATATTCATAAATATCAACGATATCAGTGAATTCAATTTTTCTTAAAAAAATCCTTCTTGTTTGTATCATAACCCACCAAAAAAATTTATAAAAAAAATCATCCATATCTAAGGACGATTAAATCGCGGTACCACCTTAGTTCTAACAAAAGTTAGCACTTTGCCCATTAACGCTGGGTAACGGTCTTTGACATGCTCAAAGGCAACCTTCCTTAATCTCTGTGAGTGCTTTGCAGCAACCAGCACCTCTCTCAACACAAATAATCAAGTACTCCTCCTCATCATCGCAATTATATTTTACCATGCACAAGAATTAAAAACAATATTTTTCTTCAACTTCTTAACTTAATTATTTCTCTTTATCATGATATAATATTGAATATATATAGAGGTTTTATGAAAAAAAATATAAAAAGAATGCTAATGTTATGGTCATTATTATTTTTAAATTTTGTTTTTCTTGAATTAGTGTTTAAATTGAATCTTCTTGTAGTGACAATAAGTGATGAATTATTTTTCTTGTTTGCCTTTTCATTAAGCTATAGTTCTTTTATATTGTTTATTTTGATGTTTTTTAGAGAAAAAACAATTAAATTTCTAACTTTTGTTATTATAGTTTCTTTATCTGTAACTTTCTTTTTGCAAGATATTTATCATACGGTTGTTGAGAATTTTTTCTCGATTCAAGTAGCTGGAGACTTTTCTCTGGGATTGAGTTTTATTGGAGATGCTTTTCTTGCTTTAAGGTTTAGACATTTATTGTATATCTTCCCTATAATTATTATTGTGTTGATAAACTCTAATTTTAAAGAATTGTATAAAGTTGAGTATAAGTTTTTAAAACAGCCATTAATTGTTCTCGTTTTCTCATGGACATGTTTTTTTCTTACTCAAGAATTTATAAATGATAATAGAATTGAAGATGGCGTAAATATAATGTTTACCGATAAGGACTTATATGAATACGTTTATGATAACCAAAAAACAGTTAAGACTTTTGGACTAGTAACTTACTTACAAAGAGATATCTTAAATGTTTTCAGAGTACCTCCTTTACGTGAAGCAGAATATCGAGTTTTATTGGAAGATTTTTTAAGTTCTAGAAGTGGGCACATAAATAATCAATATTCTAATATTTTAGAAGGTAAAAATTTAATATTAATTATGGCTGAAAGCCTTGATACATTTGGTATTCATCCTATTCTAACTCCAACACTTTATGATTTGAAGTCAAACTATGCATATTTTGAAAATTATTACTCTCCATTGTATTACAGATCTACTGCTGATACTGAATGGATGGTACAGACATCATTGTATCCAAACAAAAATGTAACGTTATCTATGGAAGCATATGTAAATAATACTCTTCCAAATACGTTGCCAAATCTATTTGAAGTTGATGGATATAACACTTACAGTTATCATAATTATATAGATTACTTCTATAATAGGACAGATGCTTATACAAATCTTTTCGGCTATGATATATATAGAGGTGCATCAGATTTAGGACTCCTTGATGAGGTGCCAAATGGAGAAATAATTTTTGACCATAAGTGGCAAAGAGATCTTGATTTGATTAACTTAACTATTGATGAATATATTAATGATGAAAAATTTTTTGTAAATTACATTACTGTTTCAGGACATTTCAATTATGATCAAAATCACGAAGTTTTCTCATATCATGAAGAAAGATTAAGTGAATATTTTGAAAATTCAAATGAATCTATTCCAGAAGATATATACTACTACCTCGCTACAGCAATGGAATTGGATTTATCAGTTAAGACCTTAATGGATAAATTAGATGAAGCTGATAAACTTGAGGACACTGCTATAATTATTTATGGAGATCATTATGCTTATGCTATCAATGAAGAAGATATATGGGCATATGATAATTCAAAGTCATCCGACGATCCCCAAACACTTCATAATGTTCCAATGCTAATCTACACTCCAGAAAAATCTCTTAGTGGAACTTATAACCAATATTTTTCATCTATTGATATTATGCCTACAATAGCAAATCTATACGGTTTACCAATGAAGTATGACTTTGCTTTTGGTGTTGATGTTTTTAGTATTCACAATGAACACATAATAAAATTTGCTGACAATAGCTATCGTTCAAAAAACTATATATATGATGCACTTACTGAAACATATTCTATCTTAAATGAAGATTATGATTTAAATTATCTGATTAGTTTATCACAAAGCATAATTAATGATTACAGATATAACACACTTCTTCTAGATTATGATTATTTTAAAGAAAAAGAGGAATAATTATTCCTCTATTTTTTTTAATATTATTTTTTGAAGATCAATAATACCTATTTTTTTTGTGTTTGAGATTTCTATGATATTTTGTTGCAAAACAGATTGAATTTCATTCTTTTTTTTGTTCCTTTTTGTTTTTGCTATTTTATCGACCTTAGTAGCAATAACAATCAATGGTTTCTTATATTTAATTAATTGATTATAAACATCTACATCATCTTTAGTTGGTCCAACCTTGAAATCTATTAATAAACAAATTAAAACTAATTCTTTTTGATTTTCTAGAAAATCATTTAACATTTTATAATAATTGTCAATTGATTGTTTTGATCTTTTAGCGTAACCATAACCGGGTGCATCAACTATATAGAATTTTTTATTCACAAGATAATAATTAAGAGTAATTGTTTTTCCTGGAGTTGAAGATATTCTTGCTAAGTTTTTTCTATTTAGAATTGAATTAATAAGAGAGCTTTTACCTACATTTGATCTGCCCAACAAAAAAATAGATTTTCTATCATCGTAATCAACATTATAAGTATTAGATGAAATTAGATACTCAGAATTATTGAACATTTTAACCTCACATTTATTCTACCATATAGAGACAAGTATGTTTGTGGTGTATGATATAATAAAAAAATGAGGAAAAATATGTTTAATTTTGAAAAATTATCAAATTTTAATAATAAAGACACAATTACTAATTACGAAAATGAATTGAAACTATGGGAATCTCAACTTGGAAAAAATTATCCCCTTAAATATGGGCATGAAATTGTATCAAAAAAAATAAAAATTCCATCATTAAATCCCTCAAATCATAAACAAATTATTGGATACTTAGATGCAGCAGATACAAAGGATATAGATAATGCAATAAAAGTTGCAAAAAATACCTTTCTTAAGTGGAGATCTTTTGATACAGATAAAAAAAGTAATTTGTTCTTAAAAATAGCTGAGAAATTAAAGAACAAAAAATATAAATTTGCTTCTCTTATGACCCTTGAAGCAGGCAAATCATGGATCGAAGCGGATGCAGATGTTGCAGAAGCAATTGATTTCCTAAAATATTACTCAAAACAAATAAAGTCAATATCTCAAATTAAGGTTGGACAAATAGAAAACTTTGAACATAATGAGTTTAGATACATTCCATTAGGTGTTGGAGCTATAATAACTCCATGGAACTTTCCATTGGCTATTTTAGTTGGAATGATAGTGTCAGCAATAATTACAGGAAATACTGTCATCGTAAAACCAGCTATGACTACTGGTGTAATCGCTCATGAATTTTATGATTTAATGTTTGAATGTGGTTTACCTGCAGGAGTCGTTAATCTATGTTATGGCGATGGTCCAGAAATTGGGAAATATCTTGTTAAACATCCTGAAATTTCTTTTGTCTCCTTTACAGGATCAAAAAAAGTAGGATTAGAAATATTTCACAATGCAGCAAAAGTTTATGAAAATCAAAGACATTTAAAAAAAGTTATCGCTGAAATGGGTGGCAAGGATGCAATAATAGCTGATCAAGATATTGATTTAGATTGGGCAGCTGATATAATTGTTAAATCAGCTTTTGGATTTAGTGGTCAGAAATGTAGTGCCTGCTCAAGACTTTATATTCATGAAAATGTATATGATGATCTACTTATTAAATTAAAATCTACTACCGAAAAATTAGTTATAGGTGATCCAAAAAATAGAAACACTTTTATGGGTCCATTAAATGATATAAATGCTTTTAATAAGGTATCAAAATATATTTTATATGGAAAAAAACATAACAAAATCCTTGTTGGTGGGAATTTTGAAAATTCTAAAGGCTACTTCGTTTCTCCCACAATATTTTTTGATGTAAAAAATGACTCATTATTGATGCAAGAGGAAATATTTGGTCCTGTACTTTCGGTAAATAAATTTAAAACTATTGAAGAGGCTGTATCGCTTTGTAACGATAGTGAGTATGGTTTAACTGGTGGAATCCTCTCAAATAATGAGTTTAATATAAATTACGTTAAAGAAAATTTTCAAGTCGGAAATTTATACATTAATCGAAAATGTACTGGAGCAATTGTAGGATATCAACCATTTGGAGGTTTTAAACTTTCCGGTACGGATTCAAAAGCAGGTGGACCAAATCATCTTCTTTTATTTGTTCAAGGCCAAACTATTACTACAAGAAAAGGAGATTTAGATTGAAATCAAAAACTTATATAAATATTGAAAAAACATATGGTGCTTCCAATTATAAACCTATACCTGTAGTGATCTCAAAAGCTAAAGGTGCTTGGGTTGTTGATCCTGAAGGAAAAAAATATTTAGACTTCTTATCTTCTTACTCAGCTGTTAATCAAGGACACTTACATCCAAAAATAATTCGTGCAGTAAAAAAACAATTGAATAGAGTAACATTAACTTCCAGAGCATTTCATAATGATAAATTAGCTCCCTTTTTAGAAAAGCTTTGTAAATTCACGGGCTTTGAAATGGCTTTACCAATGAATACTGGTGCTGAGGCTGTTGAAACAGCAATCAAAGCTGCTAGAAGATGGGGTTATGAAATAAAGGGTGTTGAAAAAAATAAAGCAGAAATTATTGTTTGTTCTGAAAATTTTCATGGGAGAACGACTTCGATTGTTGGATTTTCAACTGACAAAGAATCTAAAATGAACTTTGGTCCATATTCAAAAGGATTTGTATTAGTTCCCTACAATGATTTAGAAAGCATTGAAAATGCAATTAACAAAAATACCGTTGCAATTTTAGTTGAACCAATTCAGGGAGAGGCTGGAGTCATTATTCCAGATTATGGATATCTTAAAGGGATACGTTCGATTACTTCAAAAAACAATATATTATGGATTGATGATGAAATACAAACTGGCTTCGGAAGAACAGGTAAATTTTTTTGTTTTGAACATGAAAATGTTAGACCGGATATACTTATTTTAGGAAAAGCTCTTTCAGGAGGAGTTCTTCCAGTTTCAGCAATTGTTTCAGATAAAAAAATTATGAGTGTATTTCGTCCTGGATCTCATGGTTCTACATTTGGTGGTAATCCACTAGGATCAGTTGCAGCTAGTGTAGCAATTGATGTTGTACAAAAAGAGAAGTTAGACGAAAAAGCACATAAATTAGGTCTTATGCTAATTAATGCCTTAAAAGATGCTAAACTACCTGTAATTGAAAATATTAGAGGAAAAGGATTATTAATTGCAATTGATATAAAAGAAGATTTTGGTCCAGCTAGATACTACACCGAAAAATTAATGAATGCTGGACTTCTTGCAAAAGAAACAAAAAAACAAACAATTCGTTTTGCACCACCCTTGGTTATAAAAGAAAATGATATGAAACATGCAATTTATTTAATTTTAAAAGTTTTAGGAGACAAAAAATGAAACACTTTTTAACTTTAAAAGACCTTACTAGAGCTGAGATTATAAAACTTCTAGATAGTTCAATACAATTTAAAACATTAAAAAAAGATAATATCACCCACAATTATTTAGCTGGTAAAAGTGTGGTTTTACTCTTTCAAAAAGACTCAACAAGAACTCGATCGGCTTTTGAAGTTGCATCATATGATTTGGGGATGCTTTCAACATATGTAGGTCCCTCAGGATCTCAACTTGGAAAAAAAGAATCATTTTCTGATACAGCGAAAGTATTATCTAGAATGTATCATGGCATTGAATTTAGAGGTTATGACCACAGAGATGTTGAAGATTTAGCTTTAAATTCTAATGTGCCTGTATGGAATGGTTTGACTAATCAATACCATCCTACTCAAGCTCTTGCGGACATGATGACAATAAAAGAAAACTTTAGAGACAAAAAAGTTAAAGTTGCATACCTCGGAAATGTAAAAAATAACGTTGCAGTTTCACTTATGATTATATGTTCTAAATTGGGTTATGATTTTATAGGCATAGGGCCTAAAGAATATATGCCTTCTAATGAAGACATCGACTATTGTAGAAAATTAGCTGATCAAAACAATTCATCGATTTTGATGACAACAAATATTGAAAAAGGTCTTGAAAATGTTTCTGTGATTTATACTGATGTTTGGGTTTCAATGGGTGAAGAAAAAAAAACATGGGAAAAAAGAATAAAAGATTTGCTACCATATCAAGTAAATGAAAAAATTATGTCCATGGCTAATAAAGACTCTATTTTTCTTCATTGTTTGCCAGCATTTCATGATTTAAATACATTCATTTCTAATGAAATATATACCCTATATAAAGAAAAGTTTCCGTCTATAAAAAACGGATTAGAAGTTGACGATAATGTCTTCAATTCAACCCAAAGTAAAGTTTTTGATCAAGCTGAAAATAGACTTCACACAATTAAAGCAATTATGTATGAAACTTTAAAATAAAAAAAGCCAATTGGCTTTTTTTTATTTAATTGCTTCTTTTAATACTTCATGAAGATTACTTACTGGGACTATAGATAGAGTTTTTTTAACTTCTTCTGGAATATCCTCAACATCTTTTTGATTTTCCTTAGGAATTAAAATCTTTTTTAGACCACTTCTGTGAGCGGCTATAGCTTTTTCCTTTAGTCCACCTATAGGTAGCACATGACCCCTTAATGTAATTTCGCCTGTCATTCCGATATCTTTTTTTACCAACTGTTTTGTGATTGCTGAATAAATTGCAGTTGCTATAGTAATTCCTGCAGATGGACCGTCTTTTGGTATGGCTCCTTCAGGCACATGAATATGAAAATCATTATTCTTAAATAAATCAGCATCTAATTTAAATAAATCTGAATTTGCTTTCACAAATGACAAGGCAGTCATTGCTGATTCTTTCATTACATCACCAAGTTTACCAGTTAGTACAACCTTTCCAGAACCTTTATAATATGTCACTTCAACTGGGAGTGTATCGCCTCCAAATGCTGTATAAGCTAATCCAGTTGCTACTCCTACATATTCTTTTTTGTCAGCTAAATTATGATTAAATATTTTTTTACCGATATATTTCTCAACATTTTTAGTGGTAATATGAATACTTGGAACTTTTTCAATTAAAATGTTCTTGATTGCTTTTCTTATCAATGCACCTATATATCGATTTAATTCTCTTACTCCAGCCTCACGTGTATAGTGTCTAATGATATAATAAATAACTTCATCATCAATTTTGAACATTTCTTTTTTTAGACCATGTGACTTTAATTGTTTTTTCATTAAATGTCTTTTTGCTATCTCAAATTTTTCATGTTCAGTGTAACTTGATAATTCAACGATTTCCATTCTATCTCGTAATGGTGCTGGAACATTTTCTAAATAGTTTGCTGTAGTAATGAATAGAACTTGTGATAAGTCATATGGTTCTTCAAGGTAATGATCTGAAAAATTAGCATTTTGTTCGGGATCAAGAACCTCTAACATTGCTGATGCAGGATCTCCTTTATAATCAGAGGCCATTTTGTCAATTTCATCTAATAAGAATACTGGATTAATTGTTTTTGCATCTTTCATTCCTTTAATAATTCTACCTGCCATTGCACCAACATATGTTCTTCGATGTCCTCTTATCTCAGATTCATCTCGAACTCCACCAAGTGATTGTTTAACAAATTTTCTATTTAATGCTTCTGCAATTGATATTGCAAGAGATGTTTTTCCAACTCCCGGAGGTCCTGCTAGACATAAAATTGTTTGTGGGTTTCTTTTTGTCATAATTTTTACAGCTAAATACTCAATTATTCTTTCTTTTACTTTATTGAGTGAATAATGATTTTCATCAAGAATTTTTTGAACTTTTTTTAAATCAACATTATCTTTTGAAGCTTTTTTCCATGGTAATTCAATGAGCAAATCAAGATACGTTCTAATTACTGTAGATTCTGCCATTGCCGCAGGTGTTGATTGGTATCTAGATAGTTCTGAGAGTGCTTTTTCTTCAATTTTTTTAGGCATCTTTGCTTTCAATATTTTTTGACGTAATTCGTCAATTTCATTTTCTTTTTTTGCTTTATCGCCTAATTCATGCTGAATTGCACGCATCTTTTCTCTTAAATAATACTCTTTTTGATTCTCATCAATTGATTTTTTTATTTCATCATTTATTTTTTGTTCCAAATCAACGATCATTTTTTGTTTAGCAATATCTTCTAAAAGCAACTTCAGACGCTTATTTAAATTTGGTTCTTCTAAATAACGATATTTTGCTTGATCGTTAGTCTTTAAATTCATAGAAATAATATCAACTAATTTTTCAGTTTCAATACCATTTTGAATTTTCTGCATAATATTTGCTTGAGGCATTAATAGTGATTGATGGTTTTTAGTAATTTCTGCTATAACCATTTTAAGCAAGGTTACTTCTTCATTTTGATCTCCAAATGTAGTTTCAACTTCATCATAATCAGCGACAAAATAAGGATCATCTAGGAAGTAATCCTTTACCTTGATTCTTTTAATAATTTTAAACTTAATTTTATATGAATCATTTGGTAATTTAATCTTCATAGTGATTTTTGCCAGAACTCCAAAATTCTCCAAATCCGTACTTGAAGGTTTTTCGATTAAAGGGTTTTTCTGAACCAATATTAATAAATATTGATTAAATGCAGACTCAGATTGCTCAACAGCTTTAAGAGATATTTTTCTTCCAACTTCTATTCTTAAATCATTATGTGGCATTGGTACTGTTCCACGTACTATTACTGCGGGTAAACTTTTATGTATATCCATATCTTTCTCCTTTTGTATAATTAGAGTATACAGAAAAAAACATATTTTGGCAATCAAAATGCTTGAGTGCTAAATTATATTTTTTTTGCGTTTTTTAAAATAAATTTATAGCCTAGCTGAGGCAAAATATCTTTTTTCATTTGTTCTTCAGGAATCACATTTTTCACATATTCTAATGTGACTTTGTGTGTTTCGACCAAATTTTTATAAGCGTCATCCAAATCTTTCTTGGTAACTTTTAGTTTTTCTTTAATTGCAACTGCTTCTAAAACTAAATTCATTTTAACTCGAATTTCTGCGTCTCTTCTTGCATTTTTTTCAAACATTTCAGGTGTCATGCCTTGAAATTGTAATAATTGTTCATATGGCATATTGTATTGTTTAGCTTGCTGTTTTGCCTGTTCAATCTGCCCTTTTGCTTCTCTTTCAATCATTGACTTAGGAATGTCAAGTTTAGAAGCTTCTAAGACTTTTGAAATAATGGTGCTGTTAAATTTATTTTCAGCATTTGTTTTCTTTCTTGTTAGTAAATCTTTTTCAATTGTTTTCTTAAGACTTGAAACAGTTTTTTCATCTCTTTTTAGAGATTTTACCCATTTATCATTTAATTCTGAGGGCACTTTTGTTTTAATATCATGTAATTTTATCTTAAACACAACATCTTTTCCCTTTAGATTTTCTGAGTGGTAATTTTTTGGAAACGTGACATTTATATCTTTTTTATCACCTTTTTTCATACCAACCATTTGTTCTTCAAAACCTGGAATAAATTGATTCGATCCGATTTCTAGTTCATGATTCTCTGCTTTACCCCCTTCGAAGGGTTTATCATTAAGAAAGCCTTCGAAGTCAAAGATGGCTGTATCTCCAACAAGTAGTTCTCCATTCTTGGGTTCAAAAGTACCTGAATTTTTTCTCATGTTTAGTAATTCTAGTTCAACATCCGATTCTTTTACTTCAGTATTGTCGTATTTTTCTTCTAAATTTAAATAGTCACCTAGTTCAACTTCAGGTTTAACATCAAAAGTTAATGAGACCTTGAAGGGTTTATCTTTTGTTACTTTTTTAAAATCAACATCGATTATTGGATCACTCACAATTTCATATTTTTTATCTTTTAATATATCTTGATATTTGTGTGATAACACGTGATTTAATGCATCTTCATATAACGTTTCAACACCAAATTTATTTTCATAAATATTCCTAGGCACATGTCCTTTTCGAAAGCCTTTTACTTCAACTTCTTTTTGTTTTTTTGTATATGCATGATCAATCCCATGTTCAAATTCATCTGGCTTTACTTCAAATTCAAATTTTACTTGTTTATTTTTTAATACTGTTACTTTCATATTAACCTTTCCTTTCATTAACATTATAAATTATAACACGATTTAGACCTATCTAATATTGATATGATTTAAAATGAATGCGTTGTTTTGAAACCCCAAATATGCTATTATTAACTCAAACGGAGGCAACATAATGATTGAAATCAGAGAAGTCAAAACATTTCTTCAAGGACGTCTTTTTACAGAATTTCCAAATAAAATGTATAAACACGTTGAGGCATTTGTTCCTGCCTTGTCTTTAGATGAAAATACTGTTTTTAATAAGAAAAAAAACCCTGTCCATGAATACTGTGATTCCATACGCTATTTAGCATATAAAAATAATAAAATTGTAGGTCGAATTGCAGGAATTATTAATTTTAAGATTAATGAATCTTTAAAAATTAATCAAGTTCGTTTTTCACGATTAGATATGATTGATGACATTGAAGTAACAAAAGCTTTAATCCATCAAGTTGAAACATGGGGAAAAGAATATCATTGCGATACCATCATTGGTCCTATTGGTTTTACCGATTTAGATCGTCAAGGTATGCTAATTGAAGGTTTTGATCAACTTAATATGTTCATTACAATTTACAATCACTCATATTATATGAAACATATGGAGCAACTCGGTTTTGTTAAAGATGCTGTTTGGGTTGAAAAATTATTATATGCACCTAAAGAAATACCTGATAAAGTCATTCGTGGAGCTCGAATTGCTCGTGAACGATTTGGCATGAAATTAGTAAAAATAAATAAGAAGAAAGATGTTTATAAACATATATATAAAGCATTTGATATGTATAATCTTGCATTTTCAGAATTATATGGTTTTTATCCAATCTCTAGAAAAGTGATGGACTACTATATAGATCAAATGATGCTGTTAGTCAATTTGGATTATCTATGGTTTATTTATGACAAAGATAATGAGATGGCAGGTTTTGGAATTATCATGCCAAGCCTCGCAAAAGCAAATAAAAAATCAAATGGCAAGTTGTTTCCATTTGGTGCACTTAGATTATTAAAAGCTGTAAAAAAATATGAAGTAATAGATCTATATTTTATTGCTGCTCACCCGAAACATCATGGAAAAGGATTAATAGCAATGATGTGGGAAGATGGACTCAAGATCATGCTTAAAAAAGGTGTAAAGTATGCTGAAACGGGGCCTGAACTTGAGAATAATATAAAAATGTTAAATCAATGGAAAAATTTTGAGTCAAAAACTCATAAACGCAGAGCTTGCTTTAAAAAAAAGATATAAAAAAAGACTTTTAAGAGTCTTTTTTTTTCGTATAGTAAGT
>Ga0213864_10000665_pt1 | contig 15519 bp, 14 predicted proteins | sample PICome_5_FD_160078 | JGI IMG/M metagenome (GOLD analysis project Ga0213864, IMG submission 160078) | Coastal seawater microbial communities near Pivers Island, North Carolina, United States - PICO247 | ecosystem: Environmental > Aquatic > Marine > Coastal | place: USA: North Carolina... | reverse complement strand
TTCGGGAGGGCGACGTCGTCCGTCTCGGTGTACAAGGGACGCTTGGGGGTGGGCACGACGGAACCGGAGGGGAGGTTCGCGGTCCTCGATGAGCCCGGGGACGTCGTTCAATTACCCCCGGGTAACATGACAACAGACGACCAATATTTCGAAGGGCACGGGGTATTTAGGACTAGAACGAGCCCTGGACACGACACAGGTAACTACCCACCATGGGAGGGCTTTAATGATACCATTGGTACTCTTTGGTATACGGGTTACCTTAATGGTGGTCCTTCTTACAATGGTACAGGCGGTGCATACTCGAATACGGCACAATTGGGAAGCACGACGGTACTTGGAGAATACTTGGTCCTTGAAATGCCATACAAAGTTTATCCGGAGCGTTTGGAATACACGAGACAATCGAATGGTTCTCATCTTATAACCAATGCGTTTGTGTACGGAAGAGTTGGGAATGGTATTTGGAAAGAAATTGGTTCATTCACCGACGGTGGTCCATCTGAAGATTGGGTACCTAAAGTCGTTGACCTCGATTCATCCGAAGCATATGATCAACTCGCCTTTATTCCAACAAAGAGATACGCGGCGAGTGCTACTGCTGGTGTGAGTGCTCACCTGGTTCGTTACTACGGCACCCGCGAGCGTGGTCAATCCACCCTCCACGACGGGGAACTCAAACTCACCAAAAACCTCACGGTGCCTCGCATCGGGCCACCGCTCGACGCGGACGACACACCCCGAAGGGACAGGCTCGTGGTGGAATACAACACCTCGACGAACCCCACGGAGTACGGGGTGGTGCGGGACACGAGTGGGAGGGGGTTGGACGGTCTCATGTACAACGGGGCATACTACGATGCGACGGAGAAGGCGTTGGTGTTTGACGGGTCAGATGATTATATTGCAACAAAAATACCCACATCAACTGGTGCATGGGTTCATTCCGTTTCATTATGGGCGAATACTAACTATGCCAATTTAAATGGTGTGTTATTTTTGATTGGACAATCAGTTAATAACAAATGTACTTCAGCTCGATGGGAGGCTCAATCTAATCAGCTTTACCAATACTTTTATAATAACGATTCTCTGTATACGGTGGAAAGAAATACGTACAACTGGATACACTTTGTGTTTACGTACGATGGTGGGACTTCTTCAGATAGTCGCAAACTCTATGTCAATGGACAAAGAGTGTCTGCCATATCATCCACTACAGGAGTTCCATTGAACTTATCGACTACACAAACCCCATTATTCATTGGATCCACTGAAACAGTTAGTAATCCATTTAACGGTTCCATCTCCAACTTCAAACTCTATGACGTCGACCTCACCGCCGAAGAGGCCAAGCGACTCTACGATATGGGTCGCCTCGGTAACGTCATTGCACAACCGGTGCACATCGCGGCGCCCTTGTATGCACCCGGGGTGCCCGTGCAATTCGTCTCCACGCAAGTGCACGACAAGCTCGCGTATGGTATTGCAACCAACTCATCTGCACATATTTCCGCGCTCGACATTTCCATCACACCACACTTTTCAAATTCGAAAATTTATTTAATGTGGAGAATAGAGTATGAATCCCATTTCGACTTGATTTTCAGAGTATACCGGGATTCTACTCTGATTGGATACAACAATGTGTCCGGTGATGTGCAATGGAGTGGTGTAACCACGACAACTTATGAAGTCGACGAGAATAGCACACCCCATCAAGCCATGATCACGTGGATAGACTCGCCAAATACGACGAGTACCGTGACTTATAAAGTATATGTGCAGGATAGCAGTGGTCAGAGTCGTGCTTTTTATTTGAACAGACCTAAAGGTTCCACTGGTGCAGGTAATTATGAAAACGGTGTGTCGCAGAAGACCGCCATGGAAATCGCCCAGTAATTTTATCCGGGCATAATATAATGGACTTTGCACAGGCCTTGACGAGTTTGTACCCCGGTTGCGCGTGGGAACTACACGGTTCGGGGTCGGAGTACGAAGGTTTGGTATGGAAAGATGAAAACGTACCGAAGCCGAGCGTCGAGGAACTCACCGCGGAGTGTGAAAAGATAAACGGGGAGAGACCACTCAAGGAACTCCGCGCTAAGCGGAACCGAGTCCTCGAACAGACCGACCGGTACGCCATCGTGGATTTTCCGTACGCGACCGAAGAGGACCGTCAGTCCCGACTCACACAGCGTCAGACCCTCCGAGACCTTCCAACTCTCGTGACCCCTCTCGAAGGTGGGTCCATGAAGTTGTGGGTCACGAACGAGAACGGCTCTTTACAGGACGGCGACGGTCTCGTCATCTCTTCGAACGTTGAGGGCTACTTTACCAAGGGTGAACCCAGTGTCGTGACCGTCAGGGACGCGTGTGACTTTTCGACCACAGAAACCTACTATTCAAACATCGTCTCCGTGACCCGGTCGAACGTGGTCGTGACGAGTGAGACCGAAGAGCCCGGATATGTCGAGAATTGTTATTGGACCTCGAACACCATTTCACACTACGAGGGGAATGCCGTGTCCCACTATTCAAATGTGGTCGTCTACGACGGTGTCAGTGTGTACACGAACGTACAAGTTGGCGAATACTCCAACTTGGCCACGGATATCCAAGAAGGATACACAGCCGTCGTGGTCAGCAACACGTCCCCGGTGGAAATCGAGGGGTACGAACCAGTGATTGTGTATTCCAACGTGAGTTCTGACAGGTACGACGCCAACGTACACGTTGATTACACCAAGGTCATCACACACTACTCAAACATCTCCGTGGTCGAGGAGGTCGCGTATTCCAACATAACCGCGGGGCAATACGCCAATTTGAACACGGAGTACGTCGTCACTCCGGGGTATACGTCATTTTTCCATGAAGTCTCAAACACGTCGATTCGCGTCGAGCAATACGCCGCACTCACCCCTCAACAGAGAGAGGAGTACGCCGTGCAGACCATCGCACCGGTGACGTCTAATTTACAAACGCACTACACCGCACAAACCCGCGAGGTCCCCCACGCGATTCGCGAACTCGACGGTGGCATCAGGGCTCAATACGTCTCGTGTCAACTGCCTTGACCCTTTCGCATTTAATAACACGTGAATTTTTCCTTACGCTATATTAAATGTCTTTGAGTTCAGACGGGAATCAGGGGTACTTGGATATTCGCAACGCGATTTTGCGCGTCGGTACTCTCGACGTCTACGGAATCACGGGTGTGGACCAAGTCACCAACGTGGTGAAGCAAAACTCAGTGCTCATTTGGGATGATCAGGGAAGCGACATGTCGACCCCGCCTTTTCAGAAAGGGGCGGGGGTGGCGCGCTCGACGACCCCACCGGAAATCAACCTCGTCGACAGCGCGGGGAACAATTTCATGTACCAAGGCCTCAAGTTGCCGAATTCCTGGCAAGGGGAGTTCGACCTCTATTTCGCCGACGCCTCCGCGGGGGCGATCAATTGTCACTTTTACACCACGTCGACGACGTCCTACGCCGACGACGGGTACGAGTTGGCGTTCGACCGCGAAAATTCCACGGTGACCCTTCGGTACGACGCCACCCAGGTGGCGCAGGCCACGGGGGTGACCCTCTCGACGCAGTGGCACACCGCCTCCGTCACCTTCAACAGAGGGGCGTGGGCGGTCGCCCTCGACGGGGACAGAATCCTCACCCTCGACGACGACGAACGAAGCGCGGTCTACGACAACACCACCGGGCAGTACGTGCGCTTCGAGACCGCGGCGACGACCGATCGCAAGGTGCGTTACATCAAATTTCTCAACAACGGGGCGCCGTGGTTGGAGTCCAACGCGGGCCACCTCTACAATCTCTCTGGGAACGTCGCCGTGGGGCTGAGCGAGGACGACTACAGGTTCAGCGTCGCCGGGACGGCCAACTTGGGGGCCACCACCGTGACCTCCGTCGCGGTCGGGGACACCACCGATGCGACGTCCACCTCCACCGGTGCGCTCACCGTGCAAGGCCTCGGCGTCGCCTCCAACCTCCACGCCACCAACGTCTACGCCACCAACGTCTTCGTCGGCACGCACACCGAACCGGACGCCTACGACCTCTCGGTGCAAGGGACGGCGAATACCGGGGCGCTCACCGCGACGTCCATCGTCGTCGGGGACAGCACGGAAGCCACCTCCACGAGCACGGGCGCGCTCCAAGCCCACGCCCTCGGGGTGACGTCGAACATTCACACCAATAACGTGTACGCCGATTTCGTGGAAACTCAAAACATCGAAGCGCACGAAACCCTCACGGTGGCCGGTGGGACGCTCCGACTCACCGACGGCTTGAGCAACGCCGTACACATGAACGTCACCTCGCGCTTTTCGTGGACCGAAAACGTTCCGTTGGAAACGAAATTAACACCCTCGGATGGGGGTGTGGATAATTATTTTAGTTCTATGCATAAAATATCGAAGGACGGCGGGACCCTCGCCGTGGGTTCGTACGGACACAATTCGGTGAAAGGCGCAGTTTACGTGTACGAGAAATCCGGCACGGCTTGGTCAAAAGTCGCCAAATTGACAGCCTCCGACGGGGTGAACAACGACGCGCTCGGGGTCGGCGTTTCCGTGAGTGCCGATGGAAGCATCGTTTGCGCCTCTTCCCCCGAGGCGGGTAAGGTGTACGTGTTCCTTCGACCCAGTGGCGGGTGGGCCAACACCAACCAAGAAGACGCACAACTCACCCCATCGGACTGGGTGGCGGGAGATTATCTGCATGACATATCCATATCGAGTGACGGCACGACGATTGTCGCCGGGACGTATCTAAAAAATAGCGGTCAGGGCGCGGCGTACGTTTTCGTGAAACCCGGCAGTGGATGGGCCGACAGCAGTCAAGAAGACGCGAAATTGTTGGCTTCAGACGGGGCGTCGGGTGATCAATTCGGTCGCACAGTGGACATTTCCGGAGATGGGAGCACCGCGCTCATCGGTGCGTATCGCGATGACGACCAAGGCACATGGTCGGGTACGGCTTTCGTCTTCGTGAAACCGGGCAGTGGGTGGACCGACAGCAGCCAAGAAGACGCGAAACTCACGGGGTCAAAAGTCTCCGGTTACGATCTCTTCGGTTTAGACGTCGCGATCTCGGACGACGGGAACACGATCCTCATCGGTGGGAGAGGTTTCGACGACACTGGTGTCTCTGACACTGGTATCGCCTACATCTTTTACAAAGGCAGTTCGTGGTCTGATGCGACCGAAGATATCACGCTGAGGGCTTCAAGTTTGAAGAAAGGAGATTTCTTTGGCGACAACACGGCTTTATCCGCCGACGGCACCATCGCGGTCGTTGGCTCATATTTACGCGACCACGGCGTCGCTGACACCGGAGCCGCGTTCGTGTTTCAAAAGACGGGGTCCACGTGGTCCGAGGTGAGGGAAATCAGGGCCTCGGACCCGACCACAAATGACTGGTTCGGGTTCACTGTCAGCGTCAGCGGTGACGGAAACACCGTCGTCGCGTCTTCGCACACGAACGACGAGGTAAACACAAACACAGGGGCCGTCTACGTGTACGACTCACTGCCCATGAGCGATCTGAACGTATCTATGGTTGATTCCCCGGGAGACGTCGTCCTCACGGGTGGCGGTCTCGATCTCACCCAAGTGAGCAACGTGGCGCAGATTAAATCGTCAAGTAACGTCGTGGTGCAGTTTGAGAAAACCAGACGACTCGTGAAATACCCTCGCGTAAAAATGGCCACGGACGACGAGTCGTCGACCACCGGGTACGTTGCGAGTGCAAGTTCATATTTAACCGGCGCAGAGTCATATAAGGCGTTTGATGGGAATTATGCAACTTATTGGCACTCGCAGTATCCATACTACAACAGTACGAGTGGTGTTTACGAACCAGGAAACACCGCCTCAGGCACTGGTACGCCGACGGGAACGCTACCGACGACCGAACTCATCACTCAACAAAAGGGTGAGTACATCACGTTAAAACTCGAACACAGAATACAAGTGAAAGAGGTACACATTTACCCCAGACTGGAAAGCACGGCGGGTGATTTTTCAACACAATTGCGATCGCAAGCTCCTCAAGTATTCGTTGTAGTCGGTAGCAATACCGGACTCGCAGGGAGTTGGGAGGTGCTCCATAGTGTGGCGAGACTCAGATGGACACAAACCCCCAACGCTGCTCACCAGTTCAGCACTTGGTCTGTCGGGTACAGTATGAACAACAGAATGCCGATCATTATTGACGTCGAAAATGACGGGCAATACAGATACGTCGGTTTGATCACGAAAGCCATTAAATACAATGGTGGGCAATACGCTCTTTCGATTTCACAACTTCATTTCTTGGGTCATCCCGAACACGACCCGGATTCCAACGGCACGGACGTCGTCATCAAGCATAAAGCGAGCAAACCGTTCTGTGCAGATGGCAATGATCCCAGTTTGAAATTGTATTACGAACCTCGGAACTGGACCGGGGGTAATATACTCGTAGACGAAACGTCGAACGGACGCGATGCCACGCTGAACAAAGTCATTCATCACGAGACACCCGCCGCGTTTGAATGGACGGGTGCGGATACGAGTAACATATATCTATCAAACCACGGTCTCGGCACGGGCGACGTCGTCTTTAGCATCGCGTTCTGGTTTTGTAAAACAAAGGAACCCACGCACACCGGTGCACAATATATATTCAAACTGGGTACCGGGGGCACGTTATATCAATCAGTCCTGTGGTGGGGTAACTCCTCAGGAGACTTCACGATGGATATGTGGGGACAATACACTCCCGCTCGCTATAATTTTTCGATAAACAGGTGGTACCACGTCTGTTTGCAACACGCCGGCGGGTACGCGAACGACCCTTTTACGAACCGCATTTTTATCAACGGTGAACGAATATCTACCGCTCATCACGCTCCTGGAACGCTTGGACAGATGTTAAATCTCCAAGGCAGTACGCTTCAATTCGGTTATGGATTCGGCACGCCCGAACACTCTCACGCAAAACTTGGAAACTTTAGAATATATAACAGAGTTCTCACGGAACATGAAATTTGGCAATTATTCGCCATGGACCGAGAACACTACCTCGGCGCCAATTTACCCGGGGACATCGTTCTTAAAAACGGACGCGTCGGTATCGGTACAAGTGAACCACGAGCGATGCTTGACGTCGCGGGTCTCGCCACTTTCGATCGCATCCGTATTCGTAACGTTCCATTTTGTATAGTGTGCCCGACACCGAACGACGGGGCGTGGATATCAGCCAACCCGTCGGCGAATTTGATGCCATTTGGGGACGTCATGTCGACTTCCGCAGACAGGCCGTGGGACGATACTAACTTACGTTTCGTGTGTCCAGTGAAAGGTGTTTATCGGGCTATGGCGAGCGTGCTCGTGCGAGGTACCGGAAACGACACGTTGTACATCTATCATAATTATACAAACACGCAGGATGTTTATGGACATGCAAACTTCAATGGGTACGATATGTGGCACTCTATCCACAGCGAAACTCTCATCGATTGCGAAGCGGGGGACACGATCCAGTTTTACGCATATGCGTCTGGTTCCTGGTACAGAGGAAGACATACTTACGCTTTGGTGCATCAAGTGGCTTAGAATTAAAATACCCGTGTAATGAAAAGAAGGTGCCGATGAATGAAATTGACTCTTTGCACGACATTTCCGAAATAGAAGAACTTTTGAAAACGCTCGTCAAACCGTCGTGGCCGCCTATTGGGAATTACGCTATCGGTGCGACGTACGAGTCGCTAGAATTACCCGAAGGTTACGAAAAACCGTCCAGGGAGGCGTTCGAGGCGGGTCTCCAAAAGATCGTGGAGCGCAAGCCTTACAAAAATTTACGAATGGAACGAAACAAACTCCTTCAACAGAGTGATTTCGCCGTGGCGCCGGATTACAAGCACGCCACGCACGCCGACCTCGAGGCGTGGATGTCTTACCGTCAAAGTCTCCGAGATTTACCGGACACCGCGGAGGACCCGGTGCGTTACGTGTTGCCGAAGAAACCGGTCCCGTCTTCGGGTGGCTCGCCGCGTTCGTACGTCGAGGCGGACAACGTCTTCGCGCGGCGCGGGGTGAGTCAACTCTCGGATGACCGCCTGAAGACGAATGAGGAACACTTATTGGCCGGTAAGGCGACGATTCTCAAATTGAAGCCGCAGGTCTACGACAAGGTGGACGCGTTGAACGCCGACGCCGCGGATGCGTTTCACGAATCGGGACTCATCGCCCAAGACGTCTACTACGACGCCCCCGAATTGAAGCACCTCCTCATCCTACCCCCGGATGCCCGCCCGCCGGTGTTCAAACCCGTGCCTTCGGGGGACATCCAGGAGGACCCGGACTACTCCTCGTGGGGTGGGGAACCCACAAGGCTCAACTACATCGGTCTCATCCCGTACCTCGTGAGGTCCACCCAGGAGTTGAACGCCGAACTCGTCGCCGAGCGCGCAAAGGTCGGGGTGCTCGAGAAGCAGATTCGCGCCAAGGGGCGCAGGCTCGCCATCCCCTACGACGAGGTGGACGAGAAATCCGGTTTGATCGTCACCGTCGCCGGTCACCTCAGCAACGTCGCCTGCGACAAGGGATTCCTCGGCGTCATCGACAAAACGCGCCCGGGAGACAAGGAGACCCACTCTCTGGTGACCACCTCTGGGGAGACCTTGGTGTGGGTGTCCGACGACGGCGGGCACTCGGAAATCCACGTCGGCGATCTCTTGGCGACGTCCAACGTCCCTGGATACGCCCGGGTGCAGGACGACGACGTCGTGCGCGCGCACACGATCGGTCGCGTGTTGGAATACTGCGATTTCGACCCGCAAAACGTCCACGTCAAGGAACTCGTCACCGAGCGTTCGAACGTCACGGATTACTACGCCCTCAGTGAGGTCACCGCCGACGAGCACGCGACGCTCCCCGCGGGTGAGGCGTTCAAGGCGGACGAGGTGTACTACCTGAAGACGACGCACAAGCAAGTCGCCCTCGGGGAGCCGCACGATTTCGCCAAGTGGTTCAAGACGCAGACCATCACCGTCTCCTCGGAGACCTACAGCGCGCTTCCGGAGGCGGAGCGCATCCAGTACGAACCGGATGAGGGTGGGAACACGTACACCTACACCCAGGAAATTATGTTGACCAACGCCGTGTACAACGACCTGAGTGACACAGAAAAGGCGACGTTTTCTTACGGATACTTTGTCTACGTCTACGAGGAATCGGCGACGCCGAAACCGAATTTCGAGGAACGAACGAGGGAGAGATTTTACAAAATCGTCGCCACGTCCCCGGTGGCTCTCCCCAACTATTACGAGCACACCCGCGAGGAAGACGTCCCGGTTCTCGACGCGAACGGGCAACACCAATACGTGGACACCGTCGACGTCGAACCGGAGTACGACCTGAGATACCTCTTGGCGGACGGTGAGATCACCACGAGACACAACGTCGTCCATCGCGCCGCCCTTCTGCGAGTGGAACTCTCTCGTGGATAAAATCTCAGAGTAATAGTATAATTAACACCCATGTCTGGACAGACGATGTTGCTCGCCTACGGTGCCCAAGACGCCCTGATCACTGGTGAACCTCAAATTTCGTATTTCCAAAGCAACTTTCGACGCTCGACGCATTTCGCCCAACAGGTCGAACGCCAAGTGATTCAGGGTCGAGTCACCGGTAACGGCATGTCGACCGTCCGCTTCGAGAGAAAGGGTGATTTGCTTTCCTACATCTACCTCACCCCGATCGTGGGAAGTGGCACGCCTCAGGCGAACACCTCCATCACCGATTGGACGACGGTCATCGATAAGGTTGAGATTCTCGTCGGTGGCCAAGTCATCGATGAGCAAGACGCCGTGTGGACGACGAAGATCGCCCCCAAGTTGATGGCTTCCAACCTCAGCAAGTCTCGCCTCGCCGGCCTCTCCGGGGCGAACACCTTCTACCCCCTCCGCTTCTTCAACTGCGAGTCCTACCAACACTGCATTCCGTTGGTCGCCCTCTCTTACCACGACGTCGAACTCCGCATCACCTGGGGCGCCCTCGCCGGGGGTTCCAAGTGGGAGTGCTACGCCAATTTCATCACCCTCGACGCCGCCGAGCGCGAGATGTTCGCCTCCAAGGAAATCAACCTCGTCATCCCGACGGTGCAGAAGAGCATCGCCTCCAACGCCAAGATTCACGAACTCAGCGGGTTCAACCACCCGATCAAGTTCTTGGCTGCGGCCCCGACGGCCTCGGGCGCGTCCGCGGTCAACGTGCTCACCGCGACGAACCGCATCAAGATGCAAATGAACGGCGTCGACATCTCGGATTACAAGTTGTCTCGCCCGAACTTTACCTTGGTCCCGTTGTACTACCACACCTCCAACGCGGACTTGAACTCCGACGAGGACGACCTCCTCCTCATCCCGTTCTGCCTCGACACCTCGAAGACCCAAGTCACGGGCACGGTGAACTTCTCCCGCCTCGACAGCGCGCGCCTCGTCAACGAGACCTCCACCTCCAACGACACCATCTACGCGCAAAGCGTGAACTGCCTCACCATCTCCAACGGTATGGGCGCCCTCAAGTGGGCCAACTAAGAATTAAATCATAGCGTTTTATAATAGAAACATGTCTACGTTTTGGACCTCAGTGATTCTTTTAGTGATCGTTTTCGTTTTGACGTACGACCCGAAATCGCGCACGCTCGAACGCTTCGTGAACGCCCCGTCCGCCGCCCAAGGCCCGTCCCGAGACCCGCAGTGCAAGCACGACCACCTCCAGGCGGTGCAATTCGGCCAAGATTATCAGTGTGCCAAAAATCCCAGGGCAACCATGGGTGCGATGATTGCTTAAAAAGAAAAGGCACATGTTAATTTAGAAATGATTTCCATGGACAAAAATCTGTTGACAACTTTCGGCGTCGTCGTGTGCCTCGCGGTGACGATTTATCTTTTTAAAGAACTCACCAGGGCGAAGGATGACGTCGAGCAGTTGAAGAACGTGTCGATGCACCTCATGCAAATGAGCGAACCCAGGCCATCGATGATGATGGAGATGCCCCCACAGGAACGAGAAGAACCCGAGGAGGCCGAGGAGGTGAAGGAGATCACCGAAGAAAATTAAATCCGCTGATATTAGGATTCGCGTCCACCGACAGATGAAAAATGAAAAAACATAAGGCTATCGCAATCCCGGTGTGTCTCGCGGAGGACAGGCCGGTGTTTCTCACGATTCGCGACCGGCGATGGAAGGATTGGGGGTTCGTCGCCGGTGGGTCACGGCGCAGGGAGGTGAATTGCCCCTTGCGCACGGCCCTCAGGGAGTTAGAGGAGGAGACCCGGGGGGTGGTCTCCCTCAAGTCCGGGGAGTACACGTCCTACGTGTTCACGGTCAAGGAATCACCGACGGTGGAGTTGGTGTACAACGTCTTCGTGTTCTTCGTGAATTTCACAAAGGCCCAGCGGGCGCAGACGGTGAAGAAATTCATGGACGAAAAGGCGAAGACGCAGGTGAAAAAACTGCAAAAGCAACCCATCAAGAGGGTGTTCGACGAGAACGATTTCATGTCGTGGGACACCTTGGAGGAATTCAAGGCGCGACCGAAAAAGTGGGAGCGCATCGTCACCAACGTCATAAAGAACCCGGAATTCTACGCGTGTTTATCTGCGCCTAGAAAAACATTTGTAATTAAGTAGTGTGGAAGATGAAATCTAAAAAGTTCATTCTCAACCAAATCAAAGAAATCGTCGACGCCAAGGGGAGGGACGGGGACGCCTTCGTCGCCACCCTCGGCGAAAAAACGGTCTACGAACTGTTGGTGGTGAAAAAAGACATCGCCGAGGAGGAGGACCTCCCGGACGTTCACCCCCACCACTGGTTTAAAAAAGACATGCGAGATTACTACAAGAGAGACAATAATGCTGAGGCGGTGGGCGAGCAAGAATGATTTCACAAACTCCAGAAACCTCTCACACGTGCTCATGGACGGCGGATGTCTGAGCATCCCGTGTGACAAGATTCCTGAGTTTTATAAGGTGTATTGCGACGCCGTGAACGCCGGGGAGAAGGTGTTCGTCGTCGAGCAAAAGACACAACCGGCGTATAACTTTTTCGCCGATCTCGATTACAAGGCGGAGGAGGCGCTCACGGTGGAGGAGATCGAGACGGTGTGTCGGGTGATTTGCGCCAAGGTGGGCAATCTCGGGGGTGGGGACTGCATCGTCTCCGTCGCCGAACCCAAACCCGCGGGGGAACTGGTGAAGACCGGGATACACCTCAACTGGCCTGGGTTTCTCGTCGACCAAGCGAGCGCGTGCGCCCTCAGAGAACACATCCTCATCGCCCTTCACACGGCGAAGCCTGGGGTGAACTGGGGCGCCGTCGTGGACAACAGCGTGTATGGCGACCCGAGAACAGGGGCCAAGGGGAGCGGCTTTCGCATGCCGTGGTCTTACAAGAAGGCCAAAGGCCTCGTCGAGGGTCCCTACCTCCCCGTGTTCAGGTGGACGCGGAAACCGCTGTCGACCATGCTTCGCCTCCCCCCGGACGTCACCCCGGAGTTACTCGCGCAGGTGGCCGTGCGGGCCGAGGGTGAACCGGTCAAGGTGCACCCCCCGAGCAAAATCAGCGTCGCCACCGCCAAGGAGGGTGGGTTCTCCAAGGCGGAGACCAAAGACGAGGTGCAGGACGACGCCCTCAGCGCCCACCTCGAGACGTTCATCCGAACGACGATGGAGGGCCAGGCCTCGGCGAGGGTGACGAAGATTTTTAAGCACAAAAACCAATTCCTCGTCTCCACGTCGTCCAAGTATTGTGAAAATTTGGGGAGGGAGCACGGGTCGAATCACGTCTGGTTTTACGTCTCCGGGGACATGATCACCCAAAAGTGTTTCTGCCGGTGCGAAACCTTGGAGGGGAGGACCGATGGGTTTTGCAAAGATTTCATGGGAAAGCGGTACGCGCTCACCGGTGAAATAAAGAGGATGCTCTACCCACAACCCACAAAGTGTCCACCCCTCGTGAAAAAAATAAAAAAAGAGAAACGCCCCACCAAAGTGGACGAGGCCCGGGTGGAACTCCAGACGTTCATACAGAAATACGTCGACGGGTTCGCGAACGCCCAGGTCATAGAATTAAAAAAAGTGCGAGGGGGCTTCGGGGTCACCACCAACGCCACGTGTCGGTCGTGCGGGCGCACGTGCGGGTTCAACCTCAAACGGGACATCCTCATCCAGGCGTGCGAGTGCAAAAACGGGAGGAGGATGAAGATATTTGCGAGCACATATAAAAAACTTGTGAGATAGTAGAGATGTTCTTCATCTTCGCTCTCGTGGCGGTGTACATGGTATTCCTCCTCACGCGAACACCCCCCGGGATGGACACGTTCGAGGCACTCAAGACGGAGGCACACAAGTACTCCGGGGTGAACCCAGAGGAATACAAGGCTTTTTTGAGCGACCTGCGACTGTGCGAGTTGTACTTTACCGAACCCACGCAAGGGGCGGTGTTCCTCCGACGGGCCATCGACCACCTCCAAAATTTAGGCATTTACAACGATTACGACATTCACGATGAAATAGAGGATTTAGCGTTCAGGGTGGGGTGGGCGTACGAGAAAGAACTCCAGAGAAATGCGATGGCTCAAAAATTAAGGTTTCAGACGAGATACTTAAACGAAAGACTCGATGAATAAAATAGAGAAGAAACCATGGCCGCCGTCATGACCACCCGAAGCGGAAGAATCATCAAGAAGCCGTCTGAAATTTACGTTCCCGAGATCGAGGACATCGAAGACGACTATAGCGACGACGAACACGACTCGGATTTCAACTCGGAATCCGGGGACATCCCCACCGAAGACGAGTTGGACGACGACGACGAGGACGGTGAAGGCGAGTGGGAAACCGACGACGACACCGACGCGGACGAAAACGGGAACCTCGAGGGGTTCATCGACGACGAAGATGTCAGCGACAGCGAAGCGGAATATTTCGCTTAAAAAAATAGCGCGATGTTTTAATTAATAATAATGGAGACCGACATCGGACAACCGTTTCAGTACACCCCGACCCCGCCACCCAAGGAAGAGGAGGAAGAGGATTCCACCCCGATCATGGAGGAGGAATACGAACCCCAACAGCAGTGGGCACCCCAGCAACCCATGCACTACGGGATGCCACCGCCACCGCCACCCCTCCCGCAAAAGTTCGATCTCGGGAGCATCGATAAGAACACTCTCGTCATCGCGTTCGCGGTTTTTCTACTCGGGTTTTTCATGGGGAAGACTATGCAACCCGTGATTCTTCGGTCTCACTAGTCTTGTAATTATCAATCGGCGCGTATTCGTCGTAATTCGTGAATTTACCAATGTTCCCATATCTAGGCTCCGTGAAATAGGCGCGCGACGTCACCCGCGGATCTTTGGCGTTTATGCGCATGACCTCCATCGCCGAGGCGAGGACACTCCCCTCCTTGACCTCGACGAGGTGACCCTGGAAAAAAAGCGTGACTATGACGAGAAGGACTGTCAAAATATTTAGAGTGATGCTGAATGCACTCATATTACAATGTTATGTGAAATTAATTCTCGGTCGGGGCCTCGGCCTTCTCGGTGGCTTCGGCTTCGGCCTTGGCCTCGGCTTCGGCCTTGGCCTCGGCCTCACGCTTCGCCTTGCGCTCCTCGATCTCGGCGGCGACGATGGCGTCCGCCTCCTTGACGAGGTCGTCCATCGAGGCGTCGGGCTTCTCCTTCTTGAGACGCTCGAGGACCTCCGCTGGGTGGGAAATCGGCGGTTCGTCCGGCTTGGTGTAGAACTTGGAGTTCTCGTCGCCCGGCTTGAAATAGTTCTTATCCGCATTCTCAATCATGTCGCGCTTGCGCTCCTCGAACATCTTCGCCGCTTCGCGTTGGTTTTGCCTGTATCCCTCCATGAGTTCTTCCAACTTTTCGTTGGTGTAGTGGGAATCCTCAATCTTAGAAGGGTCCGGTGGGATGAGAAGCCACTTGTAGAGGTCGACGACGTAGATGTCGAAGGTCGAGTCCTCCTGTTGCAAACGCTTCGCGTGCGCCGCGGCCTCGTCCCGCGTCGAGAAGGCGCCGCGAATCTTGATTCCGAACTTGTCCGTCTTCTGCGGACACTCCGGGCCGACGATGGAGAGGCAGGCGAACGCCTGACCCGGGACGGTGGTGAAATCTTGCGTGAGGGACATTCTCGCTTCTTTTATGGTTAGGTAGCGAGGCTTGACTTTAAGTTAAAAACATGAGTCTCCAATTTAGTAGAGAGAAGATGCATCAGTTTTGGAACACCCAACCCACGAATTGCACGGTGAAATTGGAGGAATTGCAGGAGTCGACCCCCCTCCCCGACCCGGTGAACTATTTTTGGGGCACCGCCAGCGAGGACCGACTGAGGAATTTCTTCAACAAACACTACCTCGCCGACGACGAGTCCTACCTCGAATACACCGTCCCCACCCTTCGGTGGGCGCTCGAGAGGGACGAGTGGTGGAACGTC
>Ga0213864_10000663_pt1 | contig 15525 bp, 21 predicted proteins | sample PICome_5_FD_160078 | JGI IMG/M metagenome (GOLD analysis project Ga0213864, IMG submission 160078) | Coastal seawater microbial communities near Pivers Island, North Carolina, United States - PICO247 | ecosystem: Environmental > Aquatic > Marine > Coastal | place: USA: North Carolina... | reverse complement strand
TGGCTTACAGCGATGCCAAGATGAAAAAGTTGCGTGACGAGCCATGGACATGGATGAATGGGATACGTACTGGGTTAAATGAAAAGGGTGAAAGAATAGGGCCTAGACACGACGGTCTACCTGATCTTCAAGAGCCTGAAATGAAAGAGGTTGAATACAATGAATAATATTCCATCTAAGATGAAAGTAATTACACCGCTAGGTGATGAGGAATTTTCTGTTGATAGAAATGGCAACGTTCTTACTGTATCCATATTTAAAGGGTCGGCAGATCTTGAGATAATTGAGGAAGATGATAACAGTCTTGTCGCTTCAGAAAAATTAAATGTTCCTTTTGACTGCATTATGACACTTAGGCTTGGTGAAGAAAAGGCATCTTTAGAAGTTAGTGATGAAGTAGTTAGGGAAACATATATAGTTGCACCGTGTGAGGCAGTATGATGTCAATATATGATGTAAAAATTAAATCAATAGATGGTGAAGATAACTTTATGGAACAATTTAAGGGTAAGGTTACACTTATCGTTAACACTGTTTCAAAGTATAATTACACACCTCAATGTTCAACATTTTGGTCATACGCTAGATCAATGCGGCACTTTTGGCAACTACAAAAGCTGCATGAGGAATTTAAAGATAGGGGATTTAGTGTAGTAGCCTTCCCCTGTAACCAGTTTGCCCAGGGCTTAATGGAGTCTGGAACTAACGAGGAAATAAGTCTATTTATGAAAGAAGCATATCCGTTTATCACATTTCCTATTGCGGAAAAAGTAAATGTAAATGGTGTAGATGAATGTGAAGTTTACTCCTTGTTGAAAGGTAAAGCTTTAAGAAATAAGTCAGATAATATGGCTGATAATTCTGAGGCCGCACAAGAGGGATGGAACCAAGAAGGTGCTGCACTTGCGAGAATCCCTCATACTTGGGAGATGTTTGTCGTTGGTAGATCAGGTACCATGATAGGTAGGTTTAACTGGCAGGCCATGCCACTCGATACTATACCGTTAACTACGGGGGAAAGCTGGACTATTAGAGAGTGTATCAGTGAAATATTGGGCTAGAGTTTGTTACTATAACAAAGGAGGTTTGATATGCCTGTTTCAGTTGCAGTAAGAAAACAAAAGATAGCTAGAGAGATTCGTGTTCTTGACGATCAAATATCTCATAGTATTTCAAATATAGGTCTTGATCAAGAAATTTTCTATGACTCAGAATCTATTTTAAATAACATAGATTCTTTTATGCACGCTAGCCCATCGCATCCTACGCATAGATTCTGCTGTGGTTTTAGACTATGGAAAAGCGTTCCTAAAGAAGGTAATGAAGACCATTGGATGTACAGCCTATGTAGTGCTGAAGAAACACATTTTCCAGCACCTATTGATGAGTCCTATGGTAGAAAAGATTTTGTAGAAGTTGGAAATAATTTTACAAATCAAGAAGGTATATTAGGTCTTGTTAAACGACATGATGTAATATATCATGATCCCGGAGTTGCTCTGATAATATATAGTGAAGCTGGAGCTGATGTTGAAACAGTTGACGGCACAATAAGTATTGATGTAGAGCAATTTATAAGAAGTGCTCATATGGTTCACCCGTATTCGGCAAGCGCTTCAATACATGAAATGTTTAAACTTTTATTAGAGTGGCAATGGGCTTTTCTTTATGCACAGAGTGATGAACCTATGGCTTTAATAGCTAATGATTTTTTAAATAATTTAAATTTACATGTTGATAGGGACGGTACGGATCCAGTTGTGACCTCCTTGATGAAGCTACCTGATCAACAGGTAGCTCAGTATTTCAAGACGGGTACGTGTTCTCTTAATGATACTGCCCCCGAATGCCCGATTGATTTTAAAGTTTGGCTTATAGAAAAAAATATTGTACAATTATTAGACAGGAATATTAAAGATCTTTTTGATATTTCAATTAAAAGAATTAGAGCACAAAGGAGATATGATGCCATTAACTGAACAACAACTTGCAGTTTCAAAGCAAAAAGCAATTGACTTTTTGGAAGTTTCGATAGAAACATCTTGTCTTGCACTAGGGGTGTCTTCTTCTGAGTTAAGTGCGGATTATTTGATTCCAGTTTCAGAGGATCACCCAATGTATTCATCTTACACATCCCTGATACACATGTGGAATAGTCTGCAGGCTTTGGATGTATAATGAAGAAGATTACATTTAGAACAAAAAACATTGACGATTTAGCAGCTGATGCTGGTGTGCAAAATATACATAGGGGTGAATCTCCTGATGGTGTAGACACTATTGACAGAAAAGAGTTGGATAACAGTACTATATCTTTTGACAAAAGTCATCTAGTCTGGAAGACTGAAGACAACTCTTCATTCAACTGCCTCTACTTATCTGAACAGGGGTCTGAATTTGACAAAGATGATATAGAGGACGCAAGAGAATTATGACATTAAGAAGTTATCAGTACGAGTCGCCATCAAATTGCTATGATGCCGAAGCAGACTTAGTTTATGTAGAAGCAAATCTTGTTGAAATATTATATATTTTGGGCTATAGTTATAGTGACTTAACTACTATAACAATTGATGAGATAGTTGGCTCAATAAGGGAACAACACCCGTACGTTAGACCTATTGAGGGAACTACAATTTTACCAGCATCTTGTCTTCTTTTGAAGGAAAGAAATATTCAAATGATTATGAAGGCCAGAAGGCTCTGGCATAAATACACGTTAGCAAAGGCGGCTACTGCTGATGAGTGAAGCTTTTAAAAATAAAACTGTACTGACAGATATTATTACTAAAGAATTAAGTAAAAATAGTTCTCTATCTTTAGATTATGATTATGAAGAAGTCATATCTGATGCCTCCCAGGCTATTGCTAATTATAAATCTTCTATAAATGTTGATAAAAGAGTAGTAGCTGTTGGCGCAGATTTATATATTCACTTATGGGAGCCGTGGAGTGCGTTATTGGATGGCTGGAAAGAGAGAATGTTTATAAGTGCTGGCCTGTACGCTCAAATGTTACTGGATATCGCAAGACCAAACACTGCGGTTTTCACCACCCCCGATAGGCATTTTGATACAGTGGCTTTGTGTGCAGAAAGAGGGATAGAAATATATTTCTTGAATAATGATTCTCTTTTTAATTTTGAAAATTTTATTAGAGATTTACCTTCTTATCCTTTTAATTTTAATTATAATGTTATTGAATTTTCAGACTTTATTGAAGACACAAGTCTTTCATTTGATTTTATACAAGCGTTTTCTTCTGATTTTGTTTTAGATTACGATTTTATTGACGCTTTTGTAGATAGGATGTCCGCAAATGGGTTTGGCTATATATCAGCTGCCAATGAAGAAACTAGATTGTACAGTGAGGATTATTTTATAGAACCTATTGCAAATATTGTAGAGTTGATAAATGCTAGACCAGAAATTAGCAGCTATCATTTACCAAATGCCCACGGGTTCCATGTTGTAAGTAAGATATTGTAATTCTAGTTGTTCAGCATACTTTATTTGTGGTATAATATTCTTTTAATATCACAAAAGGAGAAGTAAAGCATGCAGGATCCATCTCAGCAAGAAGATAATGTTATTGGTAAAAGATTTGTAGCCAATGAACCTTTTCCTGATACTCCATTGATAGGTGATCAGGAAATAAAAGAAATAGCTGGGTATGAAGTTGAGAATTTAGGTGGGGGTATTCTAGTATTTAAAAATGTTGTCAAGTTTGATGAAGATCCAGTTTTTGATTACATAGATGAAATGTCATCCATCTCTCATCATCATAGATGGGAGTATTTTGAGGCTGAAGACGGCGAAACATACGGTATAAATGAAGATGGCTTTAGATATAGACCAGAAGATATACCTGCTACACCAGTAAGAATACTGCACCCGATACATGATGGGACGCCTGAGCTTGTAAAAGATTTTTTCTGCGATATGGAAGAGACAATTTACAAGTGTCTTATAAAGTACACTGATTATTTCCCATTGATTGTCGGCTGTTTATGGTGGAGAAATCGTGGACATGTACTTAGGTATGAGAACCAGGGTGTTCTAGGGGCACACTGTGATAACGATACGAACTACAAAGTGACAGAAGGCATCAGATATATGCCTAGAGGTCAAATGGCAGCTCGGCAGACTTGTGGAGCATTAGTTTACCTTAATGATTGTGTAGATTCTGAAGATGAGTTAAACGGGAAAAACTTTACCGGTGGATACCTAAGATTTTTTCATTTAGGTATAGAATATAAACCACAAAAGGGAGATGTAGTTATTTTCCCAACAAATTATATGGCTTCTCATGATGTGGACAGAATGACTGCAGGAGTTAGGTATAGTTATCTATCTTTCTTTGGTCAGGGTTCGGAACATGCAGAAGCAAATATTCAAATTGTTGAACCAAAGGATTCAATACAGTGGTGTCCAGCTATGTGGATGAACAATATTTACGATGACTACGAGCGCTATTGTAAGTCGGAACACTCTAGGTTTACCACTGGTGAGGAAACCTACATGGGTATAAATCCTGTTTATCAGGGTAGGTGTGTCGCACAGTATGGTGATACTCACGACGCAGAAACAGTTACCGACGACGCAGCAAACTGTAATACGGATCCTGTTCCAGTACCTTCGGAGTAGTAAATTGCTACCAGAAAACGCAGAACTTTTAGGAAATGGAATAGTTTTATTTAGAAATAAAATAAAGATTCCAGATCAATTATTAGACTACTTAGCGCAACTAAAAGTTGAAGCTACAGAAAAGCATTACAGCTTTGTGTATGACGACAATGGCACTGCTGTCTACGCCACAAATAAAAGTGGTCATAGGTTTCAGTTAGAAGACATAGAAAAAAATTGCAGTAGAATAACAGACTTCTATAATAGCTTTTCGGAAGATTGGCAAAAGGATTTTTTTCTAGAGTGTGAACAAATTCTTTACAAGACAATGATTGAATATTGTTCTATATATCCTATGGTTTTATCTTGTTTGTGGTGGAAAACTCAAGGCCATGCTCTAGCTTACGGGCCGGGAGCTGGCTTAGGGTTGCATTGTGATAATGATATTAATTTCAGCCCTGGGTTTGAGCCAGATTATCAGCTGGGTATACGTCATGTTTTAGCTTCAATTATGTATTTTAATTCTTCTGTTGAACAGCAAGATGATTGTAACTTTGTTGGTGGTCAAATAAATTTCCCTTATGCTGAAGTTACCTATACCCCACAGGCGGGGGACATACTTATGTTTCCCGGTAACTATATGTGTACTCATGAAGTTTTTGATGTCGAGAGCGGTAATAGGTATGCTTATCTTGAGTATTTTGGCCAAGGTTCTTCTGATCCAGATAGAGGTGTGAATATAACTGACCCTGTCGAAGGTGCTTTTGGTGGTCAGGTTTGGATGCCGAGTCTGTTTGATGATTACAAAAAATATGTGATAGAATACTACGGAGAAAATACTGATGACCATAGGCTTCTGCCACTAGGTCGCCAATTTAATAGTTCAAACACAAAAGAAGAGGTTGGGTCTTGATTTTTAATGACGTTGAGGCAGAGCACTTGGGTGGTGGAGTGGTATTGTTTCGTGGCGCAGTTGATTATGATTTTGATTGGACCTATGAAATATTTTGTAGGGCTTTAGATGAAGAGCATGCAGCCATGTATCAGTTGACTTCTGACCCAGAAACTGGAGAAGAGACTTATATAAATAAGAGTGGGTATCTTTTTAGTAAGGATTCGGTTGATTCAATGCCTAGGAGAGCTGCACTGATGCATCAGGATCCACGAGAAGATGTGCAGCATCTGTTTAATTTCTTAGAAGACTCTAAAGACAAGTATCTATTAAAATATTTTGAGCTATTTCCTCTAGCGTATAATTGTGTGTGGTGGAAGGTTAAGGGTCATGTTGTTTCTTACGGCGATGGGGTATACTTGGGGTCTCACTCTGATATAAGCGCCGAGTATGTTTATGGCGTTCATCAAACATCAAACGAACTTGCATTAAGAAATGTTATATCTTGTATAGTTTATGTAAATTCTTCTGTTGATTCAGAAGATGAATTAGATGGAAATAATTTTACTGAAGGTCATCATTATTTCAACTATTTAGATATAGATTATAAGCCACAAGCTGGAGATATTATGATGTTTCCTTCAAACTATGTTGCGGCACACGAAGTTAAGCCAGTAGGAAAAGGTCATAGGGTAAGTTATCTTGGTTGGTATAGCCAGGGTACACCTAATCCAGAAGTTTTTGAAACAGTTTGTGACCCGCTAAAAGAGCCTGAGGTCGGTAAGATTAGTACAAATGTATACTTGCCTACTTTGAGAGAAGATTATAGATCTTATCTAGAAGCCAAAGGCTACCCTGAGGGATCTGATCAATACAAGGTGACTAATTTAAGTAGATGAGTATTAAGTTTTTTTATGATAAAAGCATAATAGTTGAAAATAGTTTTATGCCAGAAGATGATCAATTTTCTAAGTACATAAATTTTTGTAATAATCGTTCTCTTCTGTCAACTGTTGGTCAATTCGCAAAAAGTAATGCAGATAATACTATTTGCATGAATATATTAGACCTTGATTACGAAAGTTTTTATAGAAGCTATGAACGTAGAGTGTACGATTTAACAAAACTTTTTATTGAGGAACAGTATAATAAGAAAGTTGTTAATCGTGGTTCTGTTGGTTACATGGTTTATCCTCCTGGGTCTTACAAGGATATTCATGATGATAACAGTGCAACTGGTTACAGTGCTATTTTTTCTCTGTCTAGTTTTTACTCTGGTGGGCATTTAGTTTTTCCAGATTTAAAGTTAGATATAAAATTAAGAACAAACAGTTTAATTGTTTTTCCATCTAAATATCACCATTGTGTTAAAGAAGTTGAGGCTGGTATCAAGATATCTCAGACAACTTTTTGGGAGTTAAAGGAGTAATAGATTGAGACCTTCCCATTTAAGTGTTGAAAGAGCAGACAAAATGGAGCAAATGTATAAGGGCACTAGTATACAGGAAGCTTTTGTTTTGGATATGCTAGAATATAAGAACAATGGATTTTATGTTGAGCTCGGAGCCAGTCATCCAACTCAGGGTAACAATACGTATTTTCTAGAAACTGATTTCAATTGGAAAGGTGTATCTTTTGAAATTAATGAAAAAGAAAGAAGCAAATTTAATTCTTTGAGAAATAATTTATGTAAAGGAGATGCGTTAACATTTAATTACCTTAAGTATTTTAATGAAAATAGATTTCCAAAACAAATAGATTTTTTACAGATTGATTTGGACGATTCTTTTGAAAAGTCTACTGAAAATAAATTTCTTCCTGTACTTGGTCTGATAAGCTTGCCCCTCAATCAGTACCGTTTTAGTGTTATAACTTTTGAGCATGACGAAAGTATTGATTCTGAAAATATAATTGTCAAAGATGTTCAGAGAGAAATATTAAAAGCTTTGGGCTACACTTTAGTCCATGAGGAGCATTATGAAGACTGGTGGGTTGATCCATTGGTGATTGAAGAAGAGAGATATAAAAGACAGTAAGTAAGGAAGTTTAATATATGGAATCTAAACATTTAGGAATGGGAGTTGTTCTATGTAAAAATGTTTTAAATATAGACCAACATCTACTCAAAGAATATACAGATTGGCTAAAGAAAAATGAAGAAGATTCATTTACATATTATGAAGAAGATGGTGTTAAGTACGCAAGAAATAAAACTGGATTTAAGTTTAGGGTAGACGACGTTCAGTTGGCACCTCAAAGATTTTTGGATCTTAAAGGTGAACAAGTTGGTCGTGAGCCAAAGCAGGAATGGGTTGACTTTATTCAGCAATGCGAAGACGCCATATATAAAGCCTTAGTTGAATATTGTAAGTATTTCCCCGACGCTGCCACAACTGCCTGGTGGAGACCAAGAGGTCACATAGCTGGCTATGAAAATGGTCAGCACATTGGTCCACATTGTGACGATCAAATACCTTGGGAGTGGGGTACTAGACCTCAGAGTCAGGTCTCAATGTTTAATAACACTAGTACAAATTTATATTTAAATACTTGTGGTACAGATTATGAGGGGGGTCAAATGAACTTTCCTTCAATACCCGATAGCTATTCGCCTGTTGCAGGTGATGTAATTATGTATCCATCAAACTACATCGGTAGACACGAGGTTTTGCCAGTCACCAGTGGTTCTAGGTATGCCTTTCTAACTATGGCTTGCTATGGAATTGATCTTGATAATGAGCATGAGGTTATTGGAACTGAAAACCCATATAAGATATGGATGCCAGATTTAATTCAAGATTCACGTCAAAAGTAGGAATGTTGTGATAGTACAAAAAATAGAAAATGTTATTTATGATAATATAATAAATAATCCAAAATACTTTTCAAAAATTTTAGATGAAGAAAAAATGCTTGCCATAAGCAACATAGATTTTGAGTCAATGTTAAGTCCGGAAGAAGAAGCTAGGCTTTACTCTCAAACGCAAGAGATTCCAGACTATAGGGTAGGCGGATCCATAAAGGGTGTCATGCAATCAATTAGTCAGACTCAATTTTCATATACTGGAGTACTTGTAAATGGTCACACTAACGAGACTCATAGAGGTGCAAAAAAGATTTATGGCAGTGACTATAACGACCAGTCTAACAGCCTTTTTATTTTATCTCACTGGCATGTTGATGATTCACCCTTAGATGAAGATACGTCTAAGATACCTTTTTATATTTGTATGCATATGAAGACTTTTAGATGTGACAAAGAAAAAGGTGTTACTATTTTTGTAGATAGAGAAAAAATGTTGCAGGATATGGATAGGGATCTTCTTTTAGAGGTTGCTAAGTATCAGGTTTTTCCTATACCTAAGAATAATTTTAGCCCTGACGAGATTTCCGGTGATTATCCTACTATTGATGATGTCTTAAACTTTAAATATTTCTTTGATAATGATAAGAATGTTAGGCCTATGAGAGTTTATCCTTCTGTTTCTTGTCATAATATAACTGGTAAGTTTTCCTTAACTGTTCACTCAACAGCTATGCTTAATGTTTTACTTTGTACAGATTCTGGCTTAAGAGATGAGTACTCTAGATATGTAGATAGCTATTTGATGAACGAATCTAATTGGATTAAAATGCACTGGGAAGAAAATGATTTTTTAATGTGGGATAACACTAACCTTATTCATTCTTTTTCTGGCGGTTGGTCTGATGATGATAGATCTTTTGACAGAGCTGACGCAGGCTTAGCAGAAATTTATTTCAATTATGAAAATTTTCTAGAAAACAAAAACCCTCTATAAAATTTTTTTCAGTTTTTACCCCTATAAGGAGTTTTATGCAGTTTGATGAAATCTATCCAAACGTTATTGTTTATAAAGATGTATATGAAGATGTAGAATTATTTTATGAAAGATTAAAATTTGTCTACGAAAACACTAATGGTGATTTTATATTTGGTCAGCCTATAAAGTGGTTTATATTTGGAGATTACATGATGTCCAAAGAACCTGGCCTTAATTTAGAACCATCTAGTACTTGTCAAGAGTATGAAAAATATGTTTTCTTTGAAATGTGTAGAGTTTTTGATATTGTTTTTGAACATTATAAAAGTTATACTGATTTTAATCTTCCTAAAGATTATTTCATAAAAAATCATACCCCATCTAGATATGTTCCTGAAGAAAATCTTGAAGAGCCATCTAATTTTGGTTTAAGAATGGCTTTTCATAGCGACTACAAAATTCAGCGTCACGATATGCCTTTAGAAAATTTGTTAATAAGTTGTAATCATTATGTGAACGATGATTATGATGGTGGGGAGATTGTGTTTCTTTTAGATGAGGATATTATACCTTATAAGCCCGTTGCGGGAGATGTTGTTGTCTTCCCTTCAGGTTCCCCAGATTACTACAATGGTACCTATCCGTTGCCTTATTTTCATGCGGCCAATACTTCAAGTGGTGGATATAAGCATTTTATCAGGTCTGCAGTAGCTCATGTTCAGGAGGGAAGCGAATACTGGAATTCTGAAAAAAGTAAATTTAGTACAGAAGAAGATTGGCAACAGCATGTAAATGAATTAGATTCAAAAGATCCAGTTCAGTCAGGTGTTTTTTTTGGATCCTTAAATAATACTAATAATGCACCTAATTTTGTTTTGAGTCAATATAATTCTGGTGATCCATTTTTTGTTAGGTGTACAGAAAACTATATGGAAAAATATAATTTACATCGTAATAAAAATTATATAAATGGATGAGGTTTACTTTGATAGTTTTAGATAACTTTATAAAAGATAAGAATTTAATTGAAGATATTAAAAAAGATGAAGGATTTTTTCCAGATGATATGGGAGAAATTGATAATATAGGTCAGGTAAATAACTATTTTCATGTTGAAGACGCAGACTGTTACGCACCTTACATGTTTTGGGGTGGTTGGTGGGTTTCTCCCGCAGATACTTTGAAGAAAAAGGTTATACAAAGTATATGGTCAAACGAAGATTTTTTACCATTTCCATTGGAAGAGGTTTGTGGATTTGAATATTGGACTAGGACATTTAAGCAGGGACAATACCTTAGGGTTCATGTCGATGAGGATACTTTTGCTTATCAAAAAGATAGGACATTCAATGCACCTGCGTTTGGTTGTGTTTGGTATGGTTTTAAAGAGGTTGAAAAGCCAGGATTCCTAGAGCTACATGAGGGTTTTATAGAAGGGTTTCCAGATGATGCCTTAGAGAAAGAGAATATAGATAAGCTTTTATCTTTGCCGGAAAATAGGGAAAGAATAGCACATAAACCTAATAGGCTTGTTTGTTTTGAGGCGGGAAGAAGACTACATGAAGCAACTCCTACGGTGTCTGGTTCTAGACAGGTTATGGTTGTAAATGTTTGGCATAAAGATAGCCCACCGTCTGCTTTGACTACAGGGGAGTTTTACTATGAGTGAATGCAGTAGAGTTCCCTTGATAGACCTTGGCATATGGGTTGGAAAGTTTAATGATATAGACCCACAGAAGGTGGCATATGATATTGAGAGTTATGCTAAGACAATAGAGCAAGATTGCCCAGAGTATGGGGCTATATCTAGAGGGTTCGTTCAGTTTGAGGATCTCGTAATGCCGGTTACAAAAGAGATAACTAAGTTAGAGAATGCTGTTGCGGCGCAACTGCAAAACTTATTTGGAAAAAAGTACGAGTTACATGACACTTGGGCTGTTGACCTAGTTAAAAACCAAAGTGTTATATCACATACTCATCATTCAAACTTGCATGCCGACCCTTCTGAATACTATAGCGTAACATATTACCCTCAAGTTCCGGATGGTTCGGCTGAACTTATTTTTACTTATAATTATTGTGGTATAATGAATGGTGTTAGAAGTATTAAGCCAGAAGTCGGAACTTTTGTTATATTTAACTCATATATACAGCACATGACTTCTAGAAATCAGTCGGATCAATCAAGATTAGTAGTTAGTATGAATTGGGGTCCAGTTAACCCAAATAAAACTCCTAATGCCGATTGGTCAGTTTATTGGGATAGGCCGGTTATCGATGATTAATGATATAGATAAACCAGTAAATTTATCAAGCGAAAGACTATATATAAAGGCTCCTTGTATTGGTAAGAGTCAACGTGAGGTAGCTAATGAAAGACTTTGCCTCCTAGAGTGTGAATTGTATGCCAACTGCTTGCATTATTCTGTAAATGCAGACGTTACTGGTTATATAGCAGGAATGCCAGAAGGTGAAAGGCAGGAGTGGATTAGAAAAGCTCTTCTTTCAGGTGAGAAAGAGGGTGAGATAACTTTAAGAAGATGTCATCAGCATGTAGAGTTTCTTAGGGACCATCATAATGTTATTAAAGACAATTTATGTAAGGAGAAATGTGTTTGTTCAAATATAAATTATGAATCTTTATATTTTGACGTTCAGCATGTAATACAGGATCAAGCAGAACCTAAATTAGATAGAGTATCGGATTTACCCACCTACGCTAATCCTTTTATAGATGGAAAAGATAAAGAGTATTTATTTAATACTAAAAAATATATAGGTGAAGAATTTTTTAATGAACCTGATCTTTTAATTCTTGGAGGTAAACAGTCTGTACCAATTGATGTTAAGAGTGGTGATTTATGGACTGGTAAACTTTCTGAAAAATATAATTTAAAAATAAATAACTTATCTTTATTAGACTTTTCTATTAGAAAATTAATGCAAAACTTTTTTTACCATCAGAAAGAGTTTGGTACTGCTCAAAAAACCGTTATGTTACTAGATGCTATTTACTGTTTAGAGATTCCGATAAAAACCGGATGTTCTGGAAATGAAATTATGTTTAATACTTTTAGTTTTAAATCTACAATTGAAGACTTCAAGCAAGACTATACTAATGATGATGGAATAAGGGTTAAGGGTAGGAAAGTTTATCCAGCTAAGTATGATCAACGCTTAGAGTTCGGTAAGGAATTTTATTATAAATCTGTTCAAGATAGCTTGACATATTTGAATATTATGATGTCAGTATCCGATCTTTTGGGTTCCAAGTTTTACTTTGTTAATTTTGATGAAGAAAGTGACAAGATACTTTCAAGTTTAAATATTTCTAGCTACCTTGGTATACTGCATCCTAATCAAGATGAGCTGTTTGAGTTTTTTGAAGAAAGATTGTGTGATGATAGGTGATTATAAAGAGTTTTCAGAAAATTTTATAAAAGATAAAATATTTATTTTTAGATCAACTAATGAAATTTCAATCGGTGAACAAGAGTCTATTGTCAGAAAAGTTGTAGGACAAATTGATAGTAGGATGTCGGATAGTTACATTAATGTTATTGAAGGAATGAATCATAAAAATTTAGAAACAGATATTAGAAATGAAGGATTTTTTTCTGAGTACTTTAAAAGCCGAATGCATGTAGACTTACCTCCATCAGGTATTTTTAATGGATTTACTTTTTTAATATCTATGTGTATGAAAAAGTTTAATTGTACAGAAGGTAATGGTAACACCTATTTCCTCAATATGGAAAAGTGTTTTGAAAAAATTTCTATATCAATAGAAGACTTAATAGATATTAGAATATCTTTTACTCATGATGACTTTGAGTATATTTCTCCAGTTTTCTTTATTCACCCTTATAGTGGTAAACCTGTTCTATTTTGGCCCACTATAAATGTAGATTATTTTAGTGGTAATAAACAGATTTTTAATCTACTGAAACAAGAAGTACTTATATTTTTTTCGGATTATGAAAACTGGTACGAGCACAAGTGGAAGGAAAACGATGTAGTTGTTTTTGATAATTCTTCTATGCTTCACGCTTTTACTCCGGGTTGGGGTTCAAGTCAAAGAGTATTTAATCAAGTTAGTTGTTTGAATGTAGTTCCAGAATATCTTGTTAACGGTGTAAATATATGGGAGAATTGGAATTTAAATGAATAAAAATAAAGACTTTAAATCCGCTGTTGAAAGTTTGTCTCAACATTTTTGCAATAATCAAATAAAGCTAACAGAGATTCCAATTCACGATTATTATAATAAAAATCTAGGAGATTCTTTTTATGCTGATGGATCAATGTGGCACAATCCTGTTGATGACATGTTTTACAGGATTAATAATATAGGTTTGTCTGGAGAAGATTTTGACTCTGACGCAGAAGGATTGGCATTAGGCTGTTCTGTTACAGCTGGTTGTGGGCTTTGGCATCGTTGGACTTGGCCATATATAGTTTCTCTTGAGCTTGGGTATCCGATAAATTCTTTAGGTTTACCGGGTAGATCTTTTTCAGATTGTGTAGAAAAATTTTTTGATTATATTAAATTATTTGGAAAGCCAAAAAATGTTTTCATTTTTACACCAGACATGTTTAGATTTAAAAGTTTTGAAGCAAGTGGGGGCGAAAATTTTTTATCTTTCTATACTTATTCTTGGTTTTCTAAATTAAATAATTATGTTTCAAGTTATGATAAGCCCCACGTTTATAGGGACATTTTTGGAGAAAAAAGAAGTTACCCTGTTGAGCTTGGAATTGGAAGCTACATACAAAGCCTATCTTTGCTGTTGTCTGCCTGCAGTGCCTTAGGGGTAGATTTAAAGATTGGATCGTGGGATTATTTAACTTCTTCGCTCCTTAGAAAAGCTGTTCCAGATACTAATCTTTGTAATGATTCATATTTAAACAGTTTAAAGTCTGTACAGGATTCTATGGGTTCTATACAACCTTATTTAGAAAGTATTAATTCTTTAGGCTGCCATAGTGATCATGCGATATCAAAAAATAAATATTGGTGTATTTCTGCAGATAAAATACATCCTGGCATTCACGCACAGATCCATTACGCAGAAATGTTTTTAAACAAACCTGTATCAGCAGAGACTCTAGACTGTATTAATCTCCCTTTGCCTGGTAATGTTAATGTTGCTGGAGGTTTGGAATGAATAGCTTACCTTATGTAATTAACTATTTTAAAAATTTGACTGATCAAGAAAAATATTACTCAAAAAAAACTAATCAGTTTAATTCTAAGCATTGGCTTGGTGTTGACCATAAGGCTTCTAATGTAAGCTTATTTGATTACCATTTTAATTCTCACAGGTTTCACGGCGACGAATTCCATGAGAATCCAGATATTTTAGCACTCGGTTGCTCGGTCACTGCTGGTCAGGGTCTTCCTCATGAGTTCACATGGCCTAGAATAATTGAATCATACACACAGTCTCGTGTTAATGTTTGTGCATTTTCTGCAGCGTCGATTCAAAAAATTTGGCATAACTCTTTAATTAATATGTCTTTTTTTGGTAAACCTAAAAGTATTAAATTTCTTATTCCAAATATTGAAAGAATTATGTACCCTTCTGGATTTGAAGCTAGTTGGAAAGATCTTGACTATATTTATGATCTAAAATCTTTTGTTCATAATGGGACTAAGCCATTTTACGGTAGAAGTTATAACGGAGAAAAGTTTACTGTACCTTTCGAATCTTTGATAGATCAGTTCTGTTTTGCGGTGACACAGATGGCATATGTGTCGGATATTATGGGGGTAAATCTTTCTATATCTTCTTGGAATAAATCTACAATTGATATTTTAAATGAGGTAAAGAATGAAAGTGATTTTTTAAGTAACATTGTGCTAGAATTGTATGACGGATTTTTAAATGTAGAAAGAAAAGTATTTATACCAAATTGTGAAGGTAATGAATGCAAGTTTAATGCCATCCCTGTTGCTGGGCTGGCTAAGGAACTTTGGGATCAAGCCGATGATCGTCCAGATGGACATCCAGGCCTTCATGCCCATCTGCACTGGGCAGAGTTTATGGGTGGTTTAATTTTAGATGAAGAATTTATACTAAGCATAAAGATTGGAGAAAGATGAGAAGTTTAACTTACTTTAAATTAAGGTTCAAACTTGTTTTTATTCGGTTGAAGAATAAATTTATGTATTTTGTTACAAAAAAAGAAAAATATAAAAAGCACGACATATTTATTTATTAAA
>Ga0213864_10000662_pt1 | contig 15528 bp, 13 predicted proteins | sample PICome_5_FD_160078 | JGI IMG/M metagenome (GOLD analysis project Ga0213864, IMG submission 160078) | Coastal seawater microbial communities near Pivers Island, North Carolina, United States - PICO247 | ecosystem: Environmental > Aquatic > Marine > Coastal | place: USA: North Carolina... | reverse complement strand
AATAAGACCTTTGTTTTGCATCTTCTATTGTTTTGTCTGCTTCTCTAAAATTAAAACGTGCAAATATAGTATTTCAAAGCAGAGTAACCAATTTTTTTGAATGAATAGTTGTGCTAAGAATTTGATTTTAAACTACTAAGATTTACCTAGTTGTTATGAATACTAATTGGCTATATTTGATGCGTTTAAACCTATAATTTTAGATATGGCTCATGTAAGTGATATTGAAATTGCCCAGCAAAAGCAATTGGTTCACATTCGGGATATTGCAGCGAAATTGAATATTCCAGAAGATGATTTAGAGATGTATGGAAAGCACAAAGCTAAACTTCCATTACGCTTAATTGACGAAGAAAAAGTAAAACAAAACAATCTTGTTTTGGTGACTGCCCTTACACCTACTCCTGCTGGTGAGGGTAAAACAACAGTTTCGATCGGATTAACCGAAGGGCTAAATAAAATCGGAAAACAGGCGACAGTGGTACTTCGTGAACCCTCTCTAGGACCTGTGTTTGGAATTAAAGGTGGTGCGGCTGGCGGTGGCTATAGTCAGGTGGTGCCAATGGAAGACATCAATCTTCATTTTACTGGTGATTTTAATGCTATTGAGAAAGCAAACAATTTATTATCTGCATTAATCGATAATAATCTTCAAAGCCGAGTGAATAATTTGAATATCGATCCGCGAACCATTTTATGGAAGCGAGTGATTGACATGAATGATCGTTCGTTACGAAATATTACGATCGGATTAGGCGGAACAGGAAATGGAATTCCAAGAGAAGACGGGTTTAATATTACCCCAGCATCCGAAGTGATGGCTATTTTGTGCATGGCTACCGATTTTGATAATCTTAAAGAAAGATTGGGGAATATTTTCATTGGATTCACATTCGATAGAAAACCTGTTTTCGCTAGAGATTTAAAGGCCGAAAATGCCATGGCAATACTTTTAAAAGATGCAATCAAACCGAATTTAGTGCAGACTTTGGAGGAGAATCCAGCAATTATCCACGGAGGTCCTTTTGCGAATATTGCTCAGGGAACGAATTCAATTATAGCGACAAAAATGGGATTATCCCTTTCAGATTATGTAGTCACCGAAGCTGGATTTGGAGCTGATTTAGGGGCTGAAAAATTCTTAAATATCAAGTCGCAATATGCGAAATTGAATCCGAAATGTGTGGTTTTAGTGGCTACGATTCGTGCACTTCGTCATCATGGCGGATCACCGAAAGAAGAATACAATACATCCAATTTGAATTATGTAAAAGAAGGATTTAAGAATTTGGAAAAACATATTGAAAACATTCGAAAGTTCAATATTGAACCGGTTGTGGCGATCAATAATTTTACTTCTGATACGTATGAGGAAATAAAATTTGTTGAAAAACGATGTTTGGAATTAGGTGTGCATGCCGTTGTCTCTGAAGGATGGGCGAAAGGCGGAGAGGGTACTCGTAATTTAGCGACTGCTGTCGTGGATGTTGTTGAAAATAAGGCGACTCAATACAAACCTATTTACACATGGGATATGCCCATTAAAGATAAAATTGCAAAAATTGCGAAAGAAATTTATGGGGCCACTGGTGTAGAATACGATAATAAGGCGAAATTAAACTTAAAGCGAATCGACCGTTTAGGATTTAATGATTTTGCAGTCTGTATGGCAAAAACCCAAAAATCATTTTCTGATAATGAAAAGTTGATCGGGAGACCAGAAGATTTTATAGTGACGGTTCGTGAAATTGAAATTGCAGCGGGTGCGCAGTTTGTGATTCCGATTTTAGGTAAGATGATGCGAATGCCTGGATTACCATCCAAACCGGCATCCGAAAACATGACCATAGATAACAACGGAAAAATAAAAGGATTATCCTAAACATAAAAAAGCCCTCAATCGAGGGCTTTTTAAATGTATTTCTTATAGGATTATAGTTCTAATAAGCCATTTGTTTTTTGAACCCCTGCAGCAGACTCTACTAAGTGCGCTTTTTCAGCATCATCTAAATCAATTTCTACGATTCTTTCGATTCCGTTTTTCCCCAATACAACAGGTACACCGATACACAAATCAGATAATCCGAATTCACCTTCTAATAAAGCAGAACACGGATAAATTTTCTGTAGGTCACATGCAATTGCCTGAACTAAACCAGATACAGCAGCGCCTGGAGCATACCATGCAGACGTGCCTAATAATTTCGTTAATGTAGCTCCACCAACTTTGGTATCTTCTTTTACTTGAGTTAATCGTTCTTCTGAAATAAATTCAGAAACAGGTATAGAGTTACGAGTCGCTAAACGCGTTAAAGGAACCATTCCCTTGTCTGAGTGACCACCGATTACCATTCCGTCAACATCAGAAATAGGTGCTCCTAATGCCTCTGCCAATCTGTATTTGAAGCGAGCTGAGTCTAATGCTCCACCCATACCAATAATTCTGTTTTTTGGTAATCCGGTTGTTTTGTGAACTAAATAGGTCATGGTATCCATTGGATTAGAAACAACGATAATAATTGTGTTTGGAGAATGCTCAATTAAATTTGATGAAACAGTTTTAACGATTCCTGCATTAATACCGATTAACTCTTCTCTCGTCATTCCTGGTTTTCTTGGAATACCAGAAGTGATTACACAAATATTTGAATTTGCAGTTTTTGAGTAATCGTTTGTAGTTCCTGTAATCTTTGTGTCAAAACCGTTTAATGATGCTGTTTGCATTAAATCCATAGCCTTACCTTCGGCATACCCTTCTTTAATGTCTAACAATACAACTTCTGAAGCGAAATCTTTAATGGCAATGTATTCTGCACAACTTGCTCCAACCGCACCAGCACCAACAACTGTAACTTTCATAAATTTAATTTTTTAGGTTAATAAAATCGACTACAAAAGTACGACATAAACAGGATTAACATAGGAGTTTTACATAAAAAAAAGACTTCCTTTCGGAAGCCTTTTTAATTTTGTATCCTTTTTATGTTTTTATCTAAAACTGAATGCGATTCCTGCCGTTAATGAATTAAATTCATGTATGGTATAATCCGCGAATATTTTAAAGAATCCTAAGCTGAGTCGAGCACCGAATGAGGTCCTAAAACCACTAGAGTCAAAGTCAATATTTGAAGGTACATTTAAAGTTTGAGTAATGGTATCATCTGGTGCAGGTAAACCTGTATCGTAAGTTCCTGTAAAATTCCCTGCCATGTTAAAAGATGCATTACCCGAATTGTATCCAAAACCACCATATAAGTTGATCACTGGAAAATTCAGTGAGGCAATAGCCTGAACCGTAAAGGCACTTAAATCGAATGATGTGGCAGCATTTTGAACAGAAAAATTAGCTTCGTTCGAATCTGCAATTGCATAATCAACATCCATTTTTGTATAAGCTGCTAATAACGACACATGAAGAGGTGTTTTGTCCATCGGACCAAACCAACTTGTGATCTCTTTCTTTAAGCCAATCCCTAACAGATTTATTGAACCTTCGTCTTCACCAAAATTTTGTTTTGGCACCAATCGAAGCATAGCATCAATTTTTCCAGGCAATCCTAGTGTAAATTGAACAAAAGGTGCTGGAACAGCATTCATTGGTAGGTCATCTTTAATACCTCCAGGAAAATTAAAAGATGCCGTTGCATTTTGCCCATTAATTGTGGTATTAACAGTCATTTGCGTTTCAATATTTGCACCTCCAAAAGTTTGGGCGGTTGAAGAAGATGAGGAGACAGATGTTAAACCGAGTGCTGCAATATTGAAGGTCTCTCGATCTGATGGAATCATTGAACCACTAACTCCAAAAGAGAGGTCAAATCCAAATACCTTATGAGCTTTTGCGGTATGTGCCCAACCGTTATTCATACTGTTGATGAATCCTTCCATTCCTGGAGCAAAATAGGCCTGTAACAGCTTTTGTGAATCATTTACGTTTGCGAGAAGAATATTTTCAAAACCATCCTGCGCATTGATGCAGAAAATTGACGAGAATAATAGGGATATCCCTAATACTAGCTTTTTCATTGTTTTTTGATTTAAATTGATAGTACTAAAGTAAAAAAAAATACACACTTCTAGTCGAATAGAAGTGTGTATGGTAAAAAAGTGCTTGTATTAAGCGTCTATATTTGCATATTTGGCATTTCGTTCGATGAAATCACGACGAGGAGGTACCTCGTCACCCATTAGCATGGAGAATACGCGATCTGCTTCTGTCATGTTGTCAATAGTAACCTGACGAAGCGTTCTGAACTCAGGATTCATAGTTGTATCCCATAGCTGCTCAGCATTCATCTCTCCAAGACCTTTATATCGCTGAATGGTGACTCCACCACCCATTTTTTGAGCAATCATATCGCGTTGATTGTCATCCCAAGCATATTCTCTCTTCTGACCTTTCTTTACAAGATATAGTGGAGGAGTAGCAATGTACACATAACCTTGCTCAATCATTTCTCGCATGTATCTGAAGAAGAATGTTAGAATTAACGTTGCAATATGCGAACCATCGACATCGGCATCACACATAATCACTACTTTATGATAACGAACTTTTGATAGGTTAAGTGCTCGAGGATCTTCTTCTGTACCAATAGATACTCCCAATGCTGTAAACATATTTTTGATTTCTTCGTTCTCAAAAACTTTGTGCTGCATGGCTTTTTCAACATTCAAGATTTTTCCTCTTAATGGAAGAATGGCCTGGAAATTACGATCACGTCCTTGCTTTGCTGTTCCGCCTGCTGAATCACCCTCAACCAAGAAAATTTCACACATCGCTGGATCCGTTTCTGAACAATCGGATAATTTACCAGGTAAACCACCGATACTCATTACGGTCTTTCGTTGCACCATTTCTCTTGCTTTCCGTGCTGCATGTCTTGCCTGTGCTGCAAGGATAACCTTCTGAACAATGGTTTTCGCATCATTCGGGTTTTCTTCTAAGTAATCGGTTAGCATTTCAGAAACCGCTTGAGATACGGCAGAACTCACCTCTCGGTTTCCTAATTTTGTTTTGGTCTGACCCTCGAATTGTGGTTCTCCAACTTTTACCGATATGATGGCGGTTAGACCTTCTCTAAAGTCATCTCCCGAGATTTCGAATTTTACATTTTTAAGCAAACCAGATTCATCAGCATACTTTTTTAAAGTGTGTGTCAATCCACGTCTAAATCCAGATAAATGGGTTCCACCTTCGTGCGTATTGATGTTGTTTACATAGGAGTGTAAATTCTCGGCATAAGAATCATTGTAGATCATTGCAACTTCTACTGGAGTTCCGTTTTTCTCTCCCTCCATAGCGATCACGTGACTAATAATTGGATTACGAGTACTGTCTAGATAACGCACAAATTCAGAAAGCCCTTCTGTCGAATAGAATTTTTCATGAATGAATTCTCCTTCATCATCTTTTCTTCGTTTATCGGTTAGGGTAATTGTAATCCCCTTGTTCAAATACGCCAATTCACGCATACGGGTGGCAAGGGTATCATAGTTGTATTCTATTGTCTGCTGGAAGATGGTGGTGTCTGGTAAGAAAGTTACCTCGGTACCCGTTGTATCAATTTCACCAACTGTTTTTACAGGGTATTGTGCTTTACCTCTGGCGTATTCTTGTTGCCATATTTTTCCTTCTCTGTGGACCTTAGCTATCAAGTGCTCCGATAAGGCGTTTACACAACTCACACCCACACCGTGTAAACCACCAGATACTTTGTAGGAATCTTTGTCAAATTTACCTCCGGCACCAATTTTGGTCATTACGACCTCCAGGGCAGAAACACCTTCTTTTTTGTGAAGGCCAACCGGAATCCCACGACCGTTATCTTTAACGGTAATAGAGTTATTTTCATTTATACTAACGGAAATGGTATCACAATGCCCCGCTAACGCCTCATCGATAGAGTTATCTACAACCTCATATACAAGATGGTGTAATCCTCTAACTCCAACGTCTCCAATATACATGGAAGGACGCATTCTTACATGTTCCATACCCTCCAGGGCCTGGATACTATCGGCGGAATATTGTGGTTTATTCTGTTCGCTCATATTTTGGTTTTGAATTCATTTAAAAATCATAAAAAAACGCCTTGTAAAAAAAGACGGTTTCTATATACTCAAATTTACGATTTTTTAACGCATTTCAAACGATTTAAGGATAATTTGATCGATTTTTATTAACATTTGTTGAAAAGAGAAAGTGTCTTAAAACGGCTAAAAATAGCCTTAAAATTGATTTAATAGTTTTTTTACGAATTAGCCAAAACAGAAATCAAGTTAACGTCTTACAGCTCAGATTTCTAACAAAAAAGAAAGTCCAAAAACGGAATAATTCTGCTTTTGGACTCGCTTATTTGGCACTTAAATATATAATTAATAGGCGTCTTCGTGAACCATTTTAATTGCTCTTCCGCTTGGTTCATTCTGATTTCTAAAACTTTCATCCCAGGCTAGAGCTGTTGGCGTGCTACAGGCAATTGATGGCACAGATGGTACTGTTAAGGCTGCTGCATCACTCGAGAAGTGATCTTCGAAGATAGATCTGTAATGATATTCTTCTTTTGTTCTTGGCGTTTGAATTGGGAATCTGTGATGAGCGTTTTCCAGCATTTCATCAGTTACGGCCGCTTCAACAACCTCTTTTAAGGTGTCAATCCAGTTGTAACCTACGCCGTCAGAAAACTGTTCCTTTTGTCTCCAGGCTACTTCTTTTGGAAGGTATTCTTCAAAAGCTTTTCGCAACACCCATTTTTCCATTCGTTCTCCGTTGATCATTTTGTCTTGCGGATTCAATCGCATGGCAATGTCCATAAATTCTTTGTCTAAGAAGGGTACACGACCTTCAATTCCCCAGGCCATCAAACTTTTGTTCGCGCGCAAACAATCGTACTGATATAATTTATCCAGCTTTCGCACCGTTTCTTTGTGGAATTCCTCCGCATCCGGAGCTTTATGGAAGTATAAATAGCCTCCAAATATTTCATCAGCACCTTCACCAGATAGTACCATTTTGATACCCATGGATTTAATCACTCTCGCCATTAAATACATTGGCGTTGAGGCTCGAACCGTTGTAATATCATAGGTTTCTAAATTGTAAATTACATCTTTAATAGCGTCCAATCCCTCTTGTATGGTGAACGTGATTTCATGATGAATCGTTCCGATATGGTCTGATACTTTCTTTGCTGCGACCAAATCCGGAGATCCTTCCAATCCGATAGAGAAGGAGTGTAATTGAGGGTACCAGGCATCTTCTCGATCTCCACTTTCAACACGCTTAGAGGCATATTTTTTAGCAATAGCAGAGGTGATTGAACTATCCAATCCGCCAGAAAGTAATACTCCGTAAGGTACATCAGACATCAATTGTCTGTGAACGGCATCTTCTAAGGCAATTTGTAATTCCTTAATAGAAGTCTCATTTTCTTTTACAGCCTCATACTCCATCCAGTCTCTGGTGTACCATTTTTGTAATCCTTTCTCACGAGTGTAATAATGACCCGGAGGAAAAACTTCAATTTTGTTACAATAACCTTCTAGCGCTTTAAGCTCGGAGGCCACATAAAAAGTACCTTGTTTATCCCATCCCATATATAATGGAATAATTCCCATATGATCACGAGCCACTAAATATTCATCCTTTTGAGTATCGTAAATCGCGAATCCGAAAATTCCATTTAAATCATCCAAAAATGTATCACCCTTTTCTTGATACAATGAGATGATTACTTCACAATCCGATTGTGTAAGAAAAGTGTAGGATTCTTCAAATTGACTTCTAATTTCTTTATGATTGTAGATCTCACCATTAGCGGCAAGTACATATCTTTTGTCTTCACTAAATAAAGGTTGTTTTCCTGAGGCAGGATCAACAATAGCCAAACGCTCGTGGGCTAATATGGCTTTTTCGTTAGAAAATATTCCACTCCAGTCCGGACCTCTATGTCTGATTTTTTTCGACATTTCTAAAATTTGAGGTCTTAATTCTTCAGTTTTCTGCTTTACATCAAACGCACAAACAATTCCGCACATAATTCTAAATTTAATTTATGGTTCAAAAAACAGAACTATAGTAATAATTAGAAACACAAAAACAAAAATTGATTATATATTTTAACTATAAATTAAAATATTATATTTAAATGAAATTTTAAATTGCTGTAATTTAAAAATATGTAAGATATTATTAAATAAATTTGAAAAATTAGAAAGTAGACTTGGTATAATTAATTACACTTTATAAATTTGCTTACGAATGAAAAGTAGAAATAATTCTTGGTGGTGGACTTTTCTTAACCTATGTTAAGTGAGGATACCATTGTTATAATATAAGGCTTATCTCACGATAAGCCTTTTTTTGTGAAGTTAGATTATGAGTGTTTCTTTTAAGACCCATTATAAAAAACGATTATCAGATACGATTACTCCGGTCGGATTGTATGTAAGACTCCGCGATAAGTATTCCAATCTATTGCTATTGGAGAGTTCCGATTATCATAGTAAGGAGGAAAGTTTCTCCTTTCTGTGTATTGAACCACTTATTTCCATTTATGCCCAAGACCACAATTTAATTTTGGAACAAGGTCAAAGGCAGATTGAAAAACAACCTATTGGACGTAATTTTAATACGCTATTTGAGCAATTTAGCAAATACATTCAGGTCGATTGTGATGATGAGTTTAAGCCGTTCAATGGATTATACGGATATACCACTTACGATGCCGTTCAGTATTTCGAAAATATCAAATTAGAAAATCAGAATAGCCCATCTTCGATTCCATTAATGCGTTATTCATTCTACCGATTTATCATTGCGATTAATCATTTCAATGACGAATTGATTATTTTGGAAAACCGTCAACCACAGGATGAATCGAGAATATCAGAAATTGAAAATATTATTGATGCTCAGGTATTTAATACACAGCATTTCGAATTGGTTGGCGAAGAAGCGTCGAATATTACAGATTCCGATTTTAGAGAACATGTGACTCGAGCAAAAGCCCACTGTAAACGAGGAGATGTATTCCAATTGGTGTTATCTCGTCAATTTCAGCAACACTATAAAGGAGATGAATTTAATGTATATCGCGCCTTGCGATCCATCAATCCGTCGCCTTATTTATTCTATTTTGATTACGGCTCATTTAAACTGATGGGTTCTTCACCAGAAGCGCAAATCAAGATTCACAACAATAAGGCAATCATAAATCCAATCGCGGGAACGTTCCGCAGAACTGGAGATATGGCACAGGATATTCAATTGGGTAAGAAATTATCCGAAGATAGAAAGGAAACCGCAGAGCATGTGATGTTGGTTGATTTGGCTCGGAATGATTTGAGTAAACATTCCCATAATGTGAATGTGGATGTCTTTAAAGAAGTACAATACTTTAGTCATGTAATTCATTTGGTATCCACAGTTTCAGGTGAATTGAAAGGAAATCCAGTAGAGATCGTAAGTGATACCTTTCCGGCTGGAACGCTAAGTGGTGCGCCAAAATATAAAGCCATGCAATTGATTGATCGATATGAAAATCAATCTAGAGGTTTCTACGGAGGTGCAGTCGGAATCATCGGACTGTTCGGTGATGTGAATTTGGCCATTGCGATTCGATCCTTTGTGAGTAAAAATAATGTATTGTATTCGCAAGCCGGAGCGGGAATCGTTATTCATTCCGATGAAGAAAAAGAATTACAGGAAGTAAATAATAAATTAGCGGCTCTAAAAAAGGCGCTGGTGTTAGCAGAAAAAATTTGATATGGAAATATTAGTTTTAGACAATTACGATTCCTTCACCTATAATCTGGTGCACATGATTGAGAAAATCACGGGGACTTTTCCGTCGGTTTTTAGAAATGATGAAATCGAAGTCAGTGATATAGAAAACTACGATTTAATTGTGTTATCACCAGGTCCTGGAATTCCAGATGAAGCCGGAATTTTAAAAGAAGTCATTCAAACCTATGCAGGTAAAAAGCCAATTTTTGGCGTTTGTTTAGGATTGCAGGCGATTACTGAGGTGTTTGGTGGTAAAATTGAAAATTTAGATGAGGTGTACCATGGTGTTGCTACAGAAATGACACTCACGGAATCATCCATCCTATTTAAGGATGTTCCGGAGAAATTTCAGGCTGCCAGATATCATTCATGGATTGCTTCAAGGACTGAATTCCCAAATGAATTAAAAGTAACTGCTATTGATGATGAGAATAACATTCAGGCATTGGAACATGTGTCATATCCTGTTTTTGGGGTTCAGTTTCATCCTGAATCCATTCTGACGGATGTTGGAGAACAAATTGTAACCAATTTTATTGAAGCCCATTCGAAATGAAACAAATCTTAAACGAATTATATCAACAAAAACGCTTATCCAAATCTGAGTCAAAGCAGATTTTAATGGACATCGCTGCCGAGAAATATAATGACGCCCATTTGGCTTCATTTATGACGGTATTTATGATGCGTCCCATTACTGTGAATGAGTTGTCGGGTTTTCGAGAAGCGTTAAAAGAATTGGCGATAACCGTTGATCTATCTGAATTCAATGCCATTGATATCGTTGGAACAGGAGGAGACGGGAAAGATACCTTTAACATTTCGACCTTAACATCATTTATAGTCGCGGGAACGGGTCAGAAAGTGACCAAACACGGAAATTATTCGGTGTCGTCGCAATCGGGGTCATCGGATATGTTGGAAAGTTTTGGTTATGAATTTACGAATGATGAATCCATCTTAAAAGCACAATTAGAAAAAGCAAATATTTGTTTCTTACATGCACCAAAATTTCATCCAGCGATGAAAGCGGTAGGTCCGACTCGACGTGCTTTAGCATTGAAGACCTTCTTTAATATGCTGGGTCCATTGGTGAATCCGAGTTCACCCAAGAATCACATGTTAGGGACCTTCAATTTAGAAGTTGCACGTTTGTACAATTATATCCTTCAGGAAGAAGGGGATAATTATGCCATTATTCACGCCTTAGATGGGTATGATGAAATTTCGTTGACAGGTCCATTTAAAGTGTATACAAGATTGGGTGAGAAGTTAGTTACTCCTTCGGATTTAGGGATGAACCCTGTTGATCCATCAGCGATTTTTGGTGGAAATAATGTAGCAGAAGCGGCTCAGATTTTCAAATCCATTTTGAGTGGTGAAGGTACCGATGCTCAGAATAACGTAGTGCTAACCAATGCTGCCTTCGCACTACAGATTGTGGATTCAAAATTGTCGTTTTCAGATGCTTTTGAAACTGCGAAGGATTCATTATTAAGTGGGAAAGCAAAACAATGTTTAGAAAAATTAGTAGAGAAATAAAATGACGATTTTAGATAAAATTATAGCCTTTAAGAAAAAAGAGGTCGCTAAAATTAAAAAGGAAGTTCCGATCAAAAAGCTGGTCGAAAGCCCGAAGTTTAAGCGTACACCTATTTCTTTAAAAAAGTCATTATTAGAAGTAGGATCGACCGGAATTATTGCCGAATTCAAGAGGCAATCACCATCTAAAGGTATTATTAATGATAAAGTTTCGGTTACTGAAGTGACTCAGGGATATTTGGATGCGAATGTTGCAGCTCAAAGTATTTTGACAGATACCTCATTTTTCGGAGGTAGTATTGCTGATTTGTTGGAAGCAAAAACCATTAATCAATATAAACCAATTCTTCGAAAAGATTTCGTGATTGACGGTTTTCAAATTGTAGAAGCCAAAGCCATTGGTGCAGATGTGGTTTTGTTAATCGCGACTTGTCTCACAGCGCAGGAATTAAAAAATTACGGGAATTTAGCCAGTGATCTTGGAATGGATGTGTTGTATGAAGTGCATTCACAAGAAGATTTAGATAAGATTTCTGACGTAGACAATAAGATTATCGGAATCAATAACAGAAACCTAAAAACCTTTGAAGTTGATTTAGACCATTCTATTCAGCTTGCGAATCAAATTCCAGATTCGAGCATCAAGGTTTCTGAAAGTGGTATATCGGATCCAAGAATTATTACAGGATTAAAAGAATATGGTTTCCAAGGATTCTTAATTGGTGAGAATTTTATGAAAGCTGAAAATCCTGGTGAGGCGTGTCAGGAATTTATCAATCAAATTCGATAGAAATGAAGTTGAAAGTTTGCGGAATGAAACATGAAGATAATATTCAGTCGATTGCTGAATTACAACCCGATTATATGGGGTTTATCTTCTATCCGAAATCCAAACGAAATTTCGAAAATCACATTCCTAAACTTTCAAAAGATATAAAGAAAACAGGTGTTTTTGTAAATATGCCTGTTGCTGAAATCATAGAGAAAATCCAACAGTATGACCTTCAGGCGGTTCAGTTACATGGTGACGAATCCGTTGAAATAGTTAAAGAACTAAAATCAGAAAAACCGAATATTGAAATCATTAAAGTATTCGGAATAAAAGATGAATTTGAATTTTCAATTTTGGAAGATTATGCCGATAAGGTTGATTATTTCCTGTTTGATACCAAAGGAAAAGAACGAGGAGGTAATGGGGTCAAGTTTGACTGGTCGGTACTAAAAAAATATCATTTGAAAACGCCATTTATTCTGAGTGGCGGAATTTCTCCCGATGATATAGACGCGATAAAAGAAATAACAAAATCGGGATTACCGATTTATGGACTAGATATCAATAGTAAATTTGAAATCGAACCTGGATTAAAACATATAGAAGCAGTGAAAGGGTTCAAAAACAATTTAAACGAATTATGAGAGCAAAGTTTCAACCGGATGAAAACGGATACTTTGGACAGTTTGGAGGAGCCTATATTCCAGAACTGTTGTATCCAAATGTAAAAGAGATTGAAGATAATTACATCCAGATTATTGAATCGCAGGAGTTTCAAGAGGAGTACAAAAGCTTGTTGAAAGACTATGTAGGAAGACCTTCCCCATTGTACTATGCGACTCGATTATCAGAAAAATATGGGGCACATATTTATTTGAAACGTGAGGATTTAAATCATACGGGTGCGCATAAAGTAAACAATACTGTTGGTCAGATTCTGATTGCCAAAAAATTGGGTAAAACTCAGATTATTGCCGAAACAGGTGCCGGTCAGCATGGTGTGGCTACAGCAACCGTTTGCGCATTGATGGGAATGGACTGTACTGTGTTTATGGGTGAGAAAGATATTGTACGCCAGGCGCCCAATGTTGCTCGAATGAAAATGTTAGGAGCAAAGGTGGTTCCTGCTACCAGCGGAAGCAAAACCTTAAAAGATGCAACCAATGAAGCCATTCGATATTGGATTCAAAATCCGCATACGTTCTATTTAATTGGTTCGGTTGTAGGTCCACACCCACATCCAGACATGGTGGCCAGATTGCAAGCTATTATTTCTGAGGAGATGAAATGGCAGTTGAAAGAAAAAACGGGAAGTGAGAATCCAGATACTATTATTGCTTGTGTAGGTGGAGGAAGTAATGCCGCTGGAGCGTTTTATCATTATCTAGAGGATGAAGAAGTAGAGCTAATTGCAGTAGAAGCGGCTGGTTTGGGTGTTCATTCTGGAGAAAGTGCAGCTACTTCTCAATTGGGAGAAGTCGGAATTATCCACGGAAGCAAAACGATTTTAATGCAAGATGAATATGGCCAGATTGTAGAGCCATATTCCATTTCTGCCGGATTGGATTATCCGGGAGTTGGTCCGCTACATGCGTTTCTTTTTGATACCAAAAGAGCCAAATTCATGAGTGCTACAGATCAGGAAGCTATTGATGCAGCTTTTGAATTGACTGAAATTGAAGGAATAATCCCAGCATTAGAAACAGCTCATGCCTTAGCTGTTTTAGGAAAAATGGAATTAAAATCAGATCAGGTTGTTGTGATCAACTTATCGGGTAGAGGAGATAAGGATTTAGAAACCTACATGAAACATTTGAAAGACTAATGAATTCTATAGCAAAACTTTTAAAAGAAAAACCATCAAAGGTATTATCCATATATTTTACTTCCGGATACCCAGAACTAAATGATACCATCCGAGTTATCGAAAACTTAGGTCAATCAGGCGTTGATTTTATCGAAGTGGGTTTACCCTATTCTGATCCATTAGCGGATGGCCCAACCATTCAGGATAGTTCGACCATTGCTCTTAAAAATGGAATCAATTTGGATATTGTTTTTGATCAATTGATGGCAATTAAAGATCAAAATACGACACCATTAGTAATTATGGGCTATCTAAATCAGGTGATCAAATACGGAGAACACAAGTTCTGTGAGAAGGTTGTGGCTTGCGGAATTGACACTGTGATTCTTCCAGATTTACCCATGGTAGAATATGAAAATCATTACAAAGAATTGTTTGATCACTATGGAATCAATAATGTCTTTTTAATAACACCGCAAACATCCGAAGAAAGAATTCGCAAAATTGATTCGTATACCGAAAGCTTCATTTACATGGTGGCATCAAGTTCCATTACGGGTGCTAAAGGAGAAATCTCGGATGGACAAATTCAATATTTTGAGCGAATCCAAGCCATGAATTTAAAAAATCCTTTAATCATAGGTTTTGGGATCTCAAATCATGATACTTTTTCAAAGGCCTGTGAATATGCAAACGGAGCCATTATTGGTTCGGCCTTTATCAGACATTTAGAGCGAGAAGGTGTTGATCGAATATCCGAATTTACAACACAAATAGTAGGTTCTTAGTAATCCTAATATGACGAAATAAAAAAGCCCAAAGAATCGCTTTGGGCTTTTTTTATTTTATATTTTTCATTCGTCTAGTTGGTGTCCACAACAATTACCCCATTCGCTCCTCTGGAACCGTAGGCAGCGGCATCTGGGCCTTTCAGAATTGTGATTTTTTGAATCTGCATTGGAACAATATTCCCGAAGATATCCTGACTTACTTGTACTCCGTTAACAATGAACAATGGGGTAGTACTTCCATTGACTGTATTGAATCCGCGAATTGTGATTTCGTTGCTTGTAGAAACATCAACACCAGGAACACGACCTCTTAAATAATCGTAGATATTGCGAAATTGAACAGGGTCTAGTGTCTTTTTATTTACGTCATTCACAACTTGATATTCTTTGTTTTGCAACAAATTAATCACAACCTTTTGTTCCCCTTTATAAGCCACTTTTTTGAGTCCGATTGTTGGTGAAAACGCTGAAATAGTTTTTGGAGCCTTATCTAATTTCACTCTAAAATATCCATTTTTATTGGTTAGCATTTTCTGCTTTGCACCATTAATCAAAATAACTGCACCTGCAACCGGATTTTTCGTTTCATCTTGCACATATACCATCAATTTCACATCACCCTCAGTCTGAGAAAATGATATCCCAGAATAACCACATAGCAAAGCGAGAAGTACTAATTTTATCGTTTTCATATCGAAGATTTTTAGCCTTACAAAGTTACAACTCAGTTAATGGTTCGTCGACAAAAAACTGTTAAAGTTCATCGAACTAAAATACCTTTTCACCGTTAACATATGTCGCTACGGCTTTAGTCGTAGGTATTATG
>Ga0213864_10000659_pt1 | contig 15545 bp, 13 predicted proteins | sample PICome_5_FD_160078 | JGI IMG/M metagenome (GOLD analysis project Ga0213864, IMG submission 160078) | Coastal seawater microbial communities near Pivers Island, North Carolina, United States - PICO247 | ecosystem: Environmental > Aquatic > Marine > Coastal | place: USA: North Carolina... | reverse complement strand
AAGTATAGGCATGATCAAGGTATGGCAAGAGGAATCAACAAGGCAATAGTGGTTGGAAATTTAGGGCGCGATCCTGAGGTACGGTACTCCGCAAATGGCAACGCGATTGCCAACGTCACGCTCGCAACGACTGATAGCTGGAAAGACAAGCAGTCCGGTGAGAGACAGGAGAAAACCGAATGGCACCGGGTAGTGTTCTTCGGACGTCTTGCTGAAATTGCGGGGGAATATCTTAAGAAAGGCTCCCAGGTCTATGTAGAAGGGCGTCTGCAAACCCGCAAGTGGGAGGATCGCGACGGCAATGAAAAGTACACCACCGAGATAGTTGCTACGGATATGCAGATGCTCGGTGGCCGCGGTGGCGATGCACCCAGCAGCGCGCCGCCCGATTACGGCCAGGCTGACGCTGCCCCCGGGGGAGATTTTGACGACGATATCCCGTTCTAGTCGATCAAATAAAACGTGCGCTACCGGGTCACGATTAAACTCCTGAAGACGGCCCGCGAATTACCAGCCCACCGCCAGTCCAAGCCCGATTTATTCACTCCCGCAAAGTTGAACTGCTAGCGTCGTTCCGTTATGGAAGAGCCTGATGCGTTGGCGTGGAAAAAATTTCCCCAGTTCCACCACTGGTTCAACAAACTATTTGTTTCGTTAGCGTTCGGTTACCGGTGCGGCCCGGCCGGTGTCGCGCCAGATACAAGTAATTGGTACTGCGTGCGCCCCGTGATGAACCTTGCCGGCATGGGGGTCGGCGCCAGGAAGCAATGGATCGAGGCGGGGAATAATCGCGCGGTAGAACCCGGATACTTCTGGTGTGAATGGTTCGAGGGGCGGCATATCAGCGCGACCTATAAATGGGAAGAGGGTTGGCATGCAACGACCGCTTTCGAAGGATTCCATGATGAGCTCAACCTCAGTCGATTCAATCGCTGGATTCGGACCGACGCGCCTGCTCTTGAGGGCCTTGAGGAACTCAAGGATGCCGAAGTCCTCAATGTGGAATTTATCGGCGATCGAGTAATCGAAATCCATTTTCGGGAATCACCAGATCCGGACGGGAATCTGTTGATCCCAGTCTGGGCGGACATGACGGTTCCGGAGGATATGATTCCGAGCTTTGAAGATGCCACGGGTTACCTGACCGTCCCGAGGCTAGGGTTCGTGGTTCGCTGAGGACGGATCACGGCCGCCTACAGCAGTCCGAACCTGCGGATATAGGGAAAACCCTTAATTCCGTAGATTTTCGGAGCCATCTGTGGCAACCCTGCCGCCTCTTAAGTTCCCTCTTTTTTTTTAAGAGATTATCGTCACGCCGAATTTTTTGCGCTCAATTAACGAATTCTTCATAATCAATTTCGATCTTCTTGCGAGGAGATTCTCCGCGAGTTCACCGTCGCCCAACCATTCTGGGCCGAAGAGAGTCGGACCGCGATCTGATATGAGGAAGAGGATATGAGCGATTCCACTGAGTCGCTGATGGGAACGTTCCCACAGCTACTCAAAGTTCGACTGCAGCGTGATGGCGATCGTCCCGCAATGCGCGAAAAAGCGTATGGGATCTGGCAGACCTGGACGCTTAACGAATTCTGTAACGAGGCGACGGCGCTGGCTGCCGGTCTTTCTGACCTCGGTTTTCAACGTGGCGAAACACTCGTCATCATTGGCGACAACCGCCCCCGACTCTATGGCGCCATGCTCGCGGTGCAGTCGTTGGGCGGTATTCCCGTTCCTGCCTACCAGGACTCAGTGGCTGAAGAAATCCAATACGTTGTCGAGCATGCAGAGGCTCGCTTTATCGTTGCGGAAAACCAGGAGCAGGTCGATAAGTCACTTGAAATAAAAGAGCACTGCCCGCGCGTTGAAAAGATCATCTACTGCGACCCGAAAGGGTTGCGAAAATACGATCCCAATGTTGTGGTGGATATTCAGGAGGTTATGAAGCGCGGTCGAAATGCTCTCGCGAAAACCCCCGACCTTGTCGATCAAGAGATCGCTGCCGGACGGCTTTCAGATCCGGCGATTATTCTCTACACCTCGGGGACGACCGGTCGACCCAAGGGTGTTGTGCTGACGCATGAAAATTTAGTCGTCACCGCAAAAAACGCAAACGCCTTTGACAATATTACGGCCGACGAAGAAACACTGGCCTACCTGCCCATGGCGTGGGTGGGTGATAACGCGTTCTCGTTTGCCATGGGGCTTGTCGCAGGCTTTTGCGTTAATTGTCCCGAAAGTTCGAGCACCGTTGCGCAGAACCTTCGCGAGATCGGTCCGACCTATTATTTTGCGCCACCACGCGTTTTTGAGAGCGTGCTTACCAGCGTGATGATCCGCATGAAGGATGCTGGCCCGTTCAAGCAGCGCCTGTTCAACTACTTCATGGCGGTCGCAAAGAAGACTGGCGTCGACTTGATGGATGGCAAATCCGTGCCGCTTATGGATCGCATCAAATACGCGCTTGGCGAGGTGCTCATTTTTGGGCCGCTCAAAAATACGCTGGGTCTGGGCCGCGTGCGCGTGGCCTACACAGCGGGAGAGGCGATTGGCCCCGAGATTTTTGATTTTTATCGATCTATAGGCATTAACCTCAAGCAGTTGTACGGGCAGACCGAGGCCACGGTATTCATCACCATGCAGCCCGACGGCCTCGTTCGTTCAGAAAGCGTGGGTACACCTCCACCTGGCGTTGAGCTCCGCATTGAGGACAACGGCGAGGTCTTGTATAGAAGTCCCGGGGTATTTCTTGAATATTTCAAGAACGCAGAGGCAACCTCAGAAACCAAAACCGACGACAACTGGGTTCGCACAGGCGATGCGGGCTACATCGATGGCGAAGGCCATCTCCGCATTATTGATCGGGCAAAGGATGTCGGTAAGTTGACTGACAGCAGCATGTTCGCGCCTAAATTTCTTGAAAACAAACTTAAATTCTTCCCGGAGATCAAGGAAGTCGTGACGTTTGGAGATGGTCGTGACTTTGTAACGGCCTTTGTAAATATTGATCTTGATGCGGTCGGCAATTGGGCCGAGCGCAATAACGTCTCCTACGCAAGTTATCAGGAGCTTGCGGCTCACCCCCAGGTTTACCAGTTGATTCAGGAGTGCATTGAGCAGGTCAATCAAAGTCTTGCCTCGGATGCACATTTATCAGCCTCTCAGATCAAGCGATTCCTGATTCTGCACAAGGAGCTTGATCCGGATGATGGTGAACTCACCCGAACCCGTAAAGTCCGCCGCCGGATTATTAATGAGCGCTATGGCGATCTTATTGAGGCGCTATTCGACGGGCGAACACGTTGTTTCGTGAGTACCGAAGTCGTCTTTGAGGATGGTCGTCGCGGCAAGATCGAGGCAGACCTGGAGATTCGCGACGCGACGGTGCATCAAACCACCTCAAAGGCCGCATAGGTCAGGGCCGGCAGCGAAAAACCGAGGCTCTTTATATCCCGTGAACGACCGAACTCAAGATCAAATTCTTCTCGAAGTGGACGCCATCTCGCTGTCTTTTGGTGGAGTGCACGCGTTGACGGACGTCAGTTTCGATATTCGCAAAGGCGAAGTGCGATCCATTATCGGACCGAACGGAGCGGGCAAAAGTTCGATGCTGAATGTGATTAACGGGTTTTACCATCCGCAACAGGGCACCATTACTTATCAGGGCCAGAAGCGCAGTCAGATGAAGCCGCATGAAGCAGCTCGCGGCGGCATCGCCCGTACTTTCCAGAATATCGCCCTGTTTAGAGGCATGAGCACCCTCGATAACATCATGACTGGCCGCAACACGCAGATGAGCAAGGGACTCTTCTGGCAGGCGCTACGCATTGGGCCCGCGCTTCGAGAGGAAATTGAGAATCGCGAGTTCGTTGAGCATGTGATTGACTTCCTGGAAATTCAGGCGATTCGTAAGACGCCGGTGGGTAAACTGCCCTACGGGCTTCAAAAACGTGTCGAGCTCGGACGAGCGCTCGCCGCAGAGCCCACGCTGCTGCTTTTGGATGAGCCCATGGCCGGCATGAACCTCGAAGAAAAAGAAGATATGAGCCGGTTCATTCTGGAAACGAATGAAGAATTCGGCACCACCATTGCGTTAATCGAGCATGATATGAGTGTGGTGATGGATATCTCGGACCGAGTTGTCGTCCTGGACTACGGCAGGAAAATCGCCGACGGCACGCCGGAAGAGGTCCGTGCTAACCAAAGCGTGATCGATGCGTATTTAGGAGTAAGCCATGATTAGACAACCGTCCTTTGGGATACCCGGAGAGGGCTGATGGCATTTGATTTGTTCCTCTTGGAGGTTGTTATCAGCGGCCTGATGACGGGCGTGATGTACGCGTTGGTCGCACTCGGATTTGTGCTGATTTTTAAGGCCTCTGGGATCTTCAATTTTGCCCAGGGCGTGCTTGCGCTTTTTGCCGCGCTCGCGCTTTATGATTTTCTGTCAGAGGACGGCTGGTTCTTCAGTCTTTTTGGCTTCACCTTGCCGGTTTGGCTGGCAATTCCAGCGACAGCCGCCATCATGATCTTTCTCGCCTGGATAATTGAGCGCAGTGTGCTGCGGTTTCTCGTTAAGCAGGACCAGATCATCCTGTTCATGGCGACCATAGGCCTTGCCTTTGTGCTCGAAGGCCTTGGTGATCTTCTCTTTGGCTCGGATGTGAAACCGCTGAATATCGGCATCCCGCAGGGGGCTTCGGATTGGGCGCTCGATACCTTCAACCTATACATTGAAAAGCTGGAGATTGTTGCTGCCGCGACCGCTGCAGTACTGGTGATTATTCTGGCGATATTCTTTCAGAAAACCCGTATCGGCCGAGCGCTTCGTGCGGTGGCAGACGATCACCAGGCTGCCTTGAGTGTGGGGGTCTCGCTCGACAAGATTTGGGTGATCGTCTGGTCGGTGTCCGGTATCGTGGCGCTGGTGGCCGGAATCATGTGGGGCAGCAAGTCGGGTGTGCAGTTCTCTCTGTCGTTGATCGCGCTCAAAGCATTGCCCGTGCTGATTCTCGGTGGGTTTACCTCCGTGCCCGGCGCTATCGTGGGCGGGCTAATTATTGGCGTCGGCGAGAAAGTCGCTGAGGTCTACCTGGGGCCTTACGTGGGTGGCGCGCTTGAGAACTGGTTTGCCTACATGTTGGCGCTGGCTTTTCTGCTATTTCGACCCCAGGGACTCTTCGGCGAACGGATTATCGAGAGGGTATAGGCGTGTTTTACCGTGAGAATGGACAATTCAAGTCCAGCTATAGAGCAGACCAGGCTATTTTTCCGATTGCGCAGGATCGCTGGTTTGTCATTGCGGTCGTGCTCACGGCTTTTTTGGCGGTGCCACCGTTCATCGACCAATACTGGGCAAACGCAGTGATCCTTCCGTTTCTTGTTTATGCCCTTGCAGGCCTGGGCTTAAATATTCTCACCGGCTACTGCGGGCAGGTCTCTCTTGGAACGGGCGGCTTCATGGCGGTCGGCGCCTACGCATCGTTCAAGCTGGTGGGTCTTTTCCCAGAACTGAATTTTCTGATTGTTCTTTTGTTGTCTGGATTCATTACTGCGGGAGTGGGCATGATCTTTGGTCTGCCCAGTCTTCGCATCAAAGGGTTCTATCTTGCGGTCGCGACACTCGCCGCGCAGTTCTTTCTTGTTTGGATGTTCAATAAGGTGGGCTGGTTTTATGACTACAGCCCAACGGGCATGATTACGGTCCGGCCTATCGAGTTTTTCGGTGTCCTCGTAACCGGACCCGAGGCGGGATCAGCGGCTAAGTATTTATTCACGCTATCCATCGTGATTGTGATGGCGCTCGCTGCGAAAAATATTGTCCGCGGGCGGATTGGTCGGGCCTGGATGGCGATTCGTGATATGGATATTGCTGCGGAACTTATTGGAATCAGACCATTGATGGCCAAGTTGACAGCGTTTGCGGTGAGTTCTTTTTATATCGGTGTAGCAGGAGCGCTTTACTTCTCGATCTACCTTGGCGCGGTGGAGCCGGTTGAGGCATTTGATATCAATCGCTCCTTTTACGTGCTGTTCATCATAATCATTGGCGGCCTTGGGAGCGTACTGGGTTCCTTCTTGGGGGCAGCGTTTATCGTGCTCGTCCCCATCCTGCTAAAAAACGTGATGGTCGGCGGGATGGGCATGGCGTCCGGTACGGCGGGCCATGTCGAAATATTATTGATGGGAGTTTTGATTATCTTTTTCCTTATCGTCGAGCCGCACGGGTTAGCCCGACTGTGGCAAATCGCCAAGGAGAAACTGCGGCTTTGGCCGTTCCCGCATTAGGGCGATGGTCGTCAGCGGGCAAACGACGGAGCAGCAACTTGTTGTATCCACCATAAACTAAGAGGAGGTCATTGATGAATCTTAGAAAACTTACTGGCGCTGCAGTGGCAGCCGTGCTGACATTGCCGACGGTGGCAACCAGCGCTCAGGCCTATGAGCTTGTCATTCCGGCATTGGAGTACCGAACCGGGCCGTATGCGCCGAACGGTATTCCACTCGCGAATGCCATGACCGATTACTTTACGCTTCTTAATGAGCGTGACGGCGGTGTGGAAGGCGTCAAGATCAAGCTAGCGACCTGCGAAACAGGCTATAACACCGCAAAAGGTGTTGAGTGCTATGAGAATATCAAGAACACGCCGCCGTCACGCGCGCTGATGGTACAGCCGTTCTCTACGGGTATTACCTATCAGCTGATACCGAAGTCCTCCGTGGATGAAATTCCGATTTTTTCCATGGGTTACGGGCGAACCTCGGCTGCAAACGGAAAAGTGTTTCCCTGGGTCTTCAACTTCCCGGCAACATATTGGAGTCAGGCTACCGCGCTAGTGCAGTACATCGCGGATCAAGAAGGTGGCATGGGTAACCTGAAGGGCAAAAAGATCCATCTCGTGTATCACAACTCCGCTTATGGGAAAGAGCCTATCCGTACGCTGGAATCGCTCGCCGCAAAATACGGTTTTGAATACAAGGGCCTTCCTGTTGACCATCCTGGGCAAGAGCAAAAAGCGACCTGGCTGCAGATTCGTAAAGAGCGTCCGGACTGGGTACTGATGTGGGGTTGGGGTGTGATGAATCAGGTGGCTGTCAAAGAGGCCGCGTCCATCCGCTTCCCGATGAATCGATTCATCGGTGTCTGGTGGTCTGGCTCTGAGAACGATGTGCTGCCGGCCGGCGACGCGGCCGATGGTTACCTGTCAGGTACGTTCCATGCGGCGGGTGGAGACTTCCCCGTGCATGATGCGATCCGTAAGCATGTTTACGATGCTGGCAAAGGCTCTGGCGATCGAGATCGTATTGGCGAAGTGCTCTACAACCGCGGTCTTGTCGCGGCGATGTGGCAGGTCGAAGCCATCCGAAACGCGATGAAGATCCACGGCACCAAGGAAGTGACTCCAGCGATGGTGCGTGATGGTTTTGAAAGCCTTGAGGTGAGCGAAGCACGTCTTGCAGAGCTTGGCTTGAAAGGCTTTACCTACGGCATCAAGATCACTTGCGAAAACCATGAGGGTCCGGGTCGCGTTGCCGTACAGCAATGGGATGCCAAAGCCAAAAAGTGGAACATGGTCTCTAAGTTCTATGAGCCGCTTCGTGACATCACCGGACCATTGATTGAAGAAGACTCGATGGCCTACGCCAAAGAGAATAACGTCACGCCGCGCACCTGCAGCTAAGCGTTGATGCAAATAGGGTAACGACGGGAGATCTTCCTTGAGCGCAGTAATGCAACCAGAGAGTCAGCCCCTGCTGGCGGTCAACAACATCGAGGTCATCTATGACCACGTGATTCTGGTACTCAAGGGAGTATCTCTCGAAGTTCCCGAGCGAGGGATCGTGGCCTTGCTCGGCGCCAACGGCGCCGGCAAATCTACCACGCTGAAGGCGATATCGAACCTGTTGGGGGCCGAGCGCGGTGATGTGACAAAGGGCTCGATCACCTTCAAAGGGGAGAACGTCCACAGCCTGACACCGAACGAGCTGGTTCGACGTGGCGTGATTCAGGTTATGGAGGGACGACACTGTTTCGAGCATTTGACGGTCGAAGAGAACCTGATGACCGGTGCCTATACCCGGACCGATGGACGCAAGGCGATCGCTGATGATCTTGAACTTGTCTATCAGTACTTCCCACGCCTTAAGGAGCGCCGCACCAGTCAAGCGGGTTATACGTCTGGGGGAGAGCAACAGATGGTGGCCGTCGGTCGGGCGCTGATGGCAAAACCAGAGGTGATTTTGCTCGATGAGCCGTCAATGGGTCTTGCCCCACAGTTAGTCGAAGAGATTTTTGAGATCGTCAAACGCTTGAATACCGATGAGGGCGTCACCTTCTTGCTTGCCGAACAGAACACCACGATGGCGCTTCGGTATGCCACCTACGGCTATATCCTAGAAAACGGACGCGTGGTCATGGATGGTGATGCGAGTTCGCTTGCCGAAAATGAGGATGTTAAAGAGTTTTATCTCGGCGTCAGTGGGGAAAGTCGAAAGAGCTTCAGGAACGTAAAAGCCTATCGTCGTCGTAAGCGTTGGCTGAGTTAAGCCGCTTTCCCTGTCTTATAAGTCCGTTATGCGCTGTCTCGCACGGCGTTAACCTTGATTCTCCTGTTACGTTATGAACGATTTCTTTGACGCTTTGGAAACACGCTCCGCCGATGAGCGAGAAGCCAATCAGTTTGCGATGCTCCGAGCGCAGCTACGCCACGCGAGGGAAAATGTTCCGGCCTATGCCGAGATGCTCAAGCATGTCGAGCCGGAGAAAATCATCGATCGGCAAACGCTTGCAATGTTACCGGTCACCCGTAAATCGGAGATGGCTACAGCGCAGGCCGCGCATCCGCCCCTCGGTGGATACACCGATCTTTCGGGAGCGGCCTTACCGAGAATATTTGCATCACCGGGTGCTATCTTCGAGCCGCAAGCCCGTGGGGAGGACTTCTGGCGTACCGCCCGCTCGCTATATGCCGCAGGATGTCGAGCAGGTGATCTGGTCTACAACACCTTTTCGTATCACTTTACCCCGGCTGGCTTCATGCTCGAAGGAGGAGCGCACGCCCTGGGCTGTACGGTATTTCCCGCGGGAGTGGGCCAGACTGAGCTTCAGGTGCAGGCGATAGCACACCTTCGCCCCAGGTTTTATGTGGGAACACCATCGTTTCTAAAGATTCTTCTCGACAAGGCGGGCGAGATGAGTGGCGATGTCTCAAGCCTTGCAAAAGGACTGGTATCGGGCGAGGCGCTGCCCGGGCCCTTAAGGCAGGAGTTAAGTGGCAAAGGGGTCGACGTGCTGCAGGCGTATGCCACCGCGGACGTTGGCCTGATCGCTTATGAGTCACAAGCAAAAGAAGGGCTCATCCTTGATGAGGATATTCTGCTTGAGATCGTGCGACCCGGGACTGGCGATCCAGTGGAAACAGGAGAGGTGGGTGAGATCCTTGTGACGCCTCTGAAACCAGGCTATCCCTTGATTCGCTTTGCGACTGGCGACCTTTCCATGATGATGGAGGGGTCAAGCCCCTGCGGTCGCACCGGCCCAAGAATTCGTGGCTGGATGGGACGAGCCGACCAAACCACAAAGGTGCGCGGGATGTTCGTTCACCCCGCGCAAATTGCTGCGGTCGCTTCGCGACACAACGAGATCCATCGGGCTCGTCTTGAGGTGACGCGCGTGGATAACGCTGATGTGATGACGCTCAAGATTGAGCTGCGGGCAGGATCAAGCGGAACCCATTCGCTTTCTGATGCCGTGGCGGACAGCGTTCGGGACGTGTGCAAGCTGCGCGCAGAAGTACAGATTGTCAATTCCGGCAGCCTTGCGAATGATGGTAAGGTGATCGACGACCTCCGGCCGCTCGATTAATTTTTACATCCCAATCCATGGATTCCGATAGGCGGAGTGCATGATGAGTGATTTTGATCTTGATCTTGAGGATGATGTTTCCCTTTACGCCAACCTTTTTGGTTTTCTTGGTGCGCCGGTAGGACGTGAGCGAAAAGGGGCGCCTGCCGACGTGGCGGTGTTGGGCGTGCCCTATGATCTTGGAACGACTGGCCGTTCGGGTACACGAAGTGGGCCCGCGGCGATTCGCCAGGCGTCGGGCAACTTGCGCTGGGAGGAGGCACGCTGGCCGTGGACCTACGCACTGGCGGATCACCTCCGCCTGATCGATCTGATCCAAAATAATTTTCAGTTTCCCGAACAGCCAATGAAACCTTGGAGAAGTTGATGACACTCGAAATTTTATTTGATGGATTGTGCGATCTCCTGATAGGAGATACCTCAATTGAAAGACATGCAAAAGCGGAATTGCAAAGAGCAAAAGCAGACGCTCTTCCACCACAGAAACACACCACGCTTGCGGCTCCGTTTCTTGAGGTCATGGCACAGCAAAACGCCCACCCGCTTTGCCCTCTGATCAGCAGTCTTCCCTTCCATTGGGCGCCGCCGCAAACCTCTTCTGACCCACTCTATCAGAACCACAGCCATTTCAAGGCACATGTTGAACTACTGGGACCGAACGGACTTGTAGCATCCTCTAAGGTGCGGATTGGTCTCTATGGCATGCTGCCGAATTACGAATACGGACTTCGCACTCACCCTGCTGAGGAGATCTACATCATGCTGGCGGGGAGTGCCTTCTGGAAGGTTGCTGACTCGCCGTATCAACAGCTATTTCCTAGAGAGAGATCGCATCACCAATCTATGGTTCCACATTCCACACGCACCGGTGAGGAAGCCTTTATGTCTGTCTATGTCTGGGACGGGGATATCGCGACGGATGAGTATAAATATTTTGGTCTGCCGGATGATGAGGACAAAGCCGGCTGAATGCCGGGATCACAACAACAAGGAGAGTGGCTATGCGTGCTGCAATGATTACCAGATACCAACAGCCTTTGGAAATCGTGAATCTGGCTGATCCTAAGTTGCCGAAGGATGGCATCATCATGAGGGTCCGCGCAACTGGGGTTTGCCGGAGCGACTGGCACACATGGATGGGCCATTATGCTGATCAGATTACCCTACCGCTTATCCCAGGCCATGAGATGGCCGGTGATGTGGTCGAGGTCGGCTCAGACGTGACTGGCCTGGTGCCAGGTGACAGAGTGACAGTTCCTTTCGGCCTAGCTTGTGGGCGCTGCTATACTTGCCTTGATGGCAACCACCAGAGCTGTATCACACAAGTCCAGCCAAGCACAGATTTCAACGGAAGCTTTGCCGAGCTGATCGCATTGCCGCGCGCTAACATCAACGTCGTTAAACTGCCTGATGAGGTAGATTACGCCGAGGCGGCTGGTCTTGGTTGCCGCTTCATTACGGCCTACAGGGGCGTGGTAGAACAGGCCACGTTGCGGCCTGGCGACTGGTTCGTGGTGCATGGCTGCGGTGGTGTTGGTTTGTCTGCGGTGATGATTGCTGCGGCCATGGGTGCCAATGTGATTGCTGTTGATATTAATGACACAACCCTGGCGATGGCGACCAGTCTCGGCGCAAGGACGACGCTCAACGCGATGCATTCGGCAAATGTTCCTGAAGAGATCATTGATATGACAAATGGCGGCGCCCATGCCTCGATGGACGCGCTTGGCAGCACTGTGACCTGCCAGAATTCAATTCTCTGTCTGCGCGCAATGGGCCGCCATGTTCAGGTCGGCCTGATGAAGGATCGGCATGAACACCCTGAAATACCGATGGGTATTGTCATATCGCGGGAAATCGATATTCGCGGTTCACGTGGGATGTCGCCCAAGAATTACCCTGCTGTCTTCAATATGATCCGGTCCGGGGTAGTGGCGCCTAAATTGCTGATCGGATCCGAACTAAACCTTCAAGAAGGCGCTGATCTACTCACACGAATGGATCAGTTTCCCGGGACTGGCGTCGCTGTCATCACATCCTTCTAAACCGGGCGTTTATCTGGAGCAGCGGAAAGATGAAAGCACTTATGACTGAAAACAGAATGAGAAACTACTCTCTCGTATCAGAGGGGCAAGGACACTCATTACTGATTTCAAAGTTGTAGTTTGCGGGATTAGGCAACTTACAGAAGTTAATTTCTAAGATGCTATCGGGCTAGGTTGTTTATTCTGACATAACCAGACCTATTATTCCTGGGCAAGCCTAAGTAATGCATCTACCGCCGTCGCGCGCCCCGCAGTGTCCAGGATGATTGGATTCACGTCAAGCTCGACCAGACAGCTTCTGTGCTGTTCCGCAAATGCAGCGATTGCCTGGATCTGCGTCACAAGCACGGTTCGCTCGGTATCGGAAAGCCTTAGCTTGCCGCTGATCTTCAGGCCGGCAAGCGCGTCCTCGATTTGCGCGCGACCCGCCGGGAGTAGCAACGTGGCATAATCCTTCAGTTCTTCCACCGCCGTCCCGCCGCGACCAATGACCAAAGCATGCCCCAATCCCGGCTTGTAGCTGACGCCGACGATGAATTCGGCACGGGGGGATGCCACCATGCGATCGATCAGAAAGCGGTCGACGGGCAAGGCCGGATCATAGGCCCTAACAGACATTCTGATTGCCTCAATCGCCTCTTCCAGCGCCGGTTTGCTGCCCACGTTCAGATGTACCGCGCCTGCGTGGTTCTTGTGGGCCAGATCGGCGCTGAGCAGCTTGACCGCAAGCGGGAAGCCAAGGATTTCGGCCTGAGCAATCACATCCCCGGCCGACCCCGTCACACCCTTTGGGATCGTCAGCCCGCAGCTTGCCAACGCTGCCTTGCCCTCTGCCTCGTCGAGTTGGATGACCGACCTGGGCTCGGGTGGGGGAGTAGGCAATTCCCGGTTTTCAGGGTCCGCGAGAACCTCGCGGCGCAAGCTGTGGTATTTGCCTGCCGCCGCGATTGCCGCCAATGCGTCGTCCAGCCCCTGAAGGCAGATTAGGCCCGCCCCGGTCAGTTGGCGGCGCAATTCCGGGGGCAAACCGTCTGGAAAGACGCTGGCGACCAGAACCGGTTGGGCGATCCGCGCATTTAGGCGGATCAGGCCTTCGAGCGTTGGCCACCACACTTGCGCGACATCCTTCTGCCGGGGCCAGTCTATGAAATAGACCAAGAGGTCGACCTCATCGCTCATCAGATGACCAAGGCCCACATCCGAAGTCTCGGACCGCGCCATACTGGCCCATGGAAGGTTCCAGTCAAGCGGGTTCAAGAGCGACACGAGATCGGGTACATCATCACGCAAGGCTTGCCGTGCTGCCTCGCTTGGCGCGGGGAACTCCAAACCGACAGCGCGTCCCTTTTCTCCGATCATCGCGGCATACCCACCGGAATTTGCCGCGGCGACCACGCGGTTGCCTTTCGGCTGCTTTGGCGATCCGAGAAGCTTAAGCGTCTCAACTAAGGCCTTGGGAGACCCGACCTCGACGATACCGAGGCGGCGAAACAGCACGCTCCAAAGCTCGTTTGCAACCGCAAGCGTACCCGAATGGCTACGCGTCAGCTCAGAGCTTTCCTCCGTACCGCCAGCCTTCAGCGCCACGACAGGAACGCCTTTCTTGATCGCGCGTAAGGCGGCACGGCTCAGCGCGGCGACATCGACGATCCCCTCCAGATAAAGGCCAATGGCCCGGACTCGCGGATCATCTAGCAGGGCTTCGATGAAATCGGCGACGTTCAGTACCGCCTGATTGCCCATGCTTATGGCGTAGCCCAGCGGCCACGCCTCTTCGACATTGGTGATCGAATAGGCGACATAGCCCGACTGGCTGATTAGAGCGACGCCGTTACCACTGACCGGTTCGAACACATTGTCGCCGCCCCAAACCGCTGCGCGATCAAACATGTTCATCAGGCCAAGGCAATTCGGGCCGACAAGTGCGAGGTCTCCAGCCGCCTCGATTAGCCGGGCCTGTAGCGCGGCCCCAGCCTCTCCCGTTTCAGCAAATTCCCCGACGATAGAAACAGCACCACCAGCCCCCATAGCGTTAAGGTCGGCCACCACGTCAACGGTGCGTTCCCGCGATACGGCAATCAGGGTGGCATCCGGCGGTTCAGGCAGGTCGGCAAGGCTTGGAACGCATGGGATGCCTGCCAGTTCTGCGTATTTCGGATGCACCACCCAAATGTCCCCGGTAAAGCCAGATTTTCGGGTGGCGTTTATACAGTCCTCGACCGCCTTGCCGCCGACAAAGGCGATGTGGCGCGGTTTCAGGAGCCGTTTGAGGTTTTGGCGGCGAGCGCTGGAGGCGGTGTCTTTCATCCTGTAAACTCCATGATCTCAAGGCCTCGGGGGATGCGTTTGTCAGGATCAAAGAACGGCAGTGCATGCAGGGTCAGCGGATGTTCAGTCCCGTCTCGATCCGTCACGGTATGCGCATTGGCTACCATTTGCTCAGGCGTATCCATGAGAACATAGCCAATCCCCATACCGAGGGTTGGAGACGGCTCAAACGCCTTCACCCGGCCGACCACCTGGCCATCCGTAAGGACAGGCGATCCCCATTTTATATCTTTCGCCTCAGTCAAGAAACCGGAAAACCGGGGCTTTCGTTCGGCACTTAACAATGCGTCCCGCCCAACAAAATCATGGTCAAAATCGACAAAGCCACCCAACCCCAGATCGAACGGCGTTGTGTCCCACCCCATGTCGGTGCCGTAATTCATGATCCCCGCCTCAATCCGGCGCGGGTTCATGGCGTAAGTCGACAGGATCTCCATCCCATGCGGTGCGCCTGCCGCCATCAGGTGGGACCAAAGCGCCATGCCGTCGACATGCGGATCCATGTTGTAGACCTCAAAGCCCAGCTCGGCTGTCCAACCAGTGCGGCTGATCAGCACTGGTTGTCCGCCCATGGTGACCTGCCGCGCGTGATAATATTTGAACCCGTCGGGGCCCCCGCCATCGACGCTGGCATCCAGTATTTCAAGGCTGGTCGGCCCCTGGATCTGGATCGCCCAGGCTCTTGGATCATGGATTTCCACGTCATGGCCAAGGCTCAACGCCTGAAGCCATGTGAATACGTCGCGGTCCGCATGGACATACCAGAACCTGTCGTCCGCCAGCCGGAACACTACGCCATCGCAGGCGATACCGCCGCCGTGATGACACATCAGGCCATATCTTCCGCGCTGTGCGGCCATGGTGCTGACAGGCCGCGTGAACACATAGTCAAGGAACGCCGCCGCATCCGGCCCACGGATTTCCAGCGGGACCTCCGGCACATCAAAAATGCCCGCTTTAGTGCGCAGCACCCTATACTCTTCTGCGATTGGGCGATCAAAGGTGACAGGTGTCAACCGCCCTTCATGGTCACCATAAGCAGTGGTGATCTCTCTCGTCGCCTTGAACCATGGCGAACGTGTACAGCTAGTGATCATGGGCAATACCATTCCGGCCATATTCTTGGCTCCTTTCAATCTTGGGTGGGGAAATCAGCCCGACAGGGCGCGATTGATGATGGCTTCAAGGTTGACCCCATTGGGCAGGGTCCCGAACGCTCCGCGATAGCGTGGAGCAAGGCGGCTTGCACAGAAGGCATCGGCAACGGCGCTGTCACCGTGGCGGGTCAAGAGCGCCCCTTGCAGGGACAG
>Ga0213864_10000657_pt1 | contig 15550 bp, 16 predicted proteins | sample PICome_5_FD_160078 | JGI IMG/M metagenome (GOLD analysis project Ga0213864, IMG submission 160078) | Coastal seawater microbial communities near Pivers Island, North Carolina, United States - PICO247 | ecosystem: Environmental > Aquatic > Marine > Coastal | place: USA: North Carolina... | reverse complement strand
TTCTGGGTCAGGATCATATCTATCAAATACAGCCATTGATAGATTCAGATTCTTTTTCAGTAGTGGTAATATAGCCTCGGGATCATTCTCATTATATGGAATATCACATACTTAAAATTAAAGGGGGTTATATGAAAACAGTCATAGATTTAGACGGTAATGAAATTCAGGTTGCCGATGATACAGTTGTTCGTACTGCGACTGTTAAAGAGGAAGTTGTAATCGGACAGGATTTAAACGGTAACGATGTAACTAAATTAATTAATGTGAGTAAACACTATCTTTTATCGTCTGAAGAACAGGATGCTATTGCTCAGAAAGAAGTAGCTGAACAAAACCGTCAGCTTTTAGCCAAACCTGAAGAATTAAGAAAGAAATTATCGCTTGGAACAGTCACCGTGAACGGTGTGACCGTAAGATGTAATGATGCAACCCTTGGTTCGATAGCCAGCACAATCATGTTTTTTGATAAACTGGGTGGTAATGCACCAAGTACAGTTGCATGGAAAGCTGAGAATGGATTTTTCGATGTTACACCGGCCCAGGTGAATCAGTTAGGGTTAGCTGTTTTTAATAAAAGGCAGAAGATGTTTTCTAGTGCAAAAACGGTTGAAGCTGAAGTTGCTGACGGTACACTTACCACTCTTGCTGAAGTAACAGCACGTTATAATGAACTTATGGAGGCGTAGGTGATAACGGTTATTCCACAACTTATACCATCACAAAGACTCGCTTTCATTGATGAGAAATTGAAAGAAATACAGTGGACTGAGGGTGCACTTACAGCTCATGGGTCAGCTAAAAATAGAAAAAAAAATAGTCAGTGTGTAAAACCATCAGAATCGTTGAATAAAATCAACGCTTTAGTGCTTATGGGTTTAAAAGAAAATAACACGATTGTTAACACGATCACACCTACTGAGATTTTGTACCCTATGCTTAATAAACACACCGTGGGCGAACATTATGGGAAGCATATTGACCGACCACTTCGGTATTTAACCAAAAAAGAAAAATATTTTAGAGCAGATGTTAGTTGTAGTGTGTTTTTGTCAGATAAAAATTCTTATGACGGTGGTGAATTAGTAATTCAGCATGGTGCTACTAATCAGAGAGTAAAACTGAATAAAGGTGATGCGGTATTATATCCGACTAGCTACCTTCATGAGGTAAAAGAAGTAACAAGGGGTGAGCGTATATGTGCTGTCACATGGATGCAATGTGCGATTGCAGACAGTAATGAGCGTGAAATGGTGGCTGATATATTTAAGTTGAATAATCTGGTGGCAACAGCAACAGACGATGAAAATATTCACGGTTTAGCATCAAAAGTTTACAATAATCTGTTTAGAAAATTTGCGAGGTTTTAAAATGAGCACTGGTAAAAGCACACGTTGGGTGATTGATAAGCATGTGCCGCTGGCACTTATTTTTGCAATATTTGTGCAAACAACGGGTGCTTTCTGGTGGGCTAGTCGGGTGCAGGCCACTGTTGAAAATAATGCTGTCAGAATTCAGAAGCTCGAAGCATTGGTTATAGATATAAATAAATTGTCTGAAAGGCAGGTTAGGCTTGAAGTTCAAACTGAAAATGTTGAAAAGATTCTTACTCGGATTGAAGATAAAATACAAAAAAGAGCAGGTGGTTAATATGAGGTTGATACTTAAAAGAACATATTTTAAAGACGCTACAATGGGTATTCTTTATATAGAAGGTAAGGATAACCCTGTTTGGTATACTATAGAGCGTCCGTGGCTTGGAAATGAGGTAAAAAAATCGTGCATACCAGAAGGTAATTATAGGGTTGTGCCACATGACGGTACGGAATTTAAGGATGTATGGACTATCAAGGATGTACCAGGTCGTACAGCAATCTTATTTCATGTGGGTAACTGGGTGGATAATTCTACCGGTTGTATCTTACCAGGTTTAACTGCTTGTTACATGAAAAATCCAAAATCACAATTGCTTGAAAAAGCTGTTGCAAGCAGCAGTCAGGCAATCATTCAGATGAAAAAAGAGATCGGTTATCCTAGTGACTTTGAATTGACAATAAAATCATGAGGTTAAGATGGGCATCTTAGGTAGAATTTTAGGATCGGATGAAGCGATCACTACAGGTATCAAAACTGTAGCTAAAGGTTTAGATGCCCTTGTTTATACTGATGAAGAAAAAGCATCAGATCATGCAAAATCTGTGACAGAAGCACGCAGGATGGTCATAGACTGGATATCAGCGTCGCAGGGTCACAGATTGTCACGAAGGGTCATATCGCTGGCTATAACGTTCGTATGGCTTTCTATGTACGTTTTAGGTGCATTATTGTCTGTTGTAGCAGTATGGGTTGATAACGCAGCACAATTTAAAGAGTCTGCAAAGGTGATCGGTGATTACGCTGACAGCATGAATGGTGCGGTAATGTTGATACTTGGGTTTTATTTTGCAGCACCACATCTAGCTGAAATAGTGAAACCAGCGATGGAAAAATTTAGTAAGAGACCGGATAAAAATGAATGATTACTCGAATCTTACCGACGATCAGTTAAAAGAGACGATTCTCATTACGAAGCGGCAAGCACTTATTGTCGGTGCTCAGAAAAAAATGGCTGATTTCTGTAAAATAATGATGCCAGATGCTGAAGACCCAGATGATGTTGATAAGAGCGAATATCAGGCTGTCGGTCATTCTAAAATGTTGTGTGACATTGTTGAGAATTTACAAAGCGGTAAGACGAAGCGTGTCACCGTTGCAATACCACCACAGCACGGTAAGACTATCCATTTAACACAAATTGGATTGGCGTGGATTTGGGGTAGGAATCCTAAAGCAAGGATTATTGTTGCGACATATAACCAGACCCGTGCAGATGAGCTTGGTCATGAGTTCCGTCAGATGATTAAGGATAGACCTGTATATGGTCAGGTTTTTCCCGAAGTCGAATTTATGAAGGATGCAAAATCTAAATCCTTCATGCAGAACAGAGCAGGCGGTAAAATATTTTTCATCGGTGTTGGTGGTACAATTACAGGTCGTACAGCAGATTACATTATCATTGATGACCCTTATAAAGGTGATGATGACGAATTTACTGAAGCACATTTGGAAAAAACTTGGTCATGGTTCTTTAAGGTTGCATATTCAAGGGGTTCGAATAAAACAAGAATCTGCGTGATTCAGACCCGATGGGCAGAAGATGATTTGATAGGTCGTTTGTGTGATCCATCGCACCCAGAGCGTCATAAGAGATTTTCCGGTATATCTGAAGACTGGACTTATATGAATATACCAGGGGTCATCAAAGATGAAAAACTGGCTAAGGCGTTAGGTCTAAAATTAGCAGTACCAACTAATGAAAAGGTGATTCAGCAGTTCGGAAAAGACCCTATGACATCATTATGGCCTAGGGAAAAATCGTTAGAATTTTTCGCCCAGTGGAAGAAAGGTGATCCACGGTCATTTTCAGCACTTGTGATGGGTCAACCGACACCTGATGACGGTATTTACTTTACTGAGGACATGATTGTTGAATATGGACCAAGTGAGTTACCGGATAGACTTAGGATTTATGGTGCATCTGACCATGCGGTGTCAGAAAAAGCACAGCGTGACTATACAGTGCTTGGTTGTGTTGGAATTGATGAGAACGATGATATTTGGGTTTTACCTGATCTGGTTATGGATAGGATGCAAACCGACAGAACAGTAGAAGAATTATTAAGACAAATGCAAGATCATAAACCGACAATATGGTGGATGGAATCGGAATTAATATCTAAGTCATTTGGACCATTCTTGCGTAAAAGAATGGTTGAAACTAGAACATACACAATGATTGATCCGGTAACACCGACTAAAGACAAAATGTCACGTGCCAGATCAATACAAGGTAGAATGTCGATGAGGAAAGTTAGATTTCCAAGATTCGCACCGTGGTGGACTGATGCTAAAAATCAACTTATGAAGTTTCCATACGGTGCAAATGATGACTTTGTTGACTGGTTAGCCCATATCGGTTTAGGTTTAACAAAAGAATTATCGGCAGAAAGTTATAAGCCGCCTGTGAGTACATTACCACGAACAGGCTCTGGTGCTTGGGTTATCCATTCCGGACAGCAACAAGCTAAAAGAGAGGCAATCGGTAAACACTCTAAAGGATGGTAGGTAACTATGATTGAGAAAGATTACGACATTATGCGTCAGGATATGGACTCTGTTGAAGACAAATCAGGTGTTCAAAGGGGTCAACCTCAACCAGAAGAATCAGCAAGACAATTTGTTTCAAAGTGGCAAAGTCGCATTCGTGCGGCAAAAAAGCATTTTGAGAATGATTTTAAGCGTATGCGTGATGACATGATGGTTGCACGTCAGGGTGCATCTGATGAATGGATTCAAAATGATAATTACACCGTACCGGTGATAAACCGTTATTTGAATCAGTCAGTGTCGGCACTTTATGCTAAGAATCCTACAGCAAATGCTGAGAGGCGCAAGACGTTAGATTTTGAGCTTTGGGATGGGAAACCTGAGACTGCAATGGCGGCATTACAGTCTATCCAAGAGTCCACAGCTATGCAGATGATGCCAGACCCTAACAATGTTGCATTGTTAATGGATATTGAGGAAGGTCGTCAACGTAAAACAATGGTTGATAAAATCGGTAAGACGATGGAAATCTGCTTTGATTATTTCGCAAACGAACAAAAACCAAGGTTAAAACCGTCAATGAAGTCTATGGTGCGTCGTGCTAAAACATGTGGTGTTGGTTACATCATGCTTGGTTTTCAACGTCAATATGCACAATTGACACCTGATGATACTGCAAGATTAGAAGATGCACGCAATAAAATGGGTGAAATGCAGCGTCGTATGCAGGATTTTGTCGATGATGAATTAGGTCCGGACAAGGAAAATGAAGTTTATGAACTTGAACAGTTGATAACGCAGCTTGAAGAAGAACAAAACCAGATTCTTCGTGAAGGACCGATATTTATGTTTCCAAGAGCGACAGAAATCATTGTTGATCCAAGATGTAAACAATTAATGGGTTTCATTGGTGCAGGCTGGATTGCACGTGAATTTCATAAATCACCAGATGAAATACAAAAAATCTACAATGTTGATGTCAGAGAAGGTTTTACACCTTACAGGGAACATGGTGCAGGTGAATTGGCTGAATATCACAGAATGGCTGAGTCTGACGATGTAAACTCAGGTGAAAACCCGATCAAGAAAGACGGTTTAGTTTGTATTTGGGAGGTCTACAATAAAGAACTTGGTGAAACGTTCACTATTGCTGACGGTTATAATGGATTTTTGAAACCTTGTGGTTCACCAGATTATTGGATGGAAGGATTCTGGCCTATTTTTGCAATCACATTTAACGAGTGTGAATCAGAGGACAAATTATATCCACTTTCTGATGTTCACCAACTTAAACATGTTCAAGCTGAGTACAACAGGTCACGTGAATATAGAAGGCTTCATCGTGAGGCAAACAAGCCGAAATACATGGCGATAAAAGGTAGTTTATCAGAAGCTGATAAACAATTACTTGCGTCACATCCACCACATGCTTTGATCGAATTGGACGGTATGGGCGGAAACGAACAGGTTGGTAACCTTATTCAGCGTTTCCAGTCAGTGCCTGTTGATCCTGCTTTATATGAAACTAATTCCGAAATGGAAGATATTTTGCGTACAGTGGGTGCTCAGGAAGCAACAATTGGTGGTGCATCTGGTGCTACAGCAACAGAAGCGTCAATTGGTGAAAATTCAAGAATGACAAGTTTATCATCAAATGTTGATGATTTAGACGAATTCTTGACTGATGTTGTGTCAGCATGTGGTCAGTTAATGTTGATGGAATTATCGGCTGAGACGGTGAAATCTATTGCAGGTAAAGGTGCTGTATGGCCTGAGCTTGATAAAGAGCAAATTGCTAAAGAGGTTTATCTTAAAGTGCGTGCCGGATCATCAGGTCGTCCAAATAAAGCAGCCGAACTTGCGAATATGGAACGTGGTATGCCGTATCTATTACAGTTACCAGGTGTTAATCCTTATCCGCTTGCTAAACGTTATGCTGATTTACTTGAAATTGAACTTGATGATATTGTCATCGAGGGTATGCCTTCCATCACAGCACTGAATGCCCAGATGGGTCGTACTCAAACAGGAGTGGGAGCAGAAGGAACACCAAATGATCCAAATTCACAAGGATCACAAGGTGTTTCTAATGCTCCATCGACAGCACCAAACGAACCAGGGGCACAACCTGCATACACAACACCTAGTAGTGGAGTATGATGGGAATTCCCATATTTAGTTTTGTGTTGACTTAAGTGTCAGTTTTTGGCATAGTTTTTAATATGAACGTTGTGATAACGTACAAACCCTTAGATGGAGGCTAGTATGTCGAAAGACAAAATGGATTCGCCATCCAGTGAAGAAAATATTCAGGACGCTAACCAAACTGAAAATTCGTCCGCTTCAGATGAACAGGACTTTGATAATAGCACCGAAGATTCGTCCGCTTCGGGAGAGTCAGAACCAGAACTTTCTACGCTTGATCTCGTAAAAGAGGCAATTAAGCCAGAAAAAGAAGGTGATGATGAAACTGAGGGTAGCTCGGAAGAAGATGAGTCAGATGAAGAAGATGAGTCGAAAGACAAGTCTGAATCAGAAGATGATGATTCTGATGAACCAAGCGAAGAAGAGTTGAAGCATTGGAAGCCGAAAACTCGGAAACGTTTTGAACAGCTACAGGCGAAATATCGGGATGTTAACCAACGTCTTGAGAAAGCTGAAGCGGATGCTGGTTGGAAACAACAATTTGACACATTCCTTGAGACAAACCAAATGTCGATGGAAGAAGCAAATAAGTTGTTTGATATAGGTGCGTTAATGAAATCCAACCCTATGAAGGCGTTGGAAATGATTACTCCTTATTATAACCAGTTGCTTGAAGTCACCGGTAATGTTTTACCACGTGATCTTCAGGAGCAAGTGAATCAAGGGTACATTACGGAAGCTGCGGCTATCGAAATGTCTCGTGGGCGTGCTCAGAATCAGCACTATCAGGTGCGGAATCAGCAACAACAGCAGCAGCGTCAGCAGCAGGAAGCTGAGAATCAGAAAAAATTATCTACTGATATACAGGTGGCGTTAGCTAACCTTGAAAATTCATGGCAATCGTCTGATCCCGACTACAAAACAAAAAGCAACCGCATTCAGGATCGTGTCAAATTGATGTGGTATGAGGCGAGTCGAACAGGAAAGATGCCAAGATCGGTAGACGAGGCTATTAAAATGGTCGAAGGTGCTAAAAGTGAAATTGATAAAGAATATCGTCAATTTAGACCTAGAAAACCAGTTAGTGTTGTCGATAGTGGTGGAAATTCTGGACAGACAAAACCTGAGCCAAAAACAACTTTAGATGTGATCCGTCAGACTGTGGGTGCGTAAAAACGCAACTTTAATATGTCAGGAGACGAATTATGGCTTTTACAGTCCAAGAACTAGAGAATATCGCTAATGCGACTCTCGATCATCACATGGATCGTGGCAAAATTTATTCGCAAACGATTCAGGATAAACCACTTTTAAAGAATTTTAACGCTAAAGCTAAGACTTTCCCTGCCGGTAAAGAATATCTTACTGTACGTGTTAAAGGTGAGTATACAACTACTATTCAGGGCTTTAGCCATGACGATAGCGTTACTTACCGTAACCCGACTAACATCAAACAAGCTACTTTCCCATACAAGCGTATCCACGCTGGTATTGAAGTAACTTTTGATGAGTTACAGCGTAACGGTATTTCTGTTACTGAAACAAGTAATGGTCGTAGCACATCTAATCACTCAAATGCCGAAATGGAGCAGCTTGCAAACCTGCTTGATGACAAAATTGAGGATATGATGGAAGGTCGTGCACGTGGCATGAACAACATGTTCTGGCGTGACGGTTCATCAGATAGTGAATTAGTACCTGGTGTTAAATCATTTATTTTGACTGACCCTACTTCTGCTACAATTGTTGGCGGTATTGACCAGTCTACAAATACTTGGTGGAGAAACTTGGCTACTTTGAACTTGAGCACTGCGTCGCCTTCAAGTTCAACTATTGCTACTGCTATCCAAACTCAAATGCGTCAATTGAAGCGTTACGGTTCACCTAAACATGTTATGTTTGCTGGTGCTGACTTCCTTGATGCGTTAGAGGTAGAGCTACGCACAAACGGTACTTATACACAGAACGGTTGGGCACAAAGTGGTTCAATTGACATTAGTGTTGCAGATGCCAACTTTAAAGGTGTTACAGTTAATTATGACCCAACTTTGGATGATGAAGGTGAAGCTAAATATCTATACACATTAGATATGAACGCTATCTACCCTATGTACATGCAAGATGAGCGTAATAAGCGTCACAGCCCTGCACGTCCGCACGACAAATACGTGATGTATCGTGCGATCACTGATGTATGTGGTCTAGTATGCAGACAGCGTAATACTAGTGGTGTAATCACTATTGCTTAATTAACCGATTTATTTAGGAGATTTTATAATGTTTAAAACATCTGAAACTACTGTCGGTTCTGCTGTTGCTACTTCAGGTACGATTACTTTTTCGTACCCTGCTAACACCAGTGCCGGTTCATTTGCAGCTTATGGTCATAAGATTTGGGTTGATAAATTCCAGCGTTTGCTGGCATCACCTTCTGATTTTACTGTATCATTCGGTGCATCAAATATCACTGTTACTTACTTAGGTTCAACAACTATCCCAGTTGGTGCACGTTGCAACGCTCAATTTAACATTGAAGGTGGTGATGACGGTGAGCTTCCGACTGATGTTGATGAGTCTGAAGTTAAACGTACATCATTGTCAACTGTTGCTACGGTAAACCTTGGTTCACCTGACACAGCAGATGCTAACGGTTATGTTGAGTCTCAAGACTTAACTTCTGCCGGTGTATTTTCTGTAAACAGCACTGCTGCTGCTGCGATTGCCGCTGCTGCACTCGCTGGTACTGCTGATGTTCCACGTAACGTTGTTGCGGCTTGGACAGGTACAGCAGTTCTTACAGTTACTGGTACTGATGAATATGGTAACACAATTGTTGAATCTTCAGCTTCTGGTACGTCATTTACTGGTGCTAAAGCATTCAAAACTGTTACTGGTATTTCTTCATCTGCCAACATCACATCGCTTACTGTTGGTACTGGTAATGTACTTGGTTTACCATTCTTCATTGGTGATGCAGGTGATGTTCTTCAAGAGCTTGAGGACGGTGCATTGATCGGTAAAACTGCTGGTCGTGTATTCATTCAAGATCACATGCTTGAAGCAGCAGTTGATGCTGGTACATCATTAGAGCTTACTTCACCGGTAAATGGTACGATTAAGAAATTAACTACTGTTGCTCGTGGTACTATCACTACAGGTGGTGCTATCACTGTTGAAGTCAACACTACAGCAGTTGACGGTTTATCTGTTACTGTTGCAGACGCTTCAAGTGCAGGTGATGTTGATTCTGACACTCCAACTGAAGGTCACGCTTCTACAGCGGTATCTGTTGGTGACAGAATTGAAATCATCCCTGCATCTGCTTTCAACGCATCGGCTGACATCTTCGTGATCCTTGAGATTGAAGTTGCTGCTGGTGACCAACTTGAAGGCACTTTGGTTGCAGGTGTTTCATCTGCGGCTACTGCAACAACAGGCGATGTTCGTGGTACTTATGCACCAGCGACTACACCTGATGGTTCAACATCATTTGACCTTATTGTTGCTACTCCTGACGTTAAATACTTAGGTGTTGCTCAATACGCTGGTTAAGTGTAATATTTGACAGGTAGTGTTCGCCACACTACCTGTCTTTTTTAACAATTAATGTACGAGGCTATGAAAAATTATGTACTATTATAAGGTCACTTTACGCTTAGGCGGTAACACAATGAATGAGGTGCAAAAAATTGTATCTGCACCAGAATTCCTTGTTCTTCGTTTTGTCCACGGTCCGGACGCTTTAACTGATGTAACTGAAATCAAAAATGATCCTGCCAATTTAGCCCAAGAGAAGGGTAGATTGAAGGAAAAATACGATATGGCATTAGTTAAAAAGGATCAATCTATTGACAGTATATTTGGTGCTTTGGGCGTACTTCCTGCACGTTTACCTTATGAGGATTTAGATTTCTACGGTATTGATCCGAGAGAAAAACCTTCACATAAGGTTGACGATCATAAGTTGCCAAAAACTGAGCAAGAATTGCAAAACGAAAACAAATTTGTTCCAACCGAAGAAGTGAGTGTGGCCGACCTAATGGAGTAGGTCTATGGCTCGTAAAACACAGCTTTTATCCCTGATCGCTCAATTACGGGCTGAAACAGGTCGCACGCAAACGGTTTCCGTAGGGATTGATGAGGTTGAAAACCTCAAGGAAATGCTTCGTCGTGTTCAGGAACAATTATACGATGAATATGACTGGCCGCACTTGCGAGTTCAGAAGACTGTAGCTCTTGCTGCCGGTCAACGTTATTACGATCTTCCGACAGGTTTGAATTTTGATAGAATTGAAGATGTAAGACTTGAATATAATGACGTTTATCAGGGTATAGATCGTGGTATAGAACTTGAAGATTATTCAATCTTCAACAGTAATGCGACAACACCTGAAAGGTCATCACCGTCATTGAAGTGGGATATTCGCTACACAGGATCAACTGAACAGATTGAAGTGTGGCCTATTCCTAACGATAATATCCAGACATTATATTTCCTTGGTACACAATCATTAAGTGATTTGATACAGGAATCAGACAGAGCCGATCTTGATGATCGGTTAATTGTTCTTTATGCGGCAGCAGAAATTCTTGCACGTCAAGAATCAAAAGATGCTCAGGCAAAATTAGAGCAGGCAAATAAACGACTCGCTACACTCAGGAAAAATAGCATTAAGAAAGCACCGATGATCCAAATGGGTCTTGGTAGAGTGCGAGGCACAGATAGAAATAAAGTTAAAATTGTTGTGAGTTAAAGTATGGCTTACGTTCAAATTCAGGACATCAGATTAGGTATGGATCGCAGCCGTGCATCACGTGTTGTGGCTGAACTTGGTTCTGCGTGGACGATAAAAAATGCCCATCTTACCCGTGGTGGTGACATTGAAAGACGTAAGGAATTTGTAAAGCAGAGTGTTGATTTTCCTTCTACAACAAAAGGTCTTTTTGCAATCAATGACACGCTTTATACGGTGGGTTATGATGCTTCAGAAGCAGGCAATGTTCCAGCAGGGGTTACCCACCTGCTTACACAGCATCCAACGCCTGCAACGGCACTTACAAAGGTTTTAGACGCTGAGGCTTTCGATGGTGAATTATATTCTATTTCCCAGTTTTCTGACGGTAATATTTATCACTTTTATAACACTTCTCGTGTTACTGACTGGGATACTCTTTCTACGACTATTGGTTCAAATAACGCTATTGCTGCCGCATTGGAAGCAGCAATTGATAATTCTGCGGCTGTCAATGCGTCAGTGGCATCAAACGTTGTTACAATAACGTCAGCAACTGCCGGTACATCATTTACTGTTTCTACATCTACAGTAAATAATGGGTCTAATCCTGACCAGACATTAGTAGCAGTTGAAACTACCGCAAATGTTGAAGCGGTGGCTGAGGTTTTAGCGTCAGCGGATATTACAATAACAGGTGGTACGTCCAACCCAGGTGTAAATAAGATAAATTCTATTACCGTTGACGGGGTAGATATTTTAGGCTCAGCAGTAGACTGGACGACATCGAATAGTTCTACGGCAACTGCTATTGCTGCTCAATGTACATCTCACACATCGTCACCTGAATACACTGTCACATCTGACGGTGCTACAGTTACTGTGACAGCACTTACAGGTACAGGTGCTGGACCAAACGGTTTTGTTGTTGTGGTAAATACAGCAGGTGACGTTACCGAAACATCTGATTCAAGCATGTCAGGTGGTGTAACAGCAGTTGCAGCCGTAGCTCAAGAATATGAAGTGACTGTGGGAGGAACGTTTGAAGAAGCCGACCAGTTTACGGTGACAATCAATTCTACCGAAGATTATACAGTGACTGGTGCAGCATCTGGTACAGGTACTACAGCACTTACATTTAAGCAAAAAATGTATTCGACTGCATCGTCGAACTTGTATTTTTCGGCAGTTACAGCACCGACACAATGGATTTCTGGTACTGACTATGGTTTCATTAATATGGCATCACAAACTGCCGGTCAGGAAACTTTGACAGCGGCAGCAGAGTATCAGGGTCTTATGGCGGTATTTTCTGAAAACCAGATTAGAATCTTGTCAATTTCAGAAGATTCTGCTGCAAACGTATTTTTACAAACACTACAGAATACTGGTACAGTTGCGCCAGAGTCAGTAATATCTTACGGAAATAATGATGTATTTTATCTGGCTGCGACTGGTATCAGGTCTATTAAAGCTCGTGACTCATCAAATTCAGCGTATGTATCTGATGTTGGAACGGCAATTGACACGCATGTCAGAGCATATCTTGACACATTAACTGAATCACAGGTTGCTGCTGCTACAGCGGTTATTGAACCTGTAGATGGAAGATTCTGGCTTGCAGTTGGAACAAGGATTTATGTATTTTCATATTTCCCTTCAAATAAAATATCTGCTTGGTCATATTATGACCTTGATATAACCATTACTCACTTCGCTAAAGTTGGTGACAGGATTTATGCCCGTGGTACTGATAGTGGCGGTGATGATGGTCTTTATTTATATGGTGGTACTAATAATGATACTTACCCTGCTGCTGATGCAGCCGATGTAGTGATTGAGTTGCCTTACATATCCGCAAATTCACCTGCTGCGTTTAAACAATTGACCGGTTTTGATTTAATTGCTACAAATAACTGGTTAGTTGAAATACTACCAAACCCTGCTGACCCTACAGTTAAAGTGTCTCAGGGTATAGCCACAGGAACTACTTACGGTGAACCACGGTTCGGTATTACCGGTGTGGGTTCGCTGTTTGGAGTTACATTAACCTGCTCAAGCGCAGGACAGGCTACGCTTTCCGCACTCGCCATGCACTATGTTAACAAATATGAGGACGGATAAGCTTATGTGTCTGCCACAAATTAAACCTAAATTACCTGTGGATAATTCTGCAGAAATCGCACGTAAAGCCGAGGAAGAAAGACAGGCACGTATTGTACAAGGTACGTCTGCCATTGATAGTGCTTTCAGCGGCTTTAATGATGATTTTTACAATAATTATCAAAATACTTACACAGATTATTATTACCCACAATTGGATGACCAATATAATGATGCGCGTAAACGTTTAACTTTACAGCTTGCAAAAACAGGCAATTTGACATCATCTGCTGGTATCAACCAAATGGGTGATTTACAGGAATATTATAACACTCAACGTACCGGTATCACAAATCAGGCATTGAATGCTGCCAATGATTTGAGGGCTGATGTTGACATGCGTAAGTCACAGCTTTATGCGGATAACCGCAGTGCTGCTGACCCAGGTAGTGCAACTTCTGCTGCTGCATCTGCTGCGGCAGCGTTGCAACCTACTGCACCGTCAAGCCCTCTTGCAAATACCTTTGCTGATTTCTTCAGTAATTTGGGGAATTCAACTGCTCTTTATAATACATCGGGTCGTCAACAACAGACTGGTGTACAAAATTTTAACACAGGTGGAAGCTCAGGAAGTTATCAAGTGGTAAATAAATGAATGATTTAGGAATAATAAGAAGGCCAACAATTTTTGATGTTGATTATTTGTCTGAAAATGCAAGAGAGGCAGATAAAACTGAGGCTTTCTTATTGTCCGGTAGATCACTTCGTGAGTCATTTGAAGATACACCTGGGTTATATGAGAATAGTTATGTCTGGGAAATGAACGGTAAGATGGTGTGCATGTATGGTGTGACACCGTGGGAAGATGATAAAAATGTAATATGGTTCTTAGCTACTGATGAATTCGATAAGTATAAAAATATCGTAAGAAAACATTCTAAAAGGGTTTTTAAGGAATTGATTAGAGGTAAGAAAAATTTGTTTAATTATGTGCACGCTGAACATGATAAGGCTCTGAGGTGGATAGAATGGTTGGGATGTGACCTTCATATTGCAGAGCCAATAGGTTTAAATGGTGCGATGTTTTGTAAGTTTGAGGTAAATCATGTGTGATCCGGTATCAGCAGCAATTGTAATAGGTGGAATGGCAGCTTCAGCCTGGGCCACAAATAACCAGACTAAATCTGCAAATAGGAATTTGCAGGCAAGACAAACAGCGAAAGAAAATGCCTATCGTGCAGGCATGGAACGTCAGCAGGGTTATGCTGATGAAGCCGGTCAAGCATTTAAAGGTTCTATACAAGAGCAAGGCGGTGATGGTTTTGCTGACGAATTAGCAGCAGGAACTGACAGAAGACTTCAGGCTTTCAATGAAACCAAACAAGGTACACCTGATTATGCTGTAGCAAGTTCAGCACCTAAGAATGTAGCATTAGCAAGAGAGCAGGCTTTTGGTGATGCTAGTGATAAAGCTGATCGTGATAATTCGGGTTTAGCAGCATTAGAAGGCTATGGTGATGCGTTGTTTAACACTGGTCTTGCACGTAATGAATATGCGAGGGCATTTGGTAACTTATCTGATAAAGCACAACGTGATGCTAATTTAATTGGTATGGACATATCAGCAGCAGACAGGAATGCTTATAAAGGACCAAATGCTGCTGTTGGAATGATGGGTACACTTGGTAAGTTAGCTGCAAGTTATGGTGCAGCAGGATCACCAGGTTTACAGTATAATCCTGCTGGTGGATCATTACCTGCCGGTGTACAAGGTCCAGTACAACCTAAATTACAAACTACACCTGCTTTAGGTGGTTATTCAATATATAGAGGGTAGAATTATGAGTAGAGAATATTACGACCCTTGGGCAAAAGTTGGGCAGTCAGCCAACAATGCTTTATTTCAATATTTAAGTTCACGTCCTAATCCACAGCAACAGGCTGCTGCACAGGCTGATATTGATGCCAAGAGAGCGTTAACTAATAAATATGGTTTAGAAGCAAGACAGATTCAAAGTCAACTTGACGCACCTGACGCTATGCGTAGTGCTTTGGCTAATATTTATGCTCAGGTTGAAGCACCACAATCACCTAATTTTGTTGGACCTGGCATGCCGACAGCACCGTCTGCTGACGTAATAAATCAGCGTTATCAACAAAATATGCCTGATATTTTTAGCACAGCAATGCAATATGCAGGTGCTAAACCTCAAAATATCGGTGAAATTTTTAGGGCTTTTGCAGCAAATTCAGGTGCTAATCCTGACCAGATAACTAATGCCCAGCTAGGTTCTGGAATGGATTTTGCTAAAACCAGAGAAGGTTTTGAGGCTGACCCTTCTAATTCTGGATTTACACTTTCACCAGGTGCAATAAGGTTTGATGCTGAGGGTAATCAGGTTGCGTCAGCACCGTTTAAAGAA